>Ga0209512_1002600_pt1 | contig 18747 bp, 13 predicted proteins | sample frozenSSSSmetaG_FD_184142 | JGI IMG/M metagenome (GOLD analysis project Ga0209512, IMG submission 184142) | Glacier valley bacterial and archeal communities from Borup Fiord, Nunavut, Canada, to study Microbial Dark Matter (Phase II) -... | ecosystem: Environmental > Aquatic > Freshwater > Ice >... | reverse complement strand
CGGCTGGCTTTGAGGCAGCTGGCACAGAGGAAGCTGGCACAGAGGCAGCTGGCACAGAGGCAGCTGGCACAGAGGCAGCGTCCTTAGAGGAAGCTGGCGCGGTGGCGACCGCGCGGGGAGCCGGGGTGGCCTTCGCGACAGGGGCCTCAGCAGCGGCCTGTGGCGCAGCAACCGGAGCGGCTGCGGCAGAGGCGGCAACCGCGACCGGCGCGGCCACAGCGGGCTCGGCAACAGGTTCGGCTACCGGCTTGGCAGCGGACGCGACGGTGCGCACAGGAGCATCAGTGCGCACAGGAGCATCAGTGCGCACAGGAGCATCAGTGCGCACGGGAGCCACCATCGGCTCGAAGTGCGCCTCAGGACGCTCTGCGCGGGGCTTCGGCGCCGGCTTCTTGGCGTCGTGTTCCGCCTTGACCTCGGCCTTGGTCTTGAGCGGACCGATCACCATGACCATGTTGCGGCCATCGATCATCGGCGTCGACTCGACGCTTCCGAACTCGGATACATCTTCGGCGAAGCGCTGCAGGAGGCGAACGCCCTGTTCGGGACGCGACTGCTCGCGGCCGCGGAACAGGATCATGGCCTTGACCTTGTCGCCACCCTGGAGAAAGCCCTCGGCGCGCTTGCGCTTCGTCTCGTAGTCATGAACGTCGATCTTGAGCCGGAAACGCACCTCTTTGAGGATGGTGTTCGACTGGTTGCGCTTGGCCTCTTTCGCCTTCTGCGCGGTTTCGTACTTGAACTTGCCGAAGTCCATGATCTTGGCAACGGGAGGCTTGGAATTGGGAGCAACCTCAACCAGATCCAGGTCTGCCTCCTGAGCAAGACGAATGGCGTCTTCAATGCGCACTACACCGACCTGCTCGCCATTGGGGCCAACAAGTCGGACCTCCGGCACGCGGATTCGGTCATTGGTACGGGGATCGCTGATGCGTAACTCCTTAGTCGGTCATGTAGGCCAGAGTGATCGGCGATGTGCCGGACTCACGACGACTGAAGAAATTCACACACCCGGGCTTTCGATACCCATCGAACTCCTGGTACTGCGACCTGGCTACCCGCACCCCGGTGAGGAGACGCAGGCGGACCGCAACAACCCGGTAACCTCGTCATTAGCGAAAAAGCTAAGCGGTCAAGCGCGGGTGGGAGAATCTCCACTTTCGTTTCCGGACCCCTTGCAGGGGCCGGAACCAGCGTTCAGTGTAACAGAGGAAACGCCCGATGAGCCAGCAGGACCATTCAGAACCCGGCCACAGCCACGAGAATAACGCGGCGCGGGATATCGCGGAGGTGCCGGCGATCGAGGTCATCAACACCGTCGCAGTGCATCTGCTCAGTGCTGCGGCAGTGAAGTGCGGTCTTGCGGATGATCCGGACACCCAGCTGGACCTGGATGAGGCTCGCAAGCTGATCAACGCCCTCGCCGGCCTTATCTCCGCGAGCGCCCCCGACCTCGGTGACCAGCACGCGCGAGCGCTGCGGGATGGCCTGCGGTCCGTGCAACTCGCATTCCGGGAGGCATCCCCGATCCCGGATGCCCCGGGCTTCGGTGCCGGTGAGAAGTGGACCGGCGCGGTCAACTGACCCGCGTGGTCGACTGACGGGCGCGGTCAGTTCTTTTTAAGAAGCCGGCACATGACGCTCATCCGGCCCGTTGTAGAGACTGAGCGGTCGGATCAGCGCGTTCGAGGTGAGCTGCTCCATGATGTGCGCGGTCCAGCCGGTGATCCGGCTCGCCACGAACAGCGGGGTGAACATCTCGGTGTCGTAGCCGATGAGGCTGTAGGCCGGTCCCGACGGGTAGTCGAGGTTGGGCTTGATGTTCTTCGCCTCACCCATCGCCGATTCGAGAGTGTCGTAGAGCTTTGCGAGCGGCTGGGCGTCGTACTCCACGATGAGAGTGTCGAGCGCAGCCTTCATCGTCGGTACTCGAGAGTCCCCGTTCTTGTAGACCCGATGGCCGAAGCCCATGATCTTGCGCTTGTCAGCGAGTGCCGTCCGAAGCCAGGCCTCCGCCTTATCCGCTGTCTTGATCTCATCGAACACCTGCATCACGGCCTCATTGGCGCCGCCATGGAGCGGGCCCTTGAGGGCACCGATCGCACCGACGACCGCGGAGTACAGGTCGGCGAGGGTCGAGGTGATCACCCGCGCGGTGAACGTGGATGCGTTGAAGGAGTGCTCGGCATAGAGCACCATCGACACGTCGAAGGCATTCACGACCACGAGATCCGGCACCTCGCCGAAGGTCATGTGGAGGAAGTTCGCCGAGTAACCGAGATCGTCACGCGGCTCGATCAGCTCCTGGCCACGACGCCGACGCTGGTCGTAGGAGACGATCGCGGGGAGCTTGGCGAGCAGGGCAACGGACTTGGCGAGGTTCGACCGGGGCGAGGCATCCGCCGCGTCCGGGTCATTCGCACCAATCACGCTGACCGCCGTTCGCACAACATCCATCGGATGCGCGGTGAGTGGCAGAACGTCGATCACGTGCTTCACATTGTCGTCGAGGCCGCGCAGCGAGCGTTCGAGTGTCTCGAAGTCCGCAAGCTGGTGCTCATCCGGCAGCTCGCCGTGCCAGAGGAGGTAGGCGACCTCCTCGAACGAACAATTCGCCGCGAGCTCCTGCACGGGATACCCGCGGTAGAGCAGCGAGTTGGTGTCTGGGTTGACCTTGGAGACGGCGGTGTAGTCGACGACTACCCCGGCAAGCCCCTTTTTCGGTGCCTGTTCGGTAGTGGCTACATCGGTCATTCGCATGCTCCTAGCTCGGTGTGATTCAGTTCAGCGTGAAGTTGAAGACGCTGGTGTCGAAGGCGTTGTACGCCTCATAGTCGAGCAGCTCGTAGAGCCGGGCACGCGTTTGCATGTTCGGCACCTCCGATGTCAGTGAACCCTCTCGTCTGATCGTATCGAGACCACGCTCGGCGGCCCCCATCGCGAGTCGCAGGAGGCTGACCGGGTAGATCACCAGGTTGACGCCCACACCGGCGAGCTGATCGTTCGTGAACAGCTCACTCTTGCCGAACTCGGTCATGTTGGCGAGGATCGGCACATCGACGGCCGCTCGAATCGACTCGAACTCGGCCAGGTCCCTCATCGCCTCGGGGAAGATCGCGTCGGCCCCGGCATCCGCCAGGGCCTTGGCGCGGTCGATGGCCATAGCGAGCCCGTCGACGGCGCGGATGTCCGTTCGCGCCATGATCAGCAGGTTCGGGTCTCGGCGCGCATCCACTGCGGCGCGAATGCGTTTTGTCGCGGTGTCCGCATCGACGACAGCCTTTCCGTCGAGGTGGCCGCACCTCTTCGGGTTGACCTGGTCCTCGATGTGGAGGCCGGCCACACCCGCATCCTCGAGCTCCTGCACCGTGCGCGCCACGTTCATCGGCTCGCCGAAACCAGTGTCCGCATCGACGAGCGCCGGGAGATCGGTCATGCGGCTGATCTGCTTTGCACGGTTGGCAACCTCGGTGAGGGTGGTGAGTCCGATGTCCGGCAACCCGAGGTCGGCGGCGATGACGGCCCCGGAGATGTAGACCCCGTCGAATCCCCTGTCCTGGATGAGCTTCGCGCTCAGTGGGTTGAATGCGCCGGGAACGAGCTGGAGATTCCCGCTCGACAGCGCTGCTCGGAAGTTCGCGCGCTTCTCGGCGGGGGTGACTGGGGAGTACAGCATCAGAAGAGTCCCTTCGGTCCGGCGGAAAGGAGACCGGGCTTCGCGGTGACGGTGAGGCCGCCGAGTTCCTCAGCGCTGAGTTCTGGCAGGCGCTGCACGAGCGCAAGGAAGCGATCGATCTCCGCGGACTCGAGGATACCCGCGGCGAGCGCGCGGAATTTGCCGATGTAGTGCTCGCGGGCGAACGGTCGGGCACCGAGCGGGTGGGCATCCGCGACCGCGATCTCGTCGACGATCGTCGTGCCGTCGGTGAGGGTGATCGAAACGCTCCCGCCGAACGCCTTCTCGGCCGGGTCGTTCGAGTGGTAGCGACGCGTCCACTCCGGGTCCTCCTCGGTGACCACGCGATTCCAGAGCGCGACGGTGTCGGGGCGGCCGGCGCGCTCCGGCGCGTAGGAACGCTCATGGTGCCATTCGCCGTCCTGCAGCGCGACCGTGAAGATGTAGGGGATCGAGTGGTCGAGCGTCTCGCGGCTCGCGGTGGGGTCGTACTTCTGCGGGTCGTTTGCTCCCGTACCAATCACATAGTGCGTGTGGTGGGATGTGCGGATGACGACTCGGTCGATGTGTCCCACGACGCCGAGAGCCGGGTACTCGTTGTGCAGCTTGCGGGCCAGGTCGATCCAGGCCTGCGCCTGGTATTCGGCCGAATGCTCCTTGGTATACGTGTCGAGGATGCCCCGCTTGGCTTCGCCCGCCTCGGGCAGTGGCACCTCGTAATGAGCGTCTGGGCCGTCGAGCAGCCAGGCGATCACGCCGTCCTCTCCCTCGTAGATGGGGGTCGGACTGGTCTGGCCGCGCATCGCCCGGTCGACCGCTTCGACCGCCATCTTGCCGGCGAAGGCGGGTGCGTATGCCTTCCAGGTGGAGATCTCGCCCTTGCGTGACTGGCGGGTGGCGGTGGTGGTGTGCAGTGCCTGCCCGATCGATTGGAAGATCACCTCCGGCGACAGGTGGAGCATCGTGCCGATGCCCGCGGCGGCCGACGGGCCGAGGTGGGCGACGTGGTCGATCTTGTGCGCGTGCAGGCTGATCGCCTTGACGAGATCGACCTGGATCTCGTAGCCGGTCGCAATTCCGCGCACCAGGTCGGCGCCGGTGCAGCCCACATGCTGGGCGACCGCGAGGATCGGAGGGATGTTGTCACCCGGGTGCGAGTACTCGGCCGCGAGGAAGGTGTCGTGGTAGTCGAGCTCGCGAACTGCGACGCCGTTGGCCCAGGCCGCCCATTCGGGCCCGAATCGGCCGGAGATGCCGAACACCGTTGATCCGGGCTCGAAGGGGTGGTCCTCGGCCTGCGCGCGCGCGGCGACGGCCGGTCCACGGGCCAGGGAGGCGGTGGCCACCGCCGCGTTGTCGATCAACCGGTTGATCACCATCCCTGTCACTTCGGGTGTCACCGCCACCGGATCTGCCGCGACTTCGGCGATCTTCCAGGCCAGCTGGTCTTCGCGAGCGAGGTTCTCAGAACTCGGGTGGACTCGGACGGAGTGCAGTTTCACAGTGTTCCTTTCGGGGCAGGGCCGGTTGCGCCCGCCAGTGTGTGGAGGTTCGCCATCTTCTGGATGTTTCGCAAGGCCTGGTGGAGATGCACCTGCGTCGCGTGGGCGGCGAGTTCGGCATCCCGAGCGGCGATTGCCTGCACGATCAGCAGGTGCTCCGCGGCAGCCGCGGAGAGTCGCGCCGGATCGTCGACTGCGAGTCGACGCACGCGCACGAGGTGCGTGCGGAGGGTCGCGAGTGCCGCCGCGAGGTAGGAGTTATCGACGGCGTCGTCGATTGCGCCGTCGAGTCGAGCGACGAGCCCGTAATAGGAGTGGCGGGCCGGGTCGTCGTGCTCGAGCAATTCGTTCACGGCGGCGAACTCGCTCTCGAGCTGCTGGAACACAGCGGTATCCCCCCGCTGCGCGGCGAGACGGGCCGCCTGTTCCTCGAGAGCCTGGCGCACCTCGAAGATCTCGCGGATGCTGGCAAGCGACAGGTCGGTGACGACGAGGCCGCGGCCGGACTGGGGGGACACCAGGCCATCCGCCATCAATCGTGCCAGCGCCTCACGCAGCGGGGTGCGGGATACTCCGAGACGAGTGGACTGCTCGACCTCTCCGAGCACGATCCCCGGCCGCAGCTCCCACTCGACGATCTCGTCGCGGAGGGTCTGGTACGCCCGGTCGCTTGCGCGCTGGGTGACTGCCATTGCTCCCCCTCGTTCCCACCGCAAGTCGCGGTTGTGTACACATTATGTCCCATTGGGAGGCTATTTGCGGATCCTGTGTCATACTTCATCCGCATTCTGTATACAGAACCGGTGTGACAACTTCGATGGAGAGGTATCCCGTGAGCGAAACCAGCGAGCCGACTGTGAACTCCGGTAGCTATCGGCAGGCCTTCGACCAGAGCGTCGACGATCGCGAGGGCTTCTGGCTCGAGGCGGCCAGGCTCGTGGACTGGACCGTCGAACCGACGACCGCGCTCGACAGCGCCGGCGCACCGCTCTATCGCTGGTTCGCCGGAGCCGAACTCAATACCTGCTTCAACGCGCTCGATCGTCACGTGCTCGCCGGGCGTGGGGACACCATCGCCCTGATCTACGACTCCCCCGTTGTCGGCAAGAAGAAGAGCTACAGCTACGCCACCCTGCTGGAGAAGGTCGCCCGATTCGCGGGTGTGCTCGCGGATGCCGGTGTCGCCAAGGGCGATCGGGTGATCATCTACATGCCGATGATGCCGCAGGCGATCGTCGCCATGCTGGCGTGCGCGCGACTCGGTGCAGTGCACTCCGTGGTGTTCGGAGGATTCGCGGCCAAGGAGCTCGCCGCCCGCATCGACGACGCCGAGCCGGTCGTGATCGTGACCGCCACGGGAGGAATCGAGCCGAATCGCGTGGTGGAGTACCTCCCGACGATTGCGGCCGCCCTCGAGCTGAGCAGCCACACGGTCGGAACCGTGATCGTGAAGGATCGTCCCGAGGTGCCGGGTTGGGCTTCCGATCACGCCACCGAAGACACGGCTTGGTGGGACTGGGACGAGCACTCCATGACCGCGACGCCGCGCGGGGCCGTTTCGGTGGCCGCCACCGATCCGCTGTACATCCTCTACACCTCCGGCACGACGGGCACCCCCAAGGGGATCGTGCGCGATAACGGCGGCCATGCGGTGGCGATGGCCTGGTCGATGAAGAATATCTACGGTGTCGGGCCGGGGGATGTCATGTGGACGGCGAGCGACGTCGGCTGGGTCGTCGGCCACTCCTATATCGTCTACGGCCCACTGATCGCCGGGGCGACCACCGTGCTCTACGAGGGCAAGCCGGTCGGCACACCGGATGCTGGCGCATTCTGGCGTGTGGTCTCGGACTACCGGGTGAAGACACTCTTCACCGCGCCGACCGCACTGCGTGCCATTCGTAAGGCCGATCCGCACGCCGCGCTCTCGCACCAGTACGACCTCACGTGCCTGGACGCGCTCTTCCTGGCCGGCGAGCGCCTCGATCCCGACACCTGGACCTGGGCGACCGCGCTGCTCGAGAAGCCCGTGATCGACCACTGGTGGCAGACCGAGACCGGTTGGGCGATCTGCGCGAGCCCGCGTGGGCTGGAGGAGCTGCCGCTGCGCGCCGGCTCGCCGTCTTTCCCGGTGCCCGGCTACAACGTGAGCATCGTCGACGAGCATGGCCAGCCGGTGCCGCACCTCGATGAAGGGAACATCGTCATTTCGCTTCCCCTGCCGCCCGGCACACTCGCCACGCTCTGGAACGGCGAGGATCGCTACATCCAGCAGTACCTCTCGGTATTTCCGGGCCGCTACCTCACGGGCGACTCCGGCTACATCGACCGCGAGGGATATCTCTACGTGATGGGTCGCACCGACGACATCATCAACGTGGCCGGCCACCGACTCTCTACCGGGGCGATGGAGCAGGTTCTCGCACAGCATCCCGCCGTCGCCGAGTGCGCGGTGATCGGTGTGCACGACGAGATCAAGGGCCAGAAACCGATGGGCTACGTGGTGTTGAAGAGCGGCACCGACATCTCCGATGACGCCCTCGCCGCCGACCTGGTGGCGATGGTGCGCGAACAGATCGGGGCGGTCGCCGCCTTCCGCGACGTGGTGGTCGTGTCCGGACTGCCGAAGACCCGATCGGGCAAGATTCTTCGCAAGACGATGCGCCAGATCGTGAACGGCGAGGACTACGTGGTGCCTCCGACTATCGAAGACACCCAGTCGATCGCGGTGATCACGGCAACGGTAACTCGCTGACGCCCGCGCGCTGGCGCAGGAGCGGCGCCGTGCGATAGGGCACCATCTCCCTCATCGAGAGAGAGACCTCGGTGCGCTGGATGCCGGGCGAAGCCAGGATGACCCCGGCGATGCGGTAGAGATCGTCGGTGTTCTGCGCCACCACGCGGATCATGATGTCGGCGCCCCCGGCGATGCCGTGTACCTCAACCACTTCGGCGATGCCGGTGAGTGCGGACTCGATCTCCTGGAGACGATGCTGGTCGACCCGGGCCGAAACGAAGGCGGTTAGCGGGTAGCCCAGCGCGCGGTGCGTGACACGCCTGTCCATGCTGCCGAGGAGTTGGCCACCCTCGATCCGAGCGAGCCGCGACTGGACGGTGTTGCGCGAGAGTCCGAGCCGCTGGGCGAGTTCGACCCCGGAGAGCCGGGCATCGTCACTGAGAGCGAGGAGGATGCGGGCGTCGGTGCCGTCGAGGTCTTGCATGTATCGCAGTCTGGCACGGTTTGAGCACCATTTTGTGTGCATTCTGCTCAACACTCAGGTGATGGGTTGTGCAGTCACGCGCCAAGGCGCACGATTCAGGGACAACTCGTCAATACCTGCGAGTCCAGTCGCACACGTCACGGTCACACACGTCACAGTCACACACGTCACAGCCACACACGTCACGGTCACACACGTCAAAGAGGACGGTTGTCATGAGCATCGCATCGATCGAGATCACCGGGCACACCGACGCGGTGGCGCTATTGCCGGCAGTCGGCGGCGACTTGCTTCTCCATCCCATCTTCTCGGCCTACGTCAGTGACATCGGGGACGCCGACCTCGTGGACATGTACACCGACCTCGTGGTCGTGCGCCGCATCGATGCCGAAGCCACCGCCCTTCAGCGGCAGGGCGAGCTCGGGCTCTGGGCGCCGATGCTCGGCCAGGAGGCGGCGCAGGTGGGATCCGCCCGCGCCCTGCGGAAGAAGGACTTCGTGTTCGCCAGCTATCGCGAACACGCCGTCGCGTACCTGCGCGGGGTGGACCCCACGATGATCCTGCGCTTCTGGCGCGGATCGACCCACTCGGGGTGGAACCCCTACGAGGTCAACATGACGACCCCGGCGATCGTGGTCGGCTCGCAGATGCTGCACGCGGTCGGCTATGGGATGGGCATCCGCCGCGACCGGTCCGATGACATCGCGATCACCTATTTCGGCGACGGAGCCACGAGCCAGGGAGATTTCTCCGAGGCCCTCGGATTCGCCGCGAGCTTCGCTGCTCCCGTCGTCTTCTTCTGTCAGAACAACCAGTTCGCGATCTCCGCGCCCGTCGGGGTGCAGACCACTGTGCCGATCGTGCAGCGCGCCGCGGGCTTCGGCATCGAGGCCGTTCAGGTAGACGGCAACGATGTGCTCGCCGTGCTCGCCGTCACCCGGTACGCGGCCGAGCGTGCGCGCAACGGCGAGGGGCCCACGTTCATCGAAGCGGTGACTTATCGCATGGGGCCGCACACGACATCCGACGACCCGACCCGCTACCGCAACGCCGAGGAGGTCGCCCGGTGGAAGGAGCGTGATCCGATCAATCGGCTGTTGCGTACGCTCGAGCACCGCGGACTCGCGACACCGCAGATGCTCGCCGCCGCTGAGGCGACGGCGAGCGAGTTCGCCGCCTCGGTGCGCGCCGGATGCCTCGGCACCGTCGAGCCGGCACCCGAGTCGATCTTCGAGAACGTCTACGCGGAGCCGCACTCGCTGCTCGAAGAGGAGCGGGCCGAGTTCGTCTCGTACCACGGCATCCCTGACACGAAGACGGCCGAGCGATGACCACGCTCTCCCTGGCCAAGGCGATCAATGCCGGACTTCGGCGATCCCTCGGCTCGGACGACCGCGTCATGCTGATGGGTGAAGACGTGGGGGCGCTCGGCGGCGTCTTTCGCGTGACCGACCAGTTGCAGGCCGAATTCGGTCGGGAGCGGGTCTTCGATACCCCACTCGCGGAGTCGGGGATCATCGGCACTGCTATCGGTCTCGCCATGCGCGGCTACCGACCGGTCTGCGAGATCCAGTTCGACGGCTTCATCTACCCGGCATTCGACCAGATCGTGTCGCAGCTCGCGAAGATCCATAAACGTACCGACGGGGCCGTCACCGTGCCACTCACCATTCGCGTGCCGTACGGCGGCGGGATCGGTGCCGTCGAGCACCATTCCGAGTCCCCTGAGGCGTACTTCGCTCACACCGCGGGCCTCCGCGTCGTCTCCTGCTCGTCGGCAGACGACGCCTACGCCATGATCCAGCAGGCGATCGCCTCCGATGACCCGGTGCTGTTCTTCGAGCCGAAGCGTCGCTACTGGGACAAAGAGGATGTCGATCTCGAGGCCATCCCGACGCTCGGTCTCTACGACGCGCGGGTCGTGACCGAGGGGACCGACCTCACCGTCGTCGCCTACGGCCCGATGGTGGCCACCTCGGTCGCTGCGGCACGAGAAGCGGCGTCCGAGGGCACCTCCGTGGAGGTCATCGACCTGCGGTCGCTCTCCCCGATCGACTTCGGCACCATCGAGCGCTCGGTCGCGAAGACCGGTCGGCTCGTCGTGGTGCACGAGGCCCCCGTGTTCCTCGGACTCGGTGCCGAGATCGCCGCGCGCATCTCGGAGCGCTGCTTCTGGATGCTCGAGTCGCCGGTGATCCGGGTGGGCGGATACTCCACCCCCTACCCGCCGTCCAAGGTCGAACAGTATTACCTGCCCGACATCGACCGGGTGCTCGACGCGGTCGATCGAAGCCTGGCGGTGCAGTGATGGCCACCGATTTTCTCCTCCCCGACCTCGGTGAGGGGCTCACCGATGCCGAAATCGTGCGCTGGCTCGTCAAGGCCGGCGATGAAGTCACACTCAACCAGGTGATCTGCGAGGTGGAGACGGCCAAGGCGCTGGTCGAACTGCCGTCGCCGGTCGTCGGGGTCGTCTCATCCCTGCGCGTCGCCGAGGGCGAGACGGTGATGGTCGGATCCCCCATCATCAGCTTCGGTACCTCGAGCTCCGAGGAAGATGAGAACGCCACGGAGCCATTGGTAAACAGCGAACCCGAAGAAGACGGCCGGTCGAACATGCTCGTCGGGTACGGTCCCGGCGAGAGCGACCAGCGATCGGGACACCGCCGTCGGCGCGGCGCTCCGGCAGTGCCTGCGCCTGCAACCGAGCCTGTGCAGGCTCATTCGTCTGCGCCCGCGCCACTCGATCAGGCTGCGCCTGCGGCAGTTCATTCCGCTGCGCCTGCGGCAGTTCACGTGGCGGCGCCTGTTCATTCGGCGGCGCCTGTTCATTCGGCGGCGCCTGTTCATTCGGCGGCGCCTGTTCATTCGGCGGCCCGCAGCCGCGTGCTCGCCAAACCACCGGTGCGAGACCTTGCCCGGCGTCTCGGGCTCGACCTGACCACCGTCGTCGGCACGGGATCGAATGGAGCGGTCATCCGCTCCGATGTCGAGGCCGCCGGTGGTTCTCTGGCATCACCCGCCGTCGCCATCACGGCCGATGAGACTCGGGTGGCAATCAGCGGGGTGCGCAAGCGAACGGCGGCCGCGATGGTGTCCAGCGCTTTCACGGCACCCCATGTCACCGAGTTCGTGACCGTGGACGTCACAGCCACCGTCGAGCTGGTGGAGCGCCTGCGCGCGCATCCGGCGTTCGAGGGTGCGAGGGTGACCCCACTGGTACTGATCGCCAAGGCCCTGGCGATCGCGACGTTGCGGCATCCCGAGCTCAACACGCGCTGGGACGAGGCGGCCCAGGAGGTCGTGACCTACCGCGCAGTCAACCTCGGCATCGCGGTGGCCACTCCGCGCGGCCTCATGGTGCCGAACATCCGCGATGTCAATTCACTGACGCTGCGCGAACTGGCCGATGCCCTGTCCGGCCTGGCCTCCCGGGCACGCGACGGCAAGACGGCCGTGGCCGAGCTCACCGGCGGCACGATCAGCATTACCAACATCGGAAGTTTCGGTATCGACAGCGGCACCCCGATCATCAATCCCGGTGAGGCGGCGATACTCTGCACCGGAGCGATCCGGCGTCGACCCTGGGAATTCCAGGGGCAGATCGCGCTGCGCTCGGTGATGACGCTCAGCCTCTCGTTCGACCATCGCCTCGTCGACGGGGCCGAAGGGTCTGCGTTCCTTGCCGAGATCGGCCGAATCCTGGCCGATCCCCTCGAACTCATCGCCCTCGGATAGGAGCAGTATGCACATCACCGACACGGTCGCCATCGTGACCGGTGGGGCCTCTGGCCTCGGTCTCGCCACCACCCGCGCGCTCACCGCGGCGGGGGCGCACGTGGTTATCCTCGATCTTGTCGCTCCGGCCGAACCGCTGGAGGGAACGACCTTCGTCACCGCCGACGTCACCAGCGAGGCGGATGTGGCGGCGGCGGTCATCACGGCGATGGAACTCGGGACGCTGCGCATCCTCGTCAACTGCGCGGGCATCGCACCCGCGAACCGCGTCGTCGGCCGGAACGGGCCGATCGCCCTCGAACTGTTCGAGCGGGCCATCCGGATCAATCTCATCGGCACCTTCAACGTGCTTCGGCTGGTCGCCGCTGCTATGCAGCGAAATGAGCCGGTCGACGGCGAGCGCGGCGTCATCGTGAACACCGCCTCCGTCGCGGCGTTCGACGGACAGATCGGACAGGCCGCATACTCGGCGTCCAAGGGCGCGATCGCGGCGATGACCCTTCCGATCGCGCGCGAGTTCGCCGCCAGCCTCATCCGGGTCATGACCATCGCACCGGGTGTCTTCGAGACTCCGATGATGGCAGCGATGAGCGAGGAGACGAAACTCTCGCTGGGCAGCCAGGTGCCGCATCCAGCCCGTCTCGGACGGCCGGACGAATACGCCGCTCTCGCGAGGCACATCGTGGAGAACCCCTACCTCAACGGCGAGACGATCCGTCTCGACGGCGCCATCCGGATGACTCCCCGATGAGCGTGGATTCCGCGGCCTTCGATGTCGCCTCGCCCGGTCCCGCCTCCATCAACACCGCGGCCGAGCAGTCACGCCGCCCGCGCCCCTCCGACGACTTCCTCGACTACCGCGATCTCCTCACGCCCATGGAGCAGCGGCGACTGAACGCCGCGACCACGATCTTCGACCGCGAAATTCGCCCCGTGATCGGCACACACTGGGATGCCGCCACCTTCCCCTTCGAGCTGCTGCCGACCCTCGCCGGACTCGACCTCATCGGCATCCCGGCCTCCGGTGGCAGCCACCTGCTTCGGGGCTTCCTGCACCTTGAATTGTCGCGCGTCGACATGTCCATCTCCACTTTCCTCGGTGTGCACTCCGAACTCGTCACCGCGGCGATAGACCGGCTCGGCTCAGACGAGCAGCGCGAACGACTGCTTCCCGGTCTCCGCGACCTTTCCCGCATTGGGGCCTTCGCCCTGACCGAACCGGATCACGGGTCGGACATCTCACGCTCTATGACAACCACCGCCACCCGGCGCGGCGACACCTGGAGTCTGTCCGGGGCCAAACGCTGGATCGGCAACGGCACCATGGCCGACCACATCATCCTCTGGGCGCGGGATACCGCCGACGGCGAGATCAAGGCCTTCATCGTGGACCGCGGCACCCCGGGACTGCGCACGGAAAAGATCGAGAACAAGATTTCGCTGCGCATCGTACAGAACGCGGACATCCTGCTCGATGACGTGCGAGTCGATGAGTCAGCTCGACTGCCCAGAGCGAGCTCATTTCGTGATGCGAGCGCGTTGCTCACCGACTCCCGGGTGTGGGTCGCCTGGCAGACTGTCGGGCTGCAGTTCGCCGCCTACGACCACGCGCTCGCCTACGCGCTCGAGCGTCGCCAGTTCGGCAAACCGATCGCGTCATTCCAGCTGGTCCAGGAGAAGCTCGTGCGCATCCTCGAGAACACCACAGCATCACTCGGCACGATGGTGCGCATCGCACAACTGCAACAGAAGGGCACTCTGCGCTCCGAGCACGCGGCGATGGCCAAGGCCTCCGGCAGCGCACGCATGCGCGAGTCGGTGGCGATGGCGCGCGGCGTCCTCGGAGGCAATGGCATTTCGACCGACTTCGGCATGGCGCGAGTCTTCGCGGATGCCGAAGCGGTCTACAGCTACGAGGGAAGCTACGAGATCAACACGCTGTTGGTCGGACGGGCGATCACGGGGATCTCAGCCTTCGAGTAACGCGAGCCTTCGAGCAGCGCGAGTTTATGAGTGTCTTGCCCGCTCGTGAGTGGCACGACCGCTCGGTTGGCGCATGTTCGGTTTGCGCATGCCTCGGAGCAGCTCGTGTGGGCAGCACATAGCTTTCATAACTCCTGCAATCTCAGCCGCTGGGTCGTCCCCGTGCCAAGTTTCCGGGGCTAAATCACCTGCTCACCTGAAACTGCAGGAGTTATGCGGACGTAATCGCCGGGATCTCCGCTTTCGAGTAGCGCGCGCCTGGAACCAGCTCTGGCCTCCGAGTCACGCAGGTGGGCAGCAGTCAGCTTTCATAACTCCTGCAGACTCAGCCACGGTGTCGCCACTGGGCCGAGTTTCCGGCGCCCATTCACCCGCTCACCGGAAACTGCAGGAGTTGTGCCGAGCGGATGACGGGGAACCACACTGGCATGCTGGTGCAGGGGACTTATTGTGCAGGCATCGGCGCGCAGGCACGGTCGGTAGACTCGAGCCGCCCATGACTGACTCGACCTCGGACGCGACCACCGACTACCGGATCTCCTATCCGGAAGACCTCCCGGTCAGCCAGCGCCGCGAGGACATCGCCGCCGCAATCCGCGACCACCAGGTCGTGATCATCGCCGGGGAGACCGGGTCGGGCAAGACCACTCAGCTGCCGAAGATCCTGCTCGAGCTCGGCAAGACGAGCATCGGCCACACCCAGCCGAGACGTATCGCCGCGCGCACGATCGCCGAGCGCATCTCCGATGAGCTCGGGACTCCTCTCGGCGGGCTCGTCGGGTACCGGGTGAGATTCACCGATACCGTGGGTCCCGACACCCGGATCAAGCTGATGACCGACGGCATCCTGCTCAACGAGATCCACCGGGACCGGCTGCTGCGCAAGTACGACGCGATCATCATCGACGAGGCGCACGAACGCAGCCTCACCATCGACTTTCTGATCGGCTATCTCAAACAGCTGATGCCGCAGCGCCCCGATCTCAGCATCATCGTGACCTCTGCGACCATCGACCCGGAAAGCTTCTCCCGTCACTTCGCGGATTCCGCGGGCATCGGTGCCCCGATCGTGCAGGTGAGCGGTCGAACCTTCCCCGTGGAGGTGCGATATCGCCCACTCGTTGCCGAGGCGCCAATCGAGGACGATGAGGATGACGCCGAGGCGGAAGCAGACCTCGACCCGATGGAGGGCATCAACGCCGCCCTCGACGAACTCGCCGGCGAATCGAACGGTGACGTGCTGGTCTTCCTCAGCGGGGAGAACGAGATCCGGGATGCCCAGGAGGCGATCGGCGGTCGCAACCTGCCGTTCACCGAGGTGCTGCCCCTCTACGGTCGGCTGAGCTCGGCCGAACAACACCGGGTCTTCGAGTCCGGGCGAGCCGCCGGCATCCGTCGTCGAATCGTGCTCGCCACCAACGTGGCCGAAACAAGCCTCACCGTGCCGGGCATCACCTACGTGATCGATGCGGGCACTGCGCGTATCTCGCGCTACAGCGTTCGCTCGAAGGTGCAGCGGCTGCCGATCGAGGCGATCAGCCAGGCCAGCGCCAACCAACGATCGGGCCGAAGCGGCCGCACGAGCAACGGCATCGCCATCCGCCTCTACTCCGAGCAGGACTTCATGCGCCGACCGGAATATACCGAACCGGAGATCCTGCGCACCAATCTCGCCGCCGTCATCCTCCAGATGATCTCCCTCGGGCTCGGCGATATCGCGAACTTCCCCTTCCTTCAACCGCCGGACTCGCGCGGCATCAAGGACGGGCTCGACCTGTTGCGTGAACTCGGAGCGGTCTCCGGGACTGGCTCAGGCGACCCGGCCATCACCCGCATCGGCACGCAGCTCACCCAGTTGCCGATCGACCCCCGACTCGCGCGCATGGTCGTGGAGTCGAAGCAGCACGGAGTCACCCGCGAAGTGATGGCGATCGTCGCCGGCCTCAGCATCCAGGATCCCCGGGAGCGACCGCTCGACCGCCGACCCCAGGCCGACCAGTCGCACGCCCGCTTCGTAGACCCGACAAGTGACTTCCTCACCCTGCTCAATCTCTGGAATTACCTGAGGGAGAAGGAGAAGGAGCTCAGTGGCAACCAGTTCCGTCGCCTCTGTCGCGGCGAATACCTCAACTACCTGCGGGTGCGGGAGTGGAAGGATGTCTTCCGCCAGCTCGAGCGGATGGCGAAACCTCTCGGACTCGTAGTCGGCGGTGCGTCGACGAACCCGAACGGCATCCACCGCTCGATTCTTGCCGGGTTACTGAGCCAGCTCGGCACCCGGGATGCTGTGAAGAAGGACTACATCGGTGCCCGGCAGGTGCGGTTCAGCGTGTTTCCCGGCTCCGCGCTGGCGAAGAAGCAGCCCGCCGAGGTGATGAGCGCCGAGCTCGTAGAGACGAGCCGGCTGTTCGCTCGGACCAATGCGGCCATTGACCTGTCCTGGGCTGAACCCATCGCCGGCGATCTCGTGAAGCGCAGTTACAGCGAGCCGCACTGGGAGAAGAAACAGGGCTCCGCCGTCGCCTGGGAGCGGGTGACTCTCTACGGCGTGCCGATCGTCGCGCGTCGGCGGGCTCAGTTCTCGAAGGTCGACCCGGCCTACGCGCGCGAGCTGTTCATCCGTCACGCCCTGATGGACGGCGACTGGGATCTCGACCGCCTCGACAGGCGCCTGAGCGCCTTCGACCGTGCGAACCGTGCGCTGCGCACGAAACTCGCCGAACTCGAGGAACGCACGCGCAGACGCGATCTGCTCTACGACGACGAGGCCGTGTTCGACTTCTACCAGCGTCGCATCCCGGCCGAGATCACCAGCCAGAGACTCTTCGAGACCTGGTGGCGTACAGCGCGCCTGAAGGATCCCGAGTTGCTCACGATGACGGCCGAGAACCTGATCGATGAGGATGAAGCCGCCCCGGTGGCCGAACTCGTGGAGACTTCCTACCCGAAGACCTGGAGCCAGGGCGATCAGCAGCTGTCGCTGGGCTACCGGTTCGAGCCGGGTAGCGACGATGACGGGGTCACCGTGCAGGTGCCGATCGCCCTGCTCGCGCGACTCGACCCGGAGGGCTTCGACTGGCAGGTACCGGGCTTTCGGGAGGAGCTCGTGACGGCGCTGCTGAAGTCGCTGCCGAAGTCGATCCGTCGCAGTGTCGTTCCGGCGAACGACTGGGCGCGACGACTTCTCGCCGAACTCCCCGACTCTGGCGACGGTCGTTCCCTGCGGGCAGCCCTCTCCACGTTAATCACCCGCCTCACCTACGTGCCGGTCGCGGTGACCGATTTCGACGAGTCCCGTATCCCGTCGCACCTGCGCATGAGCTTCACCGTCATCGATGAGCGCTCGCGTACGGTCGCCAGTGGAACGGACCTGCGCGCGCTGCAGGAGCAGCTCAAGTCCACGGTGAGGGAGAGCGTGGCACGGGCATCCGTCACTCCACGGAGCAACCTCGAGCGAGCAGGGCTGACGACCTGGGACTTCGACGAACTCCCTCGCACGCTCGACACGAAGCAGGGTGGCAATACGATCAGGGCCTATCCGGCCCTGGTCGATGAAGGCGCGAGCGTGGCCATCCGGCTCATGACAACGCCCGATGACCAGGCCAGGGAGCAACGGCGCGGAGTGCGACGGATGCTCCTTCTCACCACGCCCTCGCCCGTGTCCTACGTGCAGGATCACCTCACCCAGACGGAGAAGCTCACCCTCGCGCAAAGCTCCTACCGCACGACCGCCGAGCTCTTCGCAGACTGCATGGCGGTGTGCATCGATGCCGTCGTCGCCGGCCGCGAGGTCTGGACACGCACGGAATTCGAGACCGTGCGCAACGAGATCTCTGCCACGATCATGGACTCCCTGTTCCAAACGGTCTCGCTGCTCACGAAAGTGATCGCCGGTTCCCGGGACGCCGAAAAGGCGATCAAGGCCGCCTCGAACATCGCCATGCTCAGCCCGCTTGCGGATACCCGCGAGCAGTTGTCGTCCCTGGTCTATCCCGGTTTTGCTTCGGAGACGGGACTCACGCAGTTGCGCCGGCTACCGGTATACCTCGCGGGCATCGTGCATCGAATCGGCAAGCTCGGGGAGAATCTCGGACGCGATCGGGTCTGGATGACAGAGGTGCAGACCGCGACGGCGCGTTACGAGCTCGCCGGTGGCCGCCTGCCACTCCTGCCGGACTCGACGGTCTCGCTGGTGCGTGCACGATGGTTGCTCGAGGAGTTGCGAATCAGCCTGTTCGCCCAGCACCTCGGCACGGCCGAGCCGGTGTCGCTGCAGCGGATCGTCCGGGTGCTGTCGGAGTAGCGCTCTTTGTCACGAGCTCAGGTCGCGGCGAACACGACGGCGTCGCCGATCGCGCGCAACACGACTTGGTCTCCCGGGCGATAGGTGGCGCCGCTGGTCACCGGCACTTCGATCGCTCGAGCGCCGGCGAGTTCGAGCGTGAGTAACTGGGTTGCCCCCTGAAATTCGATCGCCGTTACGCGGGCGATGCAGCCTGCGGCATCCGCTCCGGTCGTCTTCGTTTCGACAACCATCTGTTCGGGGCGGAACAGGGCCGTGCACGCTCCTTCGAGCGAGCTGGAGAGGGCGACGAGTCCGAGCGCGCAGTGCACCTGCCCAGCGGAG
>Ga0209512_1002599_pt1 | contig 18782 bp, 15 predicted proteins | sample frozenSSSSmetaG_FD_184142 | JGI IMG/M metagenome (GOLD analysis project Ga0209512, IMG submission 184142) | Glacier valley bacterial and archeal communities from Borup Fiord, Nunavut, Canada, to study Microbial Dark Matter (Phase II) -... | ecosystem: Environmental > Aquatic > Freshwater > Ice >... | reverse complement strand
ATGATATATAACTTATATAGACAGCGATTCTAAAATTATGCTATGTTAAGGCGCCGGGTTAACGTTTTCTTATGAACCGTTCGCCAAACTATCGCTTTATGATTTTTAAAAAGTGAATAGGAAAAACAATAAATGTCACTTTGTTTAATGTTATTCTTTTGATTAATAAGCAATCCTTTATAAAGCTGTAAGCGCAATTGTTTTTTCGAACCTATTTTTGCAGCATGCGAAAAAAGCCGGTGATATTACAAAAAGTGTTTGTTGAAGATTATGCGGCAGAAGGAAAGTCAGTAAGCAGGATAGATGGGAAAGTTATTTTTATTGAAGGTGCAGTCCCCGGCGATATTGTAGATGTTAGGATACTTAAAAATAAGAAAGACTGGGCCACAGGAAAGGTTGTTAATGTTCATGTATTTTCTAAAGACAGGGTGGAGCCTTTCTGTGAACACTTTGGGGTTTGCGGCGGATGCAGATGGCAAATGCTGCCTTACGAAAAACAGTTGCTATACAAACAGAATGAAGTAGAACAACATTTGCGGAGAATCGGGAAAGTGGCGCTTCCAATCGTAGCGCCAATAATGGGCGCAGATTTATCCCGGCGTTATCGTAATAAACTGGATTTTACCTTTAGTAACCGCCGCTATTTGTTGGAGGAGGAGATAAACGGTGACGGCTTCATACCACCTGAAAACGCACTTGGTTTTCATGTTCCCGGTATTTTTGATAAAGTTGTTGATATAAACACCTGTCACCTGATGGTAGAGCCGGCAAATCAGATCAAAAACTTTTTACGTGAATTATCCTTCCGGCAGGGTTATACTTTTTATGATATTAAACAACACCAGGGGTGGTTACGTAATCTTATCATCCGGATTTTCAGAAGCGGAGAGATAATGGTGAATATTTGTTTTAGCTACGAAGATGTACCCGGACACAAAAAATTACTCGATCAGTTACTCCATACGGTTCCGGAGATAACCAGTTTGTATTACACGATCAACCCTAAATGGAATGACAGCATATATGATCTCCAGCCGCGGCTGTATTCGGGTAAAAGCCATGTTATTGAGACGCTGGAAAATTTTAAATTCAAGATAGGTCCCAAGTCCTTTTTTCAAACAAACACCTACCAGGCTGAAAATTTATACATGATAACCCGTGATTTTGCTCAACTCACCGGTAATGAAACCGTATATGATCTTTATTGCGGCACCGGCAGTATCGGGATTTTTTTAAGCAGGATGTCAAAAAAAATAATAGGCGTTGAAGTAATAGAAGAAGCTATTGCGGATGCCCGTGAAAATGCGGCACTTAATAATATCAGCCATGCTCATTTTGTAGCAGGTGATGTAATTGATGTCTGCGGAGATACATTCTTTGAACAACATGGCAAACCGGATGTTATAATAACCGATCCTCCAAGAGCAGGCATGCATGAAAAATTAACCAGAAAAATTTTAGAGATGGCTGCTCCGGTAGTGGTATATGTTAGCTGTAACCCTGCTACTCAGGCAAGAGATCTTAATATTCTTGATGAGAAATATGTTGTTAAAAGAATTCAGCCGGTGGATATGTTCCCTCACACACAACATATTGAAAATGTAGTAAAGCTGCAACTGAGAAATAACAGCTGACAGGTTTTTATCTGGGCAGAAGATCGTTCACCACGCTATTCTTCCATTTAGTACTATTTAAAAAAAAGATTAGACAATAACATTAATTTTATATTTAAAACACATTTGAATGGCACAATTCGGATTTAGAATGTCTTTGCCTCCCGTAGTTAAAAATTTATTGATAGCAAATGTTGTAGTGTTCCTGGCTCAATTTGTATTTGCAAAACAAGGCTATCCGCTGGAACCATATTTAGCGCTGCAACCTCTCGGCTCAGGAGAATTCAGGATCTGGCAACTTGTCTCACACATGTTTATGCATGGTGGCATTGCGCATATACTTTTTAACATGCTTGGTTTATGGATGTTTGGCAGTGTACTTGAAAATCATTGGGGAGCCAAACGCTTTTTTCAGTTTTATATGATCTGCGGATTAGCTGCAGGGGTCGCACATCTATTGTTTTCAAATGGTAGTGCTATCGGCGCTTCGGGTGCAATTATGGGAATTTTTGCGGCTTTTGCTTACCTGTTTCCTGAAACCCCTCTATACCTGTATTTTATTCCTATTCCTATAAAAGCAAAATGGGCAATGCCAGGTTTAATTTTGATAGATGTATTCAGCGCCATATCACCGAGAATGGATGATAATGTTGCCCACTGGGCTCATATCGGAGGAGCATTAGCGGGTATAGTGTTAGTACTTATCTGGAACAAGACAAACCGTAAAACATTTTATTAACCAGTGCTGGGTCAGCAATAAGTGACAGCCTCCGGGAGTTAGATGCAGGTAGTGGTCGCTTATCTGTTAATTGCTGATCACCATGTACAATACTGGTTATAATTAATGTTACATGAAAAATATTAAACATGACACATAATTTATCATTCTGATTGTTCTTTTGTAAATTAGTACTTAATAAATGTCAATACAAATACAATGAATGTAAGGGAAGTAAAAAGCCGTAACAGGATATCGCTAGGGCAGGATGGGAATGCCCTGGTAAACCTGCTCATTTTAAACGCTGTCATTTTTATATTACTGAAGTTTATTTTTGTAATTTATCTTATTTCAGAAATAAATATTGCAGCATATTACAGTAATATATTTAACTGGTTTACACTTCCGGCTGATATTACCCGTTTAGGCTCGAGGCCCTGGACTGTACTCACGTTTATGTTTGCGCATGAAAAATTCCTTTACCTGCTGGGCAATCTTTTCTTTTTGTGGTCTTTCGGCTATATCCTGCAGGAGCTTACAGGTAACAGAAAACTTATACCAATTTATATTTATGGGGGATTGGCAGGCGCCCTTTTCTATGTGCTGTCTTATCATATTTTTCCTGCATTGCAACCCCACGTTTCTGATGCGGTTTTTCTTGGCGCCAATGCTTCTGTAATGGCAGTGGCAGTAGCTACTACCACTGTTTCACCCGACTATAGAATTTTCCCAATGATAAATGGTGGCATCCCCTTGTGGATAGTGACACTTATATATGTAGTTATTGATTTTACCAGTATTTCACCAGGAGATCCGGCAAGATATATTGCCCATCTCTCCGGAGCAGCTTTAGGTTTTATCTTCATTTACCAGCTCCGCAAAGGAAAAGACTGGAGTGAATGGATGAATAATTTTTTTGACTGGGGAGAAAACCTGTTCAACCCGGATAAGAAAAATAAAAGCAAATCGGCCAAAGATGAATTTTTTTACAAAGTAAAAGATGCTCAACCCTATAAAAAAACGCCTAATGTGACTCAAAAACGAGTTGACGAAATATTAGATAAAATCAATCAAAAAGGTTTTCACTTTCTAACGGACGAAGAAAAAGATATTTTAAAAAGAGCGGCTAAAGAAGATGATTTGTAAATTTAAGGCATGGTTCCTATCATCCGGAAATTAACCAAAAGATTTTTTATCGTTACCAATGTATTTGCCGTAATATTTTTTTTGGTTGCCTGCCTGGCTGCTTACTGTAACCCTGCTACTTACTGGATGGTAGCTTTGTTCGGGGTGGGTTTTGTATTTTTTACAGTGGCAGTTTTATTTTTCCTGGTGTTCTGGTTATTATTCAGATCAAAATGGATCTTTCTTTCTATTGGCGCATTACTGGTTGGCTGGTTTCAGATCCATGCGCTTTTTGCATTCCATCCGTTTAGTCACTTTTACGATGCTAAACAAAAGGACGCCTTCAGGATACTTTCCTGGAATGTATCCAGGTGGGACGAAATGAACAAACATGCAAAAGGCGGGATAAGTAACCGACTCAAAATGTTTAACTTTATCAAAAGCCAGGATGCTGATATTTTATGCTTCCAGGAATTTTTTGAATCAAGACGGCCGGATCTCTTCGATGAAAATATCCCATATATAACAAAACAGCTTAATTATCCCTATCACTATTTTGCAAGTGATCATATCCCATGGAATGGAATGTATGAACATGGCGTTGCAATATTTTCACGTTATCCAATAAGGGATACTTTTCGCATCAGGTACCCTGTTGCAGATTCGCTCAGGAGTAATGAAAGCCTGATAATGGCCACTATAGACATAAACGGAGAAAATATAAATGTTTTTACCACACACCTGCAATCTTTTTTATTTACAGGTAACGATTACCGCAGCTTAAAAACAATTAGAAAAGCCGATGACACAGATAGTGTTATGAATGCAGGTAAGGGAATCATCTCAAAATTCAGGCGATCATATTCGTTAAGAAGTCGCCAGGCAGATATAGTTCGGGGTTACCTTGACAGCAGTAAATACCCGGAAATTATTTGTGGTGATTTTAACGACGTCCCTAATTCATATACTTATTTTACTGTAAAAGGAATACGCCAGGATGCGTTTGTAGAAAAGGGATTTGGACTAGCAAGAACTTTTGTATTTATATCACCTACCCTTCGTATTGATTATATGCTGGCTTCAAAACAATTTAAAGTGATTCAATACAAAAAAGTGAAGCTTCCCTATTCAGACCATTTCCCACTGGTATCAGATTTTAAATTTCTCCCGAAGGGATAATCCCTTCAATGTTGTTGTAACCATAATTAAAGTTGTGCTATCAGGAGGAAGGATAGTCAAGCCTGGTTTTCCCGACAGTAAATATAAAGTCATTTCAGTCCCGACATGTCATTATCTTTAAAATCGCTGTAAGAATGATTTTTGAATTTACCTTCTGCTCCCTTCAGTAACGAAAATATATATTTGCATTGCTCATTCATTACTTAAGAGATAGCTTGTTAATAATAAATCATGACCGAACTAAAAGTATTAAATTCTTACACAAGACAGAAAGAAGTTTTTAAGTCAATCATCCCGGGACATGTGGGCATTTATGTTTGCGGACCAACCGTAAGCGGGGAGAGCCATTTAGGTCACGCAAGACCCTACATTACTTTTGATTTCATAACAAGGTACCTGAAACACCTGGGATACAAGATCAGGTATGTGAGGAACATAACAGATGCCGGACATTTTGAAGAAGAAGGCAGAGAAGCTGAAGACAAAATTGCTAAGAAAGCTGTTATCGAAAAACTTGAACCTATGGAACTGGTGCAGAAATATACCAACCTGTTCCACTGGGCCATGAACCAGTTCAACAACATAGAACCAAGTATCGAACCTACGGCAACAGGCCATATTGTAGAGCAGATAGATATGATTAAAATTCTTTTAGAAAAAGAATATGCTTATGAAGTGAATGGTTCCGTTTATTTCGATGTAAAAAAATACGCCGCCAGCTATCCTTATGGTAAATTAAGCGGCAGGGTTATAGATGACCTGCTGGAAACAACCAGGGATCTTGAAGGCCAGGAAGATAAAAGGGATAAAGTAGATTTCGCACTCTGGAAAGCAGCACCGCCGGAACATATCATGCGTTGGAACAGTCCCTGGGGTAAAGGATTTCCTGGCTGGCATATTGAATGTTCGGCGATGGCTACTAAATACCTGGGTAAGCAGTTTGACATTCATGGTGGTGGAATGGATCTTCAGTTTCCTCATCATGAAAGTGAAATTGCACAAAGCACCATCTGCAATCATGAAGTACCAGCCCGTTACTGGCTGCACAATAATATGATTACCATTAATGGCAAAAAGATGGGTAAGAGCTATAACAACCAGATAGCGCTTACCGCTATGTTCAGTGGCAACCATCCTTTGCTTAAGCAGGCATATTCACCGATGACAATCAGGTTTTTTATTTTACAAACGCATTACAGAAGTACACTTGATTTTAGTAATGAAGCGCTACAGGCAGCTGAAAAAGGGATGAAGCGTTTATGGGAAGCTTATGAGACCCTGCAAAAGTTGGAAGCGCCAGCATTTGATACAGACATCGACATGGCATTAAATGAAAAGATAAAGAAGCTTTTATTAGAACTGGATGATTTTATGAATGACGATTTTAATACCGCTAAGGTACTGGCGAATCTTTTTGAGATAGTACCTGTTATCAATGCGATAAAAAATAAACAACTTTCCTCCGGGTTAATAAGCAGCGAGATTTTTACACTGATGCAAAAATATTTTAAACTTTACCTGGAAAATATCTTAGGTCTTCGTACCGAAAATACTGATAAAGATGGCAGGCTGAATACAGTGTTAGGATTATTAATGGATCTCAGGAAAGATGCTAAATCGAAAAAAGATTATAGTACCTCCGATAAGATACGCACTCATTTAAAAGAGGCTGGCATTCTGCTGAAAGATGAAAAGGATGGCAGCATCAGTTACTCGGTTGAATAAAAAGATTAAATAAATTAAGAGATTTGTAGTGCATTATAAAAGCTGGAAGTATTCATTGTATAAAAGATCAATTGCTTATGCCAGCATTTAAAAGTTATATAAAATTTAAAATTGCCAGTCAACACAACCGGTATGCCCTTTATATGCAATACTGTTGAGAATAGAAGATCGATTGTTGTATAGTCTTTTTATAAGCCAGCAATAGTGATAACCATTAACCATGGAAATGACTCCTATTTATATTACCCATTTAATGAAAGACGCCAGATTACTTGGTGCTATAAACAAAGCTCAACCTTTTGAGTTGGTGAAACGGAAAGAGATATATCTCTACCTTTATAAATCTATTATGAGCCAGCAGCTTTCTACTAAAGTTGCCAGTGTTATATTTAAGCGCTTTATGGATTTGTATAAAGGAACAGCGCCGGAACCTGTTGAGATTCTTAATACCCCTTTTGATACACTTCGTAGTATAGGACTTTCAAATGCAAAAACGCAGTATGTTCAAAACGTAGCAAGATTCGCTATCACCCAAGGAACAGAAGTTGGGAAATTTGAAGGGATGAGTAACGAAGAAATTATTGAGTATCTCACCCGGATAAAAGGAGTAGGGAGATGGACCGTCGAAATGCTTTTGATGTTCACTTTGGGCAGAGAAGATGTTTTTGCAGTGGATGACCTGGGAATACAAAATGCTATGATAGGGATATATAAAATGCGTTATACCGATAAGAAAAAGCTTAAAAAAAGAATGTTAATCATATCAAACAATTGGAAACCTTATAGAACCTATGCCTGTCTTCATCTTTGGGATTGGCAAAATAATCTTGGTAAAACCGCAACATGAAAACACGCTTATCATTATCTTTATTTAGTAACCATTGTTATTGCACCGGGCATAGGTTAAACTATTAAAAACGAGCCTCGAACATTTCGTTAACAAGTTATTAATTTCTCTACAAATTTGTATTGAACTATTTAAATGCACCACCAGTAATAAATGTTGGTATTCTGATCTGCTATTATTTTTACACAATTAATGATAAAATGTTTTGGCACAATTTTTTCCTTATATTACACAAAGAATTGGAATTTATAAGTTTTCGTCCCTTGGATAGATTCAAAATTTTTCCTGCATTATTAAATTTAATTAATTATTAAAAAAACTTTTATGAAAAAAATCATTGTAAATGGTGTATGTGCATCACTAGTATGTTTCTTATTAAGTTCGTTTAGCGCAAACAGTAATAATCTGACAAGTCATTCTGGTTATTCTCCATTGCAGGATACATCGCACAAAATGATGAAAAAGAAAATGAAGATGGATAAGACTACAGGTGATACTATGAAAATGAAGATGAAGAAGAAACCCGCTTAGATTTTATTAAATCATGAGGTCATTTTAAATTAATTTTGATTGGCAAAAAAGGCATATTGTAGTATGCCTTTTTTTAGTGGTACCATTTTCTTAGAAAATGTTATTATTTTCTTTTAAGAACCGGATGATTTCTTCCATTAACTATATTATCAACAACTTCAAACCCTGGTAAATTTCCAATAAGTCCGGTAATCGTTTTGTACCCATACGTTCTGCAATCAAAGCTGGGATCTAATTTCCGCAGGTTCAATCCCAACGTAGAAATATTTACTTCATTGCTTTCATTAGTCGACATATCGAAAGCCTTACTAACAAGGCTGATATTTACCGGGACTTTCGTATTTACATTTTGCTGCTTCTTTTTCTTTTCTTTCTCGGGCTTCACAAGTGCCACATCAGTTATTATCTCCAGGTTTTCGACATATGTGAAGATCTCACAAGATTTAACGAATGCGTTAGGTGTTTTCTTTTCACCGATACCCATCACAAAAATTCCTTCCTCGCGTATTCTTTTAGCCAGGCCGGTATAATCACTGTCGCTTGAAACGATGCAAAACCCATCAACAAGACCATCGTGAAGAATATCCATAGCATCAATAATCAAAGCGCTGTCTGTAGAATTTTTTCCTGTGGTGTAGCTAAATTTTTGGATAGGGTTAAAAGCCATTTCATTTAACATGCTTTTCCACGTGTTCATCTGCGGGGTTGTCCAGTCACCGTACACCCGCCGGATAGTAACCTTACCGTATTTAGAAGCCTCTTCAAGTATAAGGGTCAATAATTTGGGCGGCGCATTGTCTCCATCTACCAGCAAGGCGATCTTGTTTGTTTTGTTCATATTACTAAAGTTACGAAAACAGCGACGATCGATGAGTTGAAAAAACATATTTTGAGGTAAGTATTGCTGGTTTAATGTCAGGTTATGTATAAAAATCAGTTGGGCAGCAGGGTGGTTGCATCATAGAGGTTAGCGATTTAGATACCCTGGTTTAAAATATGCTGATTGAAAAACCTTGTCTTTTGATAGTATGACATTATTTTTACATCGAATATGATAAAGTGGAACCAGAACGATAATATAAATTTCTTATCAAAGCTTACTCCCAGGAGACTCTGGAACGCAACCCGGGTACTCAGTAGTTACTACATCAGCAAATGGACCAGGAAACCAGTACAGTGGGGCTATCCTATCTCCATTTCATTTGAGCCCACTACTTCCTGCAATCTGCGTTGCCCCGAGTGTCCCAGCGGTTTAAGAGCGTTTACCCGGCCTGCAGGGATGCTACAGCAAGACTTCTTCAAAGATACCATCGACCAGTTATACAAAGACCTGCTTTACCTCGTTTTTTATTTTCAGGGAGAGCCCTTCCTCAACCCGGGTTTCCTTGAAATGGTTAAATATGCTTCTGACAAAGGGATCTATACCGCAACCTCTACAAACGCACATTATCTTAATAATGAAAATGCAAAAAAAACCATAGAAAGTGGTCTCGACAGGCTTATTATCTCTATTGACGGAACAACCCAGGATGTTTACCAGCAATACCGGGTCGGGGGCAAACTTAGCAAAGTGATTGAGGGAGCCAGGAATATCGTAAAGTGGAAGAAAGTCCTTAACAGTAAAACACCTTTTGTTTTTTTTCAATTCCTGGTGGTTAAGCCCAATGAGCACCAGATCGAAGAAGTAAAAAAGCTTGGGAAAGAGATAGGGGTGGATGATGTGTGGCTTAAAACGGCCCAGGTGTATGATTACGAAAATGATCCTAACAGCCTTATTCCAACGATAGCAAAATACAGCCGGTATAAAAAGAATGATAAAGGAGAAGTTATTATTAGGAATGAATTAAAGAATCATTGCTGGCGCTTATGGCATGCTACTGTTATTACCTGGGATGGATTAGTAGTACCCTGCTGCTTCGATAAAGATGCGCAACACACGCTGGGTGATCTTAAAGGCAAACCTTTTAAAGATATATGGCACAACGAAGACTATATAAAATTTCGCAAACAAATGTTGTTAAGCAGAAAAAGTATTGACATTTGTGCCAATTGCAGCGAAGGCACAACAGTATGGAGTTCCTGAAAATAAAACAATCATTCAGCTATCTGCGAATGATGGCGATAATATTTTGACATGAAAAAACGATCAGTTTTTACATTCATTTTTCATTTATGAGTATTGACACAGAAATCAATCAAAAAAATTTCAGTAACGAGTACCAGAAATCTACTATCAATCTTATTTATACCTCCAACTGGATAAATGAAAAAATGAAGGGTATTCTCGACAGGTTTCAAATTACTTCCCAGCAATTTAATATCCTCAGAATATTAAGGGGTGCCGGTGAACCACTTTCAACCCTACAGATCCGTCAGCGGATGTTAGATAAGATGAGCGATACGAGCCGGATTGTAGACAGAATGATTATAAAAGGACTGGTGAAAAAGGTGATAAAACTAACCGACAAAAGACTGGTAGATGTAACGCTTGCAGAAAAAGGGGAAAAATTATTGGTAGAAATGGATGGTTTCCAGCATGAAATGGATAGCGTTCTTAAAAATCTTTCTGAACAGGAAGCACAGGCCCTTAATATGCTGCTTGATAAAATACGGAATGCCTGAAGCCATGAGCTATTGTTTATATCAGTAAAATGTTTACGTAGTATTATAACCAGGTGCCCATGAAAAGAACCTACTTATTGGTTTTACTTATTTGCCAGCTATTATTTTATTCAGTATCTGCTCAGCCCAAGTATGAATTCAGAGCAGCATGGGTTGCCACGGTTACAAATATCGACTGGCCCTCTGCAGGAAATTTCGACACAGATAGTCAGAAAGAGGAATTTATTAAGTTGCTGGATATGCATCAGCGTAATGGCCTTAATGCTGTAATTGTTCAGGTGCGTCCGTCTACAGATGCTTTTTATCCTTCCCCTTATGAACCCTGGAGTGAATGGCTAACCGGCAAACAGGGATTACCGCCTTCTCCTTACTACGATCCGTTAGCTTTTATGATAACTGAAACCCACAAACGGGGAATGGAGTTTCATGCATGGTGTAACCCTTACCGCGCTGAATTCAGCTTAGGTAAATCATCTATTGCGATAACACATGTTACCAGGGTACATCCCGAATGGTTTATAAGCTATGGCGGGAAGCGTTATTTCGATCCGGGTAATAAAGATGTGCAGCAATATGTAACCGGTGTAATCAGAGACCTGGTTAAAAGATATGATATCGACGCTATTCATTTCGATGATTACTTTTACCCTTACCGGGTAGCCGGCGAGCAATTACCTGATGAAACATCTTACGCTAAATACAACAACGGCTTAAGCAAGGATGATTGGAGGAGAAGCAATGTTGATTCCGTGATCCTGTTCCTCAGCAGGGCAATCAAGGAAGAAAATAAATATTGTAAGTTTGGCGTCAGTCCGTTTGGTGTATGGCGCAATAACGATAAAGATCCGGAGGGCAGCGCTACCAAAGCCGGACAGACAAATTATGATGATCTGTATGCCGACATCCTGTTGTGGTTAAAAAAAGGCTGGATAGACTATATTACACCTCAACTATACTGGGAGTTCGGTCATAAACTGGTAGGGTTTGAAACATTGATCGATTGGTGGAGCAAACATGCTTATGGCAGGCAATTATATATTGGTCATGGAATTTACCGGGCTTATGAAAGAAATAGCCCCGGTTATAAAAATCCTCATGAACTGCCCAATCAGATTAAAAAGCTCAGAGAATATTCAACAGTGCAGGGCAGTGTTTATTTCAGCAGTAAATCTTTTGTCAAAAATCCAAACGGATGGAGCGACACCCTTAGAAACAATTATTACAAGTATCCGGCTTTGATTCCACCCATGCTGTGGTTAGACAGTATCAGACCGGCGAAGCCTAGTATAATTAAGCAATCGAACCAGGTTTGGCAAATATCCGCAAGGGGACAAAAAAGAATTAAATATTTTATCCTTTACAGCCTGCCTGTAAACCATGTGCAAAATCCGGATTCCTTATTTATCATTGAAATATTGCCTTCTGTCAACAGCGAGGCTTTTTTCAATATAGACGAACATGCGGTATTTTGTAAGAATGGCTGCGCCGTCTCTGTCATGAACCGTAACAATCTTGAAAGCGATACCGGGCTATTGAGATAAGAAAGCCAGTTAACAGTATTTGATAAAACGAATTTCATTAGTAGTTCTTCCTTCGCTAAATTAGCAGTATAATTCTTTTCAGCATGACGCGTAATATTGAAGTTCTCCAGGATGTAGTGATAAAATTCGCCGGTGATAGTGGCGATGGAATGCAGTTAACCGGTAGTCAGTTTACCAATAGTACCGCATTGCTTGGAATAGACCTGGCTACGTTCCCTGATTTTCCGGCGGAAATACGGGCTCCCCAGGGAACGTTACCCGGAGTAAGCGGTTACCAGCTCCGGTTTTCAAGCGAAAGAGTGCTTACGCCGGGTGATGATTGCGATGTACTGGTGGCTATGAACGCAGCTGCACTTAAAACAAATCTTAAAAGCATCAAAAAGGGTGGAAAGATTATAGTTAACACCGATGGATTTGACTCGAAAAATCTTCGGCTGGCAAACTATCCCGAGGGAACCAATCCGCTTGAAGATGATAGCCTGCAGAGTTATGATGTAATAAAAATGGATGTTACAAAAATGACCAGGGAGGCACTAAAAGAATTTGAAATGGGCACCAAGGAGAAAGACCGGGCTAAAAACATGTTCGTGCTGGGCTTTCTATATTTTATGTTTGGAAGAAGTATAGAAGATACCAGTCGGTTTTTAAGAGATAAATTTGGAAAGAAAGATGTGATCCTTCAAAGTAATATCAAAGCTTTACAGGCAGGATTTAATTATGGCGATACCACAGAAACTTTTACCACTACTTTCAAGGTAGAGAAAGCAAAGATGGAACCAGGCGTTTACCGGTCTATAATGGGTAACCAGGCCGCATCGTACGGACTCATTGCTGCTTCCCAAAAAAGCGGCTTACAATTATTCCTTGGTTCTTACCCCATTACTCCTGCCTCTGATATTCTACATGAACTAAGTAAGCACAAAGCTTTCGGCGTAAAAGTTTTCCAGGCTGAAGATGAGATAGCCGCCATTACTTCGGCTATAGGTGCCAGTTATGGAGGCTCTTTTGGCGTTACAACAACTTCTGGTCCGGGTATGGCATTAAAAGGAGAAGCTATGGGACTGGCCGTAATGCTGGAAATTCCCCTGCTGATCTGTAACATCCAGCGTGGCGGACCGTCAACAGGGCTGCCTACTAAAACCGAACAGAGTGATTTATTACAGGCTTACTACGGAAGAAATGGCGAATGCCCCATGCCCATTATTTCCGCATCCACCCCCAGTGATTGTTTCAGCGCAATTTATGAAGCCTTCCGGATTGCGGTTCACCATATGACACCGGTAATATTCTTAAGTGATGGTTATATCGCTAACGGCGCCGAGCCATGGAGGTTTCCAAAAGCGGATGATCTGCCGCCAATTGAAGTAAAATTTAAAACAGAATTAGGGCATAACGAAGATAGCTTCCAGCCTTATTTGAGAAATGAAAAACTGGTAAGGCCCTGGGCTATCCCAGGTACAGCCGGACTGGAGCATCGTATCGGCGGCATTGAAAAACAAAACATTACCGGTAATGTTAGCTATGATCCTGAAAACCATCAGCTGATGGTTAAGATCAGGCAGGAAAAAATTGATAAAATCGCTGAATATGTACCTCAGCAGAAATTAGACAGCGGCCCTGAAAAAGGGGATATCCTTGTATTAGGCTGGGGAAGTACTTACGGCGCTATAAAAAGCGCGGTGATACAATTGCAGGCGGAAGGTCATCTGGTTTCACATGCTCATCTGCGTTATATACGGCCATTCCCCAGAAACCTGGGCGACCTTCTTAAAAACTTTAAACAAGTACTGATACCGGAAATCAACAATGGTCAGCTTATCAAAATAGTTCGGGACCAGTTCCTTGTAGATGCTAAGGGGTATAATAAAATTATGGGTGTTCCCATTACAAAGGGAGAGCTGGTAGCCAAGCTTAAAGAAATGCTGATGTATGATTTACAAAACGCGTAATGCTTTCAACAATGACGTTCAATTATTTTATATCAATGCTATAATCAGCTTTAAAAGGTGATATAAGATTTCCTCATACCGGTCTGCTATGATAGTTATATTGTTCTTAATAAAGATAACATTAATAACAACCGGTTAGGGAGTAAACGTAGTTTCCTATTTTTTTATGCTTTTATTCAGGCAAGACTACCGGCAGCCTTATTGATATCTATAAGGATTTTATAGATAAAATTGAACTGGTCAACAACTGACTTGAGTTCACGCAACGATTTTTTGGTAACGGTCTCCCACTGTCCCTGCTGTAATTCTTTCCTGCGTATTTCAAGCAGCGAATTTGCCTGTTCATTTAAAAGGCGAAGTGAATCTTTATGATTGACAGCCGGCGACGTTGCAGGATGCTTTTGCAATACTGCTATTGAACCGGTAAAATAATTACTGATATCATTGCTTACCCCGGCAAATTTTTCTGACCGGTAAACTGCTATTCCTGACTGTATATAAAAAGATAAGGTAGCAATATGTGAGGTAAGCATGTGATTCAACACTACAAACTGGTGAATTGTATTTATTCCGATTTGTTTTCTTTTAGGTTCGGTAAGCATGCGGCTAAAGGCATCTGATAAATTGGCTAACGATACCAGGGCATTTCTACGGGCAACCTGGTGCTGATTTTTTACAATGGGTTGCATATCACCAAATGCCTTAGCGGTAATACCGAAATATTTACTGTTATCTTCCAGCATCTTAATCATGTAAGTAATGATGGTAGTATGTTCCCAGGAGGGTATAAAAAAAATACTGGCTATAAAGGCGATGATAGATCCTATGCCCGTATCAATTATCCTGTCAGTTAAAACCGTTTTAAAATTATCAGGATACAGTAAATGAAAGAAGAGAATGATATAAGGCGTCATAAACATTACTGCGACTAAATAATGATTCCTTATAAAAGTATAAGTAGTACCCATCAGCAGGATCATGATGATAAGAAGAGCAGTACTGTTCTTAATAAGAAACAATAATAATATACCAATTAAAACACCACAGACAGTGCCTATCAGCCTGTCGGCATTTCGCTTTTTAGTAAGGCTGTAAGCTGGTTTCAGGATTACAATTATAGTGAGTAGAATCCAGTAGCTATGTCCAAAATTGAAAAAGAGGGAGATCAGGTAACCTGCTAAAACGGCAATGCTTACCCGGAGTGAATGGCGGAACATGTTAGATTGAAAACCAATATTATTGATAAATATTTCCGGGGTAATATCCTGGTGCGAGATGAACTTTTTGTAATCAAGCTCATGAGAAGGCGTCTTGGTTAATTTGCCATCGTAGGTAGAGTAACGATGCAGTGTCTGCAGCCGGTCCGCGATATCCCCAATATTTTCGATGATGTCATGTAAACTAATAAATCCTTCAATATTTTCCGGCTTTAAAAATGATTTCCTTAACTCGTTGTATTCGTTTTTTATTTCCCTGATATGCTTAAACAGAAGATGGTTCTCTTCTGAAGACCTGCCACTTTTAACAGCGATTCCTATCTGGTTCAGTTCTCTTGCCATGTCAAGCGCAAGCACTTTGAATTTTTGCAGGATTCCCGTGTCTTCAAAAAAATTATACAACGAGCTGTAATCCTGGTATGAGGTCATCACCCGTTCAAAAAAATCTACCGCATCGAGATAGATCATTATTAATATCCTGCCGGTAGGTGTTGATTCCTTTACAATATCCCGTGTTTTAAATAGCATTTCGCTGACCAGGTTTTGTTTATCCTGCAGCGCGATTTGTTGTTGGAGAAGGCGCTTGTATGTGTCGTTATAATCTGACTGCTTATCATAGAAGCCTGCCCTTATACTAAAATAATCGGCTACGCTTTGAATAAAATCTCCCAGCGCCTGTTGAGCAAGTTTGTATGGCCATACACTATATAAAAGCAAACTAAACAGCATATACCAGGTGCCTCCTGCTAAAATGTACAATGCGTTCAACACCACTTCCCAGCCTTGCCGTTTATGATCGATATTTAAAATCATTACCAGCAGCGCCGCAAGGCCGATAGAAGTGGCCCTCGCCCCGAATACACCCAGCATTGAAAAGAAAAAGCAAAAAACAAATAGTATTATACCCAAAGCTACTGGTGAATATGTGGTGAAGCCCACTGCTAGCGATACCAGGAAGATTGCCAGGTTACAAACAAGCATCCCGGTTCGCCGGTGATGTATGGGGCCAGCGCTGTCCGTCACGCTCACACACATGGAGCCAACCGATAATACCAATCCGACAGCAAGCAGGTTCAACTGGCTCATCACTATAGCAGGTAGTAAGATACCTGCTGTCATGCGAATACCCTGACTTAGATAATGACTGTTTATAAAGCTGTTAAAAGATTTAAGATACTCCATTAAGTGAATTAAAGGTATGGCTTTCAGTGGGGAGGTGGGAGGTTATGAGGTATGAGGTTATGAGGTTATTAGGTATGAGGTTATGAGGTATGAGGTTATGAGGTTATGAGGTATGAGGTTATGAGGTAAGAGGTTACTAGGTATGAATTATTAATTATTAATTATGAAGTGTAAATTATGAAGTATAAATTATGAAGTGTAAATTATGAAGTGTAAATTATGAAGTATAAATTATGAAGTATAAATTATGAAGTGTAAATTATGAAGTGTAAATTATGAAGTATAAATTATGAAGTATGAAATTATTAGGTCTGCAACGTAGCGCCTTGCTGTATACTTATTATCTTCTAAATCAAATATTCAAATAAAATTTTAAGGCTGCTCATACATTATAACTCACACCAGATAATCTCAGGTTTCAACCGGGTTACATAACTAAAATTTGATTCTTGATAATGAATAAATTACTATTTTAAAAATTGTTGATCTGGTGATATTGGTGCAACCAATCGAAGACTTTTATATAATTTAAAATTTGATCTTAAAAAAATGAACTATAAATTTTTAAAAGTTAATAGTCTGGTAGTAGTAGTGACGTGCGCCAATTGAATATTCATACCTGAAAACCTTACACCTCTAAACAATTAGCATTGCGTCACCGTAGCTAAAGAATCGGTATTTGTCCTTGATAGCTTTCTTGTACACTTCCATTGCCAGGTCGTAGCCGGCGAAAGCGCAGGTCATGATTAGCAAGCTGGTTTTTGGCAGATGAAAATTCGTTACCAGTGAATCAGCGATATTAAATTTATAGGGGGGATGAATAAAATGGTTGGTCCAGCCTTCTGAAGGTTTCAATAATTTTTCAGCAGTAAAAGAAGACTCAATAGCTCTCATGGTAGTGGTGCCTATAGAGCAAATTCGTTTTCCATCCACTTTTGCCTTGTTAACAATTTTGCAATCATGCTCTTCAATACGATAGTATTCTGCATCCATTTTGTGTTTGCTGAGATCTTCTACTTCAATAGGACGGAAAGTACCAAGTCCGGTATGCAGCGTAACTTCCGCGAAGCGGATACCTTTTATCTCCAGGCGTTTTATAAGTTCCCTGCTGAAATGCAGTCCTGCCGTAGGCGCGGCCACTGCTCCTTCATGCTTCGCGTAAACAGTCTGGAAACGTTCTTTATCTTCTTCGTCAGGTTTTCTTTTGATATATTTTGGCAGCGGTGTTTCTCCCAATAATTCAAGCATCTGGCGAAATTCTTCGTCCGTGCCATCCCATAAAAAACGGATAGTGCGACCCCTGCTGGTTGTATTATCAATTACCTCAGCTACCAGTTCATCGCTATCGCCAAAATATAATTTATTACCTACTCTGATTTTCCTGGCCGGGTCAACAATTACATCCCACAAGCGATTAGGCTTATTCAGTTCACGTAGAAGAAACACTTCGATCTTCGCCCCTGTTTTTTCTTTCCTTCCATACATGCGGGCTGGAAAAACTTTGGTGTTATTAACTACAAAAACATCTTTATCATCAAAATATTCAAGGATGTCCCTGAAGTGTTTGTTATCCATCTGGCCGGTGGCACGGTTTACCACCATCATGCGACTGTCTTCCCTTTTTTTTGCTGGATTTTGTGCGATAAGATTTAAAGGCAAATCAAATTTGAACTGAGAAAGTTTCATAATTGTGTATTTGTCACATATTCAAGGATGGGGAACCCATGCAAAAAGTACCTGACTGTATTTTAATATAGAAATTGATTTAAACGGTATTTGTCACACTATTAAATGTGTCAATTTTTAAAATTCGGGCCACATGAAACAAACCGGCGACGGTGAAGAATTATACATTTTCATGAAAACCTGATCTTACGGTACCAGGCTTGTCATCATGTTACGGCATGATTTTAACGTGTGCGAAGGTAATAAATATGGATTGATTACGCATATTTTTTAATACGATGCAAACCGCCAGTTTCCTGTCCATCAGGTTATCAGGTTGCAAACAGTTTTTGCCTGTATTATAATAATATTTACTTTTGCCTCCCCTCAAATAAAGAAGGTAATAGTATATCATAAATCTGGAGAGATGCCTGAGTGGCCGAAAGGAACGGTTTGCTAAACCGTCGTACGGGTTAAACTGTACCGAGGGTTCGAATCCCTCTCTCTCCGCTGAAAAGGATATCAAATCTAATTAAAAGCCTGTAAATCAATGAATTTTAGGCTTTCCTTTTTCTTTGGAAAATTTTCAAAAAAGAGAATTAAAATAGGAGCAATTCAGGAGTTAAATAATTTTACTAAAGAATTAATGCACATACACATAGCATGTTGCAATTGAACTTATGTTCTAAGTGGCTATCCTGTCTTTAAATACTTTATCAAACATTTTTTCTACTACTAGAAAATTCAGTACTGACCAATAAGCCTTACCATTCTTCTTTAATTTAAGCGCCAAAGACGTGTGCGAAGCAAACTCAATCGATTTCTCTATAACTAACCGTTGATAATATACCAAAGCAATTGCTAATTA
>Ga0209512_1002595_pt1 | contig 18793 bp, 10 predicted proteins | sample frozenSSSSmetaG_FD_184142 | JGI IMG/M metagenome (GOLD analysis project Ga0209512, IMG submission 184142) | Glacier valley bacterial and archeal communities from Borup Fiord, Nunavut, Canada, to study Microbial Dark Matter (Phase II) -... | ecosystem: Environmental > Aquatic > Freshwater > Ice >... | reverse complement strand
GCAACCCATTTGAACTAATGCAGTTGAAGCAATTAAAAGGGCTAATGATAACTTTTTTAAGGTATTAAACATGTAAAAATTCTGGTTTGACTTAATTGATACAAATAAAAAAAATCGAAGTATAAAAGAGATTAATGACCATTCGGTGAACAAAACGATTACTTCCTGACGCGGGCATTTTTTTCAAATATTTTGCAAACATAACATCTTGGCACTGCTTAGAGAAATTATATATTTACTTTTTACGCAAAAGTTTTTGAAAACGCCTTTTCCCTCCATACGTGTATTCCAGACTTTTTGATGCATTTTAGGTCAGGGAAATATTAGTTTTTGTATCCGATAGCCCTGAGATCACTGGAACTTGTCCTTTTTTGGAGCTAAAATCCCAACGGTTCAGAGAAGGCTTTTTAAGAATAGTGCGGTTACAAATACAATAACGAAAAATGGTAGTTGTATGTTGTTTCTGCTAAATCGCGTTAATTACGGCTATTAGATCCCCGCACTAAGCTAAGATTTATGTGACCGTACGAGAAATAGATCACTTGTTTTTGCGTTCTTTTCAAATAGCTTGTCACTTTCCCTGGAAAACATGCGTAATATAAAAATAGAACCGTGGTCGGGGCCCGCTGTCTTTGAAAAGTTAAATTTCTGCATCGCTACGTTTTAAGAATTTTTAACATTTCAATCGCGGTATTGATAGTCTGAAGTGCATGTTTCAGCCACTTTTTAGCGTTTTTAGCAGCCTTTCAATCGCGGTTTTTTCTATTCACTTTGTAATTGAGTGATATATCTGATAGTTTTGCATTTTTACTGTACTTGCTTTAAATGAAATTTACTTCGTATTCTTTCAAAAGGTTATTTTCACCTGCTATACAATTTCTGGTATTCATAGGGTTGGCATCTTCGTTTGCAGGATGCCAGTGGGGAGATGAGATCACGGCGTTTGATCAGAATAACCCTGATGATTTTATGGTCTTATTTTCTGATACCTCAACGGTGACTATATCTACGGTTCGTTATGACTCTGTGATGACCGGCGGGCCCGATAGAATGCTGGTTGGAAGGTACGTAGATCCGTATCTTGGTAAAATGGTTGCAACTGCATTTTTACAACCAACTGCCCAATCGTCAATTTCAATACCCTTGGAGGCTGTTTATGATTCTCTGGAGTTATCGGTTCAGTATTATAGAGATGCTAACAAACAAGCATATAGTTACGGTGACACGACCAAGCTTATGAATTTTTCTGTTCACGCTTTAACAGAAGATATATTGAGCAAGAATGTTTATTATAATGTCGATAAGACGCCGTTTGATTCTATACCCATTGGTTCGATCAGCTTTTATCCAAGGCCATTTTCAAATGGAACACTGCACATCAAGCTTTCTGATGCTCTTGGTGCAAATATTTTTACACAGGCGAAGGCCAATCTCATTACTTCTAACGAACGATGGATTGAGATTTTGAAAGGTGTAATGATTACCAGTAAGCCAACGGATAACGGGTCTGTAATTGGTTTTCAGCATGTTAGCGACAGCACGGCCATTCAACTTCATTACCATACAACCGGGCTTGATGGGATCACCAAAGGAGTAGTCACCTTTAAAAATACCGCCGCCTATAATCAAATCTTGGGAGATAGGAGTAAAACGAGTCTGGCTGCCCTGCCTAATAACCGAAGAAACGCCCTTCCATCGGCACTGTCGGGTGAAAAATCTTTTATACAGGAAGGCGTTGGAATCATGACAAGGGTAGATTTTCCCAACATCAGGTCGCTTAAGGACACGAAATATTCTGTCTCCAATCGTGGATTTTTAAGAATTACACCTATCAAACAATCCATTACCCATTTCTTCCCGGCTCCGCCACAACTGCATGTTTTCCTGTGTGATAAAAATAACGCATTCTTAGGGCAGCTGACTAATTTGCAGGGAAGCAGTGCCATCGTGGGTTCTTACGTGAATGACTTGATCAACAACACAGAATATTATTCCTTTGATGTAAGCGGATATATCACGCAGATTCTGAACAGCACGGCCATTGAGAACCCTGGTTTAATGCTGGTAACAAGCGCGCTTTCATTGTCAAGTCAGTATCCGGAAGCCAATCTGGAGCTTTCGAAAGGTGTGCGCAGACTCGTTATCGGAAGTCAGAAAAACACCTCTGATAGGGGGGTAAAACTTGAATTGTACTACACGACCGTTAAAGCGCAAACGAAATAGAGAAGATATTTCGGGAGAAATATAAAGGCTTTGATGAATGATGGGCTATGGACCCACGTTCCTCAAAGCCTTATTTTTTACATTACATACCCATCTTTTGGCAATATTTTATCTGGTATGTTTGGTGCTTCGATGAGCTGCAACAGATTGATTTCGATGGTTCTGGACAGAGACGTCATCGGGATGTCGTTTGCATTACCTTCGAACGGGTTCTGCATCACATACGAGATGCTCTCCACATAAAAGAATAAAGCTGAAATGACAAATGTAATGGGAATGGCGATTCTGCCTATGCTGCCGATTAGTCCCATGGGCAGTATAATGGTGAAAATAAAGATTGTCAGGTGAACGAAGAAGCTGTATTGAGTAGGGAAAACAGTATTTTTTATCCTTTCGCACTTACCCATTGCTTCGCACAGGCGCTGTAAAGTTCCATCGATGTTTTGAAAAAATAGTTGTGTGATACTACCTTTTGTATACAGTGAAGCAACCTCCATTTCTAAGAGGTACAAAATGGCATTTGGAACATTGTCATGCTTTGATACATACGCCAGTTCCTGTTCAGACAGATGGAGATTTGCATTGACAAGCACAGATTCCCGCCGGAGTGTGTTGGCAAGCGAGTAACACCAGGCGATCTGTAAATGCACAATATGTTGAACAGCCGCTTTTTTTTCGGGATCTTTGTCGTCGATAAAGGCCATACATTGTCTCACGAGCGTCCTGCTATCGTTAACAATTGCTCCCCAGATTTGCCTGCCCTCCCACCAGCGATCGTATGCGGAATTGGTCCTAAATCCCAGAAGCAGCGACAGAGCTGTACCGAGAATGGAGATAATGGATATGGGAAATTCGAGAAAATGCCAGTTATGGTAATGGTAAAGGTAGAAAACCAGTGCGGAGTAGGAAGTGACCGCCAGCACTCCAGGCCAGGTTCCTTTAAGCAAGCGCCATACTGAGAATATTTCCTTAACGTACATCTTTTACGATTGGTAGAATAGTGAGGTCTGTCTGCGGAGCAGGCACTGAAAAACCGAAAAGACATCAAAATTATACCAGCGGATTTTTGAAGCGGATTGGCTCCCTGAACTGCTGATTCATTTCTGCTTCTGCTGAACGTAATATATCGGATATCCGGGACATACAGACTGCCACCGATCAAACCAATGCACCCCCCCAGCCAGTATTATTTTGGTGAAACAGGAGGCAATCTGTGAGATCGCCTCCATGATTGAATCGTTTAAATCTTATACAAATGGCGGTGACCCCCTCATTTGCATCACCAAATTGTACCAAATTTAATTGGTTAATGATCCATATTTCCCTGTTCTGAAATTCGGGTAGCTGTGTTTTTTTTCTTACCTCCACTAAATTTCTCAATTAACACAAAAAGTACAGGCACAACAAAGATTGCAAGAGATGTGGCGGCAAGCATACCGCCAAAAACAGTCCATCCAATTGTTTTACGCGACTCGGCCGCCGCCCCACTTGCGAATGCCAACGGCAATACGCCGAGTATAAAGGCAAGGGAAGTCATGATAATGGGCCTTAAGCGCAGCTGTACCGCTTCAAGCGTCGCTGCAACGAGCTCCATTCCACCATCGACACGTTCTTTTGCAAATTCGACGATTAGAATTGCATTTTTGGCAGCCAACCCAATGAGCGTGATCAGCCCGATCTGTGCATAAATGTTATTTGACAAATTGGGCAATAAGGTTAGGGTCACAATGGAGCCAAAAGCTCCAATTGGAACGGCAAAAAGTACAGAGAATGGTATAGACCAGCTTTCATAAAGCGCAGCAAGGAACAGAAACACAAAGACAATGGAAATAGCAAAAATGGTTGTTGTACTGTTTCCTGCCTTGATTTCTTCACTGCTCATCCCCGAAAACTCGTAACCATAGCCATCGGGGAGCGTAGTCTCAGCCACTTCTTTCAGCGCTTCGATGGCCTGTCCGCTACTAAAACCAGGTTTGGGCGTTCCGTTAATTTCTACCGAACGATAAATATTATAATGAGATATCAATGCGGGATTTTCGACCACACGTGTGCTCACGAGTGCGCTGAGCGGAATCATATTTCCCTCGCGGTTCCGAACATAAAACTTGTTGATCTGATCAATATTTGAGCGGAAACTACTGTCGGCCTGCACCATTACCCGGAAATTCCGTCCGTACAGGTTAAAGTCATTCACATAGCTGCTTCCTAAAAGCGTTGACAATGTGCTGAAAACATCATTGACCTGCACGCCAAGTTTTTTGGTTTTGTCACGATCCACATCAATCTGATAACTTGGGGTTTTTGCATTGAAAAAAGTAAATGCCGCACCTATTTCAGGTCGTTGCATTACAGCGCCAATGAATTTCCTCGTTACGCCTTCAAACTGCTTGATATTATCCGTACTAGTTGTCTGCTGGAGTTCAAATGTGAAACCCGAAGTTGCGCCTAGCCCGGGAATGGCAGGTGGAGCGATCGCTAATATTCTCGCTTCCTTAATGTTGGCTGTCCGTTTCTGAATTTCCTTAATCACTGCCTGAACATGATGTTCGGCGCCTTTTCTCTCCGCCCAGGGATGCAGGCTTACGAACATCGTACCCACGTTGGACTTGTTTGAAAAACTGATCACATTCAATCCTGCAAGGCCTCCAACCGTTCTTACCTCCGGAATCGATGAAACTCTGCTCATGATCTCTTTAATCATCGCAATGTTACGGGTTGTCGACGTGGCTTCCGGGAGTTCATAGGTAACAAAAAGGCGACCCTCATCTTCAACCGGAATAAAGCCGGAAGGTTTATTTTTAAACAAAAATATGAGGCCAACGAAAAGGCAAACCATCATTACGATCACATAAGGTGTTCCTTTAATCCATTTTGCAACCCCTCTGGTATAAGAATGTGATACTCTGTCAAACCACCTGTTGAAGCCGGCAAAGAATTTTTCGAGGAGATTTTTCTTTTCACCTTCACCCTTGGAAGGTTTCAGCATGATCGTACACAAAGCAGGCGTTAATGAAAGGGCGACGAACGCGGATAACAATACAGACACGGCAATGGTGATCGCAAATTGTTGGTAGAGACGCCCTACAATACCGGGTACAAAACTAACGGGAACGAACACGGCAGCCAGGATCAGCGCAATTGCAATTACTGGCCCTGAAATTTCCTTCATCGCCTTGGCGGTAGCCTTTTTGGGCGAGAGTTTCAGATGGTCGATATTGTGTTGAACCGCTTCCACAACCACAATGGCGTCATCCACCACAATTCCAATGGCGAGTACGAAGGCAAACAAGGTCAGCGTATTAATTGTGAAGCCAAAAGGAATAAAGAATATAAATGTCCCGATCAGAGAAACTGGAATGGCCAGGATCGGGATCAGCGTTGCGCGCCAGTTCTGCAGAAATAAAAATACCACGATGATCACCAGGATCATTGCTTCGGCAAATGTGTGAAGCACCTCTTCGATTGAAACACGGACAACCGAGGCTGTCTCCACCGGAATTACATAGTCGATATCCTTGGGAAACGTTTTTTTCATTTCCGTCAGGGTTTTCATTACACCGTTGTAGGTATCAAGTGCGTTCGCGCCAGGAGCCTGGTATATCAAAACGAATGCCGCAGGCTTACCATTTACCAGGGCGTTGCTGCCGTAGTCAAATTTTCCGAGTTCCACGCGCGCAACATCCCTCAGATACACGACACTTCCCTGTGCTGGTGAGGCGCGCACGATGATATCCTCAAACTGCTCTTTGGTGTTCAAGCGGCTGTTTGTCAATACACTGTACTCGAAACTTTGTGTGCCAGGCTGTGGGTTGCCACCGACCGTACCGGCAGCGACCTGTAAATTCTGTTCAGCCAGTGCGGCGGAAATATCAGTGGGTGTCATGCGCAAACTTGCCAGCTTATCCGGATCGAGCCAGATACGCATACCAAAATCATCCGCCCGGGAAACGATATCTCCTACTCCCTTTACCCGTTGGAGTGCGTCTTTCAGATATATGTTTGCAAAGTTCCCTATAAACTGTGCATCGTGGGTTCCTTTCGGAGAGTACAAAGCCAAAGCGATCATGATACTTGGCTGCCTTTTTCTAACTGTCAATCCAAGTCTTTTAACCGCGTCAGGTAAAGCTGGCTCGGCAACACTTACACGATTTTGAACATCCAGAGCCGCGATATTGACGTCCGTACCTACATCAAAAACAATGTTGATACTGCTTTGTCCGCTACTGGTACTGTTGCTCGACATGTAGCTCATGCCTGGTACACCGTTTACCTGTGTTTCAATCGCTGTCGTCGTCGTTTGCTCGACCGTCTGCGCGTCAGCACCGGTAAAGTTTCCCGAAATCGTCACCGTAGGAGGTGTAACATCGGGATATTGGGCAACGGGTAATGTGGTTAACGCAATCAGCCCGACCAAGACGATCACAATCGATGTTACAATCGCTGTTATGGGCCTTTTAATGAAAATATCTGCAATCATTCGTTTGGTATTTTAGATAATCGAAGGAACTGGGAAGGAATGATATCTTATTTTACAGTTGCCGCCGGTGCTGCAACACGAGCCGTGTCAATCTTAATGGTTGCACCTTCCCGCAAATTCTGTACGCCTTCCACTGCGATTTTTTCACCTTCCTTCAATCCTTGTTTTACAATGATATTGGTTCCGATGGGTTTACCCAGCACCAGTCTTCTTTGACTTACTTTGCTGCTGTCGCCGGCTACATAAACAAAAAATTCACCCAACTGTTCTGTTACGGCTTTATATGGAATCACCACCGATTTTTCCGCTGCGTTATTGAGGACACGCACGGTGCCGGTCATTCCAGCTCTTAACAGATTGTCTTTGTTCGGGAAGATGAGCCGGGTTTTGATTGATCCGGTCTGGGCGTCGACAGCCCTGTCAATCAGGGAAAGCTTGCCAGGGTATGGATAAATGTCTCTGCCAAAAGCAAGTGTAAAAGTTGAATCACCGGAGCCGCTTTTTTTAAGCATATTCGTAAACCGGAATATCTCTTTTTGGTCCACATTGAAATCGACAGCAAGCTGGCCATCCGTTGATACCGTATTCAGCAGGGTTTGTCCGGCAGATACAGCAGCGCCCACCTTGACAAGCGAGATGCCAATCACGCCGGTAAAGGGAGCGTACACTTTTGTATATCTTACGTTTGTTTGCACGGCCGAAATACTTGCTTTCGCCGCGTCAGCCTGTTTTTTGGCAACCTCCAATGCAGCATCTGCATTGTCTACCAGTTGTTTCGCCACCGCATCATTTTTTTCCAATTCGTGGTAGCGATCTGCGTCCTTTTGCGCTTTTCCCACATTGGCTTCCTGAACTTTTAGATTGGCAACCGCCTGATCATAATTAGCAGAATATAATTGAGCGTCGATCGAATATAGAAGCTGTCCCTTTGCAACTCTAGCTCCATCCTGAAAATGAACACCAGTTATAAACCCGCTTACCTGTGGCCGCAATTCGACTACGTTAAGAGGCGTCACAGAAGCAGGATATTCATCGTAGTAAGCAGCGTCGGCGGTGGTGACATCTATTAAGGTTACGGCAACTGCCGGAGGCGGGCCTGCCTGCTGTTGCTGATCTTTCTTTCCGCACGATGTCAGAATAATTGCTGTAAATGCTGCCAGGTATAATTTGTTGGAATTTGAAAACATATTGTCAATGTGGTTATCGGTCGTGAATGGGAGTGGTTTTACTTTCTATTCACTCCGTTGTTTTAGTAATTGAGTTGGCCCAGTGCTTTTTGTACATCGATTTTATTGGCTAAAACCTGATATAGCGCATTGGAATAGTTGATACGTGCCAAACGTAGATCCGTTTCCGAAGTGATTACTTCCAGATAGGTTTTGATACCCGATTTATATTGAAGCTGGATCACGTCATATACCTCACGAGCCAGATCAACATTTTCTTTTTGGGCAAGGAGATTGGCCAGGCTGCTTTTGTAATTGGCGATGGCAGAAGTGTACTCTGAATTTACATTTAACTGCAGACTTTTGATGTCCAGATCCACCCGTTTGAGCTGCCATTCAGCGGTGTTCAGGTTAGCCTTTCGTTTCCCACCCTGGTAAAGGGGTAATGCCAGGGTTATTGCGGCAAAAGAATTGGGATAATTCCTTCCATACAAATCGATGAATGCGTTATTCTGGAAATTAAGATTGTACGCCCCATTCAATGCTACTGTTGGCAAATAACTCCATTTATTGTAGAGTACGTTTGCTTCAAGCAGTCTCCGTTGCGTACTGAGGATCTGGTATTCGATACGTGATTTAAAATCAGCATTTTGAAGGGTATCAATTAATATTTCGCGCTCCATCTGTAAGCTGTCATATACGATGTCAAAATCCTTATCCAATGGGTAACCCATCAACGCTTTCAGATACTGCATTTTTGCCTTAAGTATTTCTTCATTGCTCTTCCTTGCCGCTTTGGTATTGTTCAAAGAGATCGTCGCGCGCTTGTAGTCAATCTTATCTGTGATCCCTGCCTTATACTGATTGGTGGCATCTTTCAAACTGCGCTCTATCCGAAGAATATCCTCAGTTGAAACCTGGATTTGCTGCGTTGTTGCAAGCACATCGTAGAATGCCTTAGAAACATTAACCGCAAGATCCGTTTTGTTATTTAACGTGTTCTGGCTGGCCTGTAACTGCACGTCCTTTTTCGTCCTGTTCGCGAGCAATACATCTTTGTTGAAAATTTGCTGGTTCAGTGCGAACTGGGCCGCCGATACATTATTTACGCCAAATCGTACCGGATTTCCTCCGATAATGCTGGTTTGCAAAAGAAAATTATGCTGAAGATTGTAGTTGAAATTGATCTGAGGATACCAGTCAGCGAGCTTACTGCGCACCTGACTTTCGGTGATACGCTCATCAATAATCGATTGCTGTATGATGGGTTGGTTTTTGATCGCATACTGAATTACATCCTGCAATCCTGCGCTGGAAAGAAGTGCATGCTCTTTATTTAGGGAAATCTTCGCTGTCGAATCTGATTGAGCGAAGACAATAGAACAAGATTGTAAAAAAATGAACGCTGTACCCAGAATCAAAAAAAGTTTGTTTTCTGTTTTGTACCTAAAATTCATGCAGGTAATTTTTTAGTTGGATTTATGAAACACGGTGATCGGGACGGGGAAGGTACTTGTCTGGGAATTCAGGTTTTAAGTTTCCTTTTTTGCATGTTTGATTCTGAGTCATCAGACAGTTATCAAAGAGCGTCGCTAATATTTTCTAACCAGGATAAAATGTAACAATCGGTTACATAATAGGCCCTGCCATCCCTCCACCTCCATGCTTATTTGTATTGAAGAAGGTTTTTGCAATAGAAATAGTTTCAAATTATCCTCAAATGTGGAATGACATCGGGTTTATAATTTGAAAATTATAATAAAATAATATAATAGTTAAATTAATTGCTTAGAACAGGCTAATAGTTAAATAACACGAATGTAGGGTTCGTGCAGTGCCGTCTGCCTTTTAGACGCATTATTTGCACCAGAAATTTGGCGTTTGACGATAGGAAAGGACTAAAAGGAGAATTGAAATAGGAGATGCTTTTGCTACCGACCAAATCTACCTACGGCAGATCGAATTGGTTTACGGAGGTGACTCATTCTTTTTTAGCTACCAACCAAATCTACCTACGGCAGATAAAATTTGGATTCTGACGGGGCTCATTCTTTTTGCTACCAACCAAATCTACCTATGGCAGATAAAATTTGGTTTCTGACGGGGCTCATTCTCTTAGCTACCGACCAAATCTACCTACGGCAGATGGAGTTGGTTTACGGAGGTGACTCATTCTTTTTGCTACCAACCAAATCTACCTACGGAAGATAGAATTTGGATTCTGACGAGGCTCATTCTCTTAGTTACCGACCAAATCTACCTGCGGCAGATCGAATTGGTTTCTGGCGGGGCTCATTCTCTCAGTTACCGACCAAATCTACCTGCGGCAGATAAAATAGGATTTAATATTCGGCTTATTCTTTTAAACGATCGATTAAATCTAACTCCTTAGACTCATCAAACTTTTTTAAACTTCTGAAACCAAACTCCCCAAACTTTTTCAAACTCCCAAACTTCCGTAGCGTTCTCTAGCTCCTCCTAACCTCCTCCAACTTCTTCTCACTCCGATTCTCCGGCCATATTTTTTCAATAATTGCGGCGAAAATGATCACCAAGACGCATCCGATCAGATTGAGCCAAAGGAAGGCGGTAAGGTCTTTCCAATAGCTTAGCACTACAAAAATTTCACCGATCACTGTTCCCCAGAAAACCGCTCGTCCTCCTATGCTTTTGAAATAGAAAGCCACAAGGAATATTCCCAGAATAACGCCATAGAAAAGAGAGCCCAACACATTTACTGCCTCGATCATGCTTCCAAGACGACTGGCATACTGGGCTACGAAAATGCAGAAAACGCCCCAAAAGAACGTCGCCCAGCGCGAAGCACTTACGTAATCCCTGTTGGAGGAGTCTTTGCGATACATGCGCTTGTAAATATCCACTACGGAGCAGGACGCCAGCGAGTTATATGCGGACGCAACTGAACCCATTGATGCAAGTAATATCACAGCGATCAGCAATCCCACCAAACCTCTGGGCAGGTAATCAATGACGAAACGGAGAAATATATAATTGACATCATTCACATCGTCTCCGGTTGCTTTTGAAAGGAGCGTCGTGGCTTCTTTTCTCACGTCCTTTACCTGAACCTCAATGTCTGCCAAAACCACCCTGGCTCTCTGAATAGCCGGTTGGTCATCCTTTTTAACCGCCTCGGTAAGAGCAAGTACGTGCGGACGTTTTCCTGCCTGTATGTCTGCATGTTTTTTTTCCAAGTCTGCATATTGACCCGCGTAACTTGTTTTTCTCACATCTTCCACTGCCGTTTTATTGAAAAACAATGGGGGATTGGTAAACTGATAGAAGGCGAAAACGAGCACGCCTACGAGCAGTATGAGAAACTGCATGGGAATTTTCAACAGACCGTTCATGGCAAGACCCAACTTGCTCTGCCCTTCGGAGCTACCTGTGAGAAACCGCCCGACCTGAGACTGATCCGTTCCAAAATAAGATAGCTGCAGGAAGAAACCGCCGATTAATCCGGACCACACATTGTAACGGTTGTTTAAATCGAAAGTAAAGTCGATCAGATTGGTTTTGCCCATTTTTCCGGCAACATGGAGCGCATCTGTAAACGAGATGCTTTCCGGTAAAAGTTTCACAACAGTCACACCGGCAATGACCATGCCGATCGTAATAATGGCCATCTGCTGAAGATGGGTATGTGACACGGCCTGAGATCCTCCAGTGATGGTGTAAAGCATCACAATGCCTCCCGAAATAATATTCGTCCAGGTAATGTCCCAACCGAGGATCGCGGACAATATAAGCGACGGCGCATATATGGAAAGGCCGGTGGAAAGTCCCCGCTGCAATAAGAACAAAAATGCGGTGAGTCCACGTGTGCGCAGGTCAAACCTGGTTTCCAGAAACTCGTAAGCGGTAAAGATTTTTAGTTTATGAAATTTGGGAACGAAGGTGATACAGAGGATGACCATCGCCAGCGGTAAACCGAAATAGAACTGCACAAACCGCATACCGTCCGTATATGCCTGACCAGGAGCTGAAAGGAAGGTTATCGCGCTGGCCTGCGTGGCCATTAATGACAAGGTTACGTGATACCAGGGAAGCGACTGTCCTGCCAGCAAAAACGAATCCATGGTGTGCTTCTCTCTGCTCCGGTATATGCCATACGACACAACAAAAACCAGGGTTAGGGACAGGACAATCCAGTCAAGATAGCTCATTGAAAATGGGTCATGAATAAATAAAAGAAACCAATGAGTAGCGCCAGTGTCACAATCAATATGGTATAAAGCTGCGGCCAGGATTTTACAAATGGTGGCAAACCGTCACGTTCAATTGAAGGATGTTCTTTTTTAATCATTCTAAGGTATTTAGGGATTTTTTTACCAGAAATGGTTACAAAGACAAAAATAGAACGCTTTTCAGGAAGGAGCAAATAATTGAGAGGTGACAGTTGGGAATGGAGAGAGGAGAATTGACAGTTGACAGTTGACAATTGAAAATGGAGAATTAATAACGGGTTTGGCGGGAGCAAATGATGATCGATCTTGGCTTGGTCTCCGCAGCCGGAAGGCTTGACCTTTGACCTTTGACCTTTGACCTTTGACCTTTGACCTTTGACCTTTTGACCTGTTAACCCTTTTACTTCTCACTTCTCACATTTCACTTCTCACACTTCTCACATTTCACAGTTAATTAGCTATTTTCGGGGATTATTGCAAGATTATATTCTGACTAAACCTGCCGTTTGTGAAAAAGTACATGACTATTGCCTGCTGGATTTTTTGTTTTAGTTCTACAGTATCTGTCAGTCAGGAACTTCCACCCATTTTTGACCAAAGTTTTGAGGCCCAGAAAGATTCCCGGATCCGGCAATATCTCACTCCCCGACGGATTGTATGGATGTCTGATAAACACGATAAAAGTATTGTCGGGGCAGAAAATTTATTAAAAAAGGGTGGGGGCCAGGCTAATCTGGTGCATCAGAATTTTTGTAAAATGGTAAGTACCGCCGATGAAAAACCCGGCCTCGTGCTTGACTTCGGTAAGGAGATCCAGGGAGGAATTCAGTTGGTTACCGACATGCCCGCCAATCAAAAACCAATCAGGATCCGTTTAAGGTTTGGTGAGTCGGTGAGTGAAGCAATGTCGGATATCGATACAGCCAGCGGCGCCACCAACGACCACGCCATGCGCGACTTTACGATCGAAGTGCCTTGGCTTGGTGTCCTGAATATTGGAAACACCGGTTTTCGCTTTGTTCGGATCGATTTGGTGGATGCACACCGCGAACTCCAGTTAAAGGAAGCCAGGGCAATATTCGAATACCGGGATATTCCTTATCTCGGTTCCTTCAAAAGCAATGACGACCGCCTGAACCAGATCTGGAATACCGGTGCCTACACCGTTCATTTGAATATGCAGGAATACCTCTGGGACGGTATCAAGCGGGATAGGCTGGTTTGGGTTGGGGATATGCACCCGGAAGTCATGACCATAAATACGGTTTTCGGAAAAAATGAAGTCGTGACGAAGAGTTTGGATCACATACGTGACATCACAACCCTGCCCGGATGGATGAACGGAATCAGTGCGTATTCCATGTGGTGGATATTGATACATAGGGATTTGTATAAAAATCAGGGAGACCTTGAATACCTGAGGAAGCAGCAGAAATACCTCGTTGGTCTGCTGGATCTGTTGATGTCCAAGACCAAGGACAACATGGAAAATCTGGATGGAACACGTTTTCTGGATTGGCCTTCGAGTGAAAATCCGAAGGGTATTCACGCAGGACTACATGCCATGATGGTGATGACGCTGGACGCAGGTGCAGAACTGTGCACAATACTTGACGAGCCTGCAGAGGCGGTCAAGTGTAAAGAAGCGGTCGCAAAATTGAAATTATATGTTCCTGACGCTAACAATTCGAAACAGGCAGCCGCCTTGTTGGCACTGGCGGGTCTTATTTCTCCTGAAAAGGCAAATTCCGAGGTCATCTCCGTTGGTGACTGTGAACGTTTCTCGACTTTTTATGGATATTATATGCTTCAGACAAAGGCCAAAGCGAAGGATTATCAGGGTGCGCTGAACTGTATCCGTAATTATTGGGGCGGTATGCTTGACATGGGCGCTACCACTTTCTGGGAAGATTTTGATTTGGCATGGACCAAAAATGCAGCGCCAATCAACGAATTGGTTCCAGACGGTAAGGATGATATTCACGGAGATTTTGGTGCATATTGTTATAAAAACCTGCGTCATAGCCTTTGCCACGGCTGGGCGTCCGGGCCCACTGCCTGGCTTACGGAACACGTTCTGGGCGTGAGCGTGGTAGAACCCGGCGCTAAAACAATCAGGGTTCAGCCCAATCTGGGTGATCTCCAATGGGTTGAAGGAACCTATCCTACGCCACTGGGCATCGTCAAAATTCGTCATGAAAAGCAATCTGACGGGAAAATAAAATCCACCATTGATGCACCTAAAGGAGTGAAGGTTTTGAAATAATTGACAATTGACAATTGACAAGTGAGAATGGAAAATTGAGACTGGGTCGGCGGGGCGATAGGGAATGAGGAGTTTCTACAACTTGAGAGAAGCTTCTTTCTGCGACGAATCTTTTTTTTGGGTTCTATATGATTTGTAGTGGGTAGAAAAAATTTGAATTGCAGATGAATCTGTACTAACAAGCCAATGCAGTTCGATCCGACTCGTCTAGACATAAAAATGACATTAATCTTGGCATGGGGTTGTCCGCAAACTCTTAGTGGATCGAATCGCTGCGGAAGTTGTATGAGTCAATTCAAGGTGTTCATAATCAACATACTGATTGTTGTTAAATATTCAATTCTTACGAAAAGGCTTACTAATGACTTCCAGTAGCCTTACTTTTTTTCTTGATAAAAAAAGTAACAAAAAAATCAAGGCAAAAAAATGCTTCCACGCTATGGCTACCGCACACCCCGCTTTTTTGCCCGACCCGCCCCCGCCTCGCACCTGACCACCTACTACGATTCATCTAGAGCCTTTTTTTGTTTTAAATGAATATTAAAGGACAGGGTGTGATTTTACGCAAATCCATAAATACATTAGTACAATAAATCCCTAATCTCAACCATTAATGAAATTCTCCTTTCTGCTTATCCTTTTTGGTTTACAGTCATTCCAATCCATTCTCGCCGATGGGTTATCACCGGTAAATCTTCGCTGTGAGTATAAAACGAATCCGGTGACGGATGTTTTGGCTCCGCGTTTGAGTTGGGAGCTGACTTCTGCCGAGAAAAATCAGGTTCAGCATGCTTATCAGATATTGGTTGCGAGCTCCCCGGAACAACTGACTGCTGAAAACGCGGATCTGTGGAATTCGGGGCAGGTGAATGGCCGCGCTACAGCGCAGGTCGAATACGCAGGGACAGAATTGCATTCCAGGCAGATCTGTTACTGGAAGGTTCGTAGCTGGGATAAAAATGGCATCGCGGGCCCCTGGAGTACGGTAGCAACCTGGGAGATGGGTTTGCTGAGTAAAAAAGACTGGAAAGGCGACTGGATCGGGCTTGACCTCGATAACCTGGGAAAAGGCACAACCTACCACTTCCCGCCAGCACCCTATTTACGAAACGAAATCAATGTGCGACGGGGGTTCAAAAAAGCAAGACTTTACGTCACCGCATTAGGACTTTATGAGTTTTCCATCAATGGCAAAAAAGTAGGCGACGCATTCCTGACCCCGGGCTGGACAGATTATGACAAAAGAGTATACTATCAGGTCTTCGACGTTACCACACAGATAAAAGCCGGCCAAAATGCGCTTGGCGTCCAACTTTCCTATGGCTGGTACGCCGGGTATCTGGGCTACTCGTTGCTGGTTGGAAATCCGGTTGTCCGCGCTTTTTATGGTAAGGTTCCTGTATTGAAAGCACAAATTGTACTTGAATATGAGAATGAACCTTCTGAGATCTATCCGACCTCTGATGCGTGGCGGGTGAATTACGGAGCGCTTACCGAATCAGATCTGTTGAACGGTGAAACCTACGATGCCCGCAAGGAATGGACAGGCTGGAACCAGACGGACTTCAACGATAAAAATTGGAAAAAGGCGGAAGTGTACCCCGACAAACCGGAACGGCAAATGCAGGTTTATCCAGGCCCGCCAGTGAAAATAACACAGACCATGGCCGTCAAATCATTCTCGCAGCGCGCAAACGGTTCTTATATCTTTGACATGGGTCAAAATTTTGCCGGCGTGGTAAGGATAAAAGTGAAAGGAAATGCAGGAGATTCGATCAGGCTGCGTTTTGGTGAAAAACTTCATCCGGACGGACGACTGATGACCGAAAACCTTCGTAAGGCGCGTTCTACGGATACCTATATTTTAAAAGGTTTGCCAGATGGCGAAATCTGGGAACCGAAATTCACCTTCCACGGATTTCAGTATGTTGAAGTGAGTGGTCTTAAAACCAAACCTGATAACAATACAATACTTGGCCTGGTGATCGGGTCGGATACGCCTAAGGTGGGCTCTTTTGAAACCGATAATAAAATGGTGAACCAGCTTTATAGCAATATTGACTGGACGCAGCGCGCCAATTACATCGACATCCCCACGGATTGTCCGCAGCGTGATGAGCGGATCGGTTGGACCGGCGACGCACAGGTTTATGCAAAATCTGCTACATTCAACCGTGACGTTGCCTCTTTTTTTACCAAATGGGTTGTCGACCTCAATGACAGCCAACTGGAAGACGGAGCTTACCCTGTTTACGCGCCAAGCCCCAAACTCAGGAAATCGGATACATTTTCTCCTGGCTGGATGGAAGCCGGGATTATCTGTCCCTATCAGATCTACCGTGCCTACGGTGATACGCGGATGATCCGGAAAGGCTGGCAGAATATGGTGCTGTTTATGGATTTTCTGGAAAAGCGCAGCAAAGGAACTTATGTTTTCAAGGAAGGCACATTCAAAGATATTGACCCCAAAGGCGGCTATGGTGACTGGCTTTCTTTTGGGAAAAAGACACCGCCGGACCTGCTTGCCTCCTTTTACTTTGTCTATTGCTCCGATCTCATGGCGGAAATGGCGAAGGCAACCGCCAACATTCCTGATGAAAAACGCTTCACGCAAATGTCTCAAAAAATCAGGAAGGCGCTTCTCGCACATTATTCGGACGCGAAGGGAAGATTTATCTGCGACACCACGGGCTATGGAAATGGTCAGGGTTACGTTGACGGCGCACTTGGCTTTACCGGGCATACCCAGACAGCCTATGCCAACGCTATTTACATGAATGTCATTCCGGGAGGCGACAAGATCAAAACCGGTAATTTCCTTGAACAGTTGATCAAACAAAACGGTGATAAGCTGGGAACTGGCTTCCTTGGTGCAAAGCCTTTATTGCCAGCATTATCTGCATCCGGTCATTCTGATCTGGCATACAAGCTATTTCTGAGTAAGGAATTTCCCTCCTGGGGTTTTGAAGTTGAAAATGGTTCGACCACCATCTGGGAACGCTGGGATAGTTTTACAAAAGAGGATGGGTTCAAATACAACGCGGCTATGAACTCCTTCAGTCATTACGCATTTGGAGCGGTATGTGAATGGATGTTTGGCAACGCTGCCGGTATTCAGGCGACGAAGCCAGGGTTCGCAGAATTCAATATACGCCCGGAAATTGCTCCGGATGGAATGGGTGAAAATGGCCTGAGCCAACTGAAAGCCAGTTTCCATACGATCAACGGGGATATCGTTTCAGCGTGGAAAAAGGAGGGGAGCAAATTAAGTATGCAGGTCACTGTGCCGGTAAACACGACCGCCATGATCTACATTCCTGGCACTGCACAGGATAATATACAAGTGGACGACAAAAAATTAGGAGCTTCAGCTGATATTAAGGTAATCGGCCAGGAACCTGGGTATGTCAAGATTCAGGTAGGGTCGGGGAGCTACGGGATTGTGAGCGAGAAGTGAGTTGAGTTTGAAAGTTTGAAGGAGTTTTAAAAAGTTTTAGAGTTTGAAAAGGTTTTAGAGTTTGAAAAGTTTTAAAGTTTGAAAAAGTTTGGGAGTTTGAAGGAGTTGGGTTGAAAAATTTGAGAGTTTGAAAAAGTTTGATGGTTTGAAAGTTTACGAGTTTGTCAATTCTTCAAACGTCCTTAAACTTTTTCAACCCCCTTAAACCTAATTAAACCGCTGTTTTGCGGACCGTACCTCACCCGGTCCCGCGAACAGTGTCCTTTTTGTACTTAAGTCCCTTTATCTCGCTGTTTTTTAGATATCCAATCAGACTATCAATTAATTTTTTTACTTCCAGACTGCTGTCATAGATTTCTTTAAATTCGGCCTCGGAGATACAGCCTTGATCAAGAACTCTATAAGTCTGGGACTGTGCTTCTCCCAACGAACCTCTTGCTATACTCAAGAATTGAATGAACTCTTTATTCCCTTGTCTGTCAAACCCCTCTGCGATGTTGTCCATTACAGAGCCGCTTGAAGCCCTCCATTGTGCGACCAGTCTAAAATCATTTTTTATTCCCTCATTTTTCGTGGCTTTAGAAACGAGTTTGTTGAAAATCCTTGCCTTTTGCCAGGCTACAAGATCTTCAAATCGGGCGATGGTAGACATTTTTGAAGTTTAGACGTTTAACAGTTTGGGAGTTTAAGGGTTTTGAAGTTTAACGGTTTGAGAGTTTGGAGGTTTAAAAACGGTCCGCCGTTGCGGTTTAGAAGTTTAAATGTTTGAGAGTTTAACTGTTTGGAAGTTTTTTTAGTTTGGACGTTTTAAAACTTTTTCGTCACTTTTCAAACCTCTTAAACTCTTTAAACCTTTTCAAACCCTTTAAACCGCTGGTACTGTCGTGAAAAACAAGATTTGAAATAGAATTTTTTTAATAAATTTGGACTATGAGGGAGTTCTGGTTTTCTAAGCCGTTACATCCTGTGTAGTCCTGATGGTCAGGACTATTTTTT
>Ga0209512_1002593_pt1 | contig 18801 bp, 17 predicted proteins | sample frozenSSSSmetaG_FD_184142 | JGI IMG/M metagenome (GOLD analysis project Ga0209512, IMG submission 184142) | Glacier valley bacterial and archeal communities from Borup Fiord, Nunavut, Canada, to study Microbial Dark Matter (Phase II) -... | ecosystem: Environmental > Aquatic > Freshwater > Ice >... | reverse complement strand
GAGCAGCGCTGCGCTGCGCGGCAAGGAAGTGCTGTGGGTGGAGGACCCGATCGAGGCGTTCTTCCTCGAGATCCAGGGATCGGGCCGCGTCGAGATCAGCCAGGGCGGGCGCGTCGTGCAGACGGTGCGCCTCGCGTACGCGGACCAGAACGGCCAGCCCTACAAGTCGATCGGCCGCTGGCTGGTCGACCGCAACGAGCTGACGCTGGCCCAGGCGTCGATGCAGAGCATCAAGGCCTGGGCGCTGGCGCATCCGGAGCGGCTCGGCGAGCTGCTCGCCGCCAACCCGAGCGAGGTGTTCTTCAAGGAGGAGCCGATCGCGGACCCGTCGAAGGGGCCGAAGGGCGCGCTCGGCGTGTCGTTGACTCCGCAACGATCGATCGCGGTCGACCCGCGCGTCGTCCCGCTCGGCTCGCCGGTCTTCCTCGCGACGACGATGCCGCTGTCGGACGCGCCGCTGCGCCGGCTCGTGATGGCGCAGGACACCGGCGGCGCGATCGCCGCCGCTCCGAATGGCGCCGTGCGCGCCGACTTCTTCTGGGGATTTGGGACCGACGCGGCCAGTCAGGCCGGCCGGATGAAGCAGGAGGGAAGGATGTGGGTGCTGGTGCCGCGCTGAGCCGGACGCTTCGCGCTCAGCTCGCCAGCAGCAGCTTCTGCAGTTCCGCCGCGCCGATCGCGCCCTCGACGCGCTTGTTGTTCGAGAAGAACAGCGTCGGCGTGCCGTCGACCTTGAGCTTCTTGCCGAGCGCGAGCGTCTTGTCGAGCGGCGTCGGGCAGGTGCCCTCGCCGGACAACGCGGTCGCGTTCTGCATCCAGTCGGTCCAGGCCTTGGCGCGATTGGGCGCGCACCAGATCTGCTTGCTCTTGGTCAGCGAATCGGGACCCAGCACGGGATAGAGGAAGACGTAGATCGTCACGTCACCGATGTCGAGGATCGACTTCTCGAGCTTCTTGCAGTAGCCGCAGTTGGGGTCCTCGAAGATCGCCACCTCGCGCTTGCCGGTGCCGCGCACGATCTTCACCGCCGTGTCGAGCGGCAGCTCCGCGAACTTCCACTGCGGCAGGCTCGCCTCCTTGATCGCGTCGACGCGCGCTCGCGTGAGGTTCTCGCGCGTGCGCGAGTCGATGATGTTGCCGATGATCAGGTAGTTGCCGGTCGGGTCCGTGTAGAAGATGTCCTCGCCGATGCGGATCTCGTAGAGCTGGGCCATCGGCATCGGCGTGACGCTGTCGATCTTGGCGCCGACGCGCGCTTCGAGGTCCTGCTTGAGTTGCGCTTCCACGGACTGTGCCGCGGCCTTCTTCGGCGCCTTCGAGGCGGGTGCGGCCGGTGCGGGTGCCGTGGTCTGGGCGAACGACAGGGTCGCGCAGGACAGCGCGAGGAGCGTCGTGCCGAGCAGGCCGGCGAGTGAGGGACGACGCTTCGTTGGGTGATTCATGAATGACTCCGTGGATGCTGTTCTGCGGGTGCGACGCCGCCCGACCTAGCTCTCGCCCGCCGCATGGCGCATCAGCAGGCGCTTGAGCGGCGTCGCGCGGTCGACGAGGCGCAGGCCGATGCCGCGCAGCCGCACGACGTCCGCCCGCTCCGACGCGAACAACCGCGCGAGACCGTCGGTCATGCTGCGCATGGCGAAGACCGGTTCGGCGCGCGAGCGTTCATAGCGGCGCAACAGGACGCTGTCGCCGCAATCGCGAAACGGCTCGCGGGCCGCGAGGATGCCGAGCAGCCCCTCGACGTCCTGCAGGCCGAGATTGAGGCCCTGTCCCGCCAGCGGATGCACGACGTGCGCCGCATCGCCGACCAGCGCGGTCCGCGGCGCGATCAGCCGGTTGCTCGACACCATCGACAGGGGCACATCCGCCAGCGCGCCGAGCGGGCGGAAGGGACCGATGGCCGATGCGCTCCGCTCTGCGGCGAGCGACGAGAGCCGATCCGCGATCGCTTCGGCACCGCCCTGCATCAGCAGGTCCGCGATCGGATCGGGTGCGGACCAGACGAGCGACGTGGCGTGGGTCGCGTCGTCGCCGACGAAGCCCGGCAGCGGCAGCAACGCGACGATGCCGTCGTCGGTGAACCACTGGAAGGCCGTGCCGCCGTGCGGATCCGCGCACGCGAAGTTGCCGACGATCGCGCGCTGCCCGTAGGGCTTGTGCTCCGCGTTGAGTCCCAGCGCCGCGCGGGTGGGCGACTGCGCGCCGTCTGCCGCGATGACGAGCCTGGCCGTCTTCGGGCCGCGTTCGGTCGAGAGGCTCACCGCGTCGCGGCCCGGCGTGACGTCGGTCGCGAGACCTTCCACACGCTCGATCCCCGGGAAGTACGAAGCGGCGCCGTCGAGCACGCGCAGCAGTTCGCGGTGTTCGACGATCGTGGCGAGGCGCTCGGTGGCGGATTCGTAGGCGCCGAAATGCAGCGACGAGCGCCCGGCGCGGTCGCCGTAGACGCGCATGTCGAAGACCGGGGTGATGCGGGCCGGATCGAGTTGCGACCACACGCGCAGTGCTTCGAGGAAACGTTGCGTCGTCGGGCTCAGGGCGTAGACGCGCAGGTCGCGCGAGGCGATGGTCGTGGCCGACGGCGCGCCCGGCCGACCCACGACCCACAGCGTCGACAGGCCCGCGTGGGCGGCGCCCAGCGCGGCGGCGGCACCGACGATGCCACCGCCGATCACGGCGACGTCTGCAATGGAGTTGGGCGACACGGCTCTGTTCGACCGCGCCGCATCGGCCCTGGGATTCACCGCCGGATTATAGCGACGGGAGCGAAGCGCTCGACGCGGGTTGCCCGGGCTTCCGCGGCCTGCGTATAATCCGGCCCCTTGGCTCGGTAGCTCAGTCGGTAGAGCAGCGGATTGAAAATCCGCGTGTCGGTGGTTCGATTCCGCCCCGAGCCACCAGATCGACATGTCGTGCAACCCCTACGCACGGCTTCTTTCGGGAGGGGGCACTCCCCTCCGATGGGACGACGTTCTCGTCTCCGGGTGACCGCCTAAGCCAGCGCCTCGCAGGCCTCTTCACTGACTTCCAGCAATACCGGCGAGTCGATTCGCGGGCCCAGGAGTGTGTCTAGTTCGGGCCCGGCCAGCGCCTCGACCTCGATCAGCCGTTCGGCCAACGCCTCCAGGCGCGAGCGATTCGCAGTCAGCAGCCGCACACACGTCTCCTGCGCGACCTCCAGCAGCGCGCGCGCCTCGTCGAGCACGGCGGCCTGCACGTCGGGGCCGAGCAATTCCTTGGGTACGCCCGACACGCTGAGAAGGCCGAAGCGCTTGGAGAACCCGAGCGAGCCGACCATGTTGACCGCCATCTCCGAAGCACGCTTGAGATCGTCCGACGCGCCGGTCGACATGTTGCCGAGGACCAGCAGTTCGGCCTCGCGACCTCCGAGCAGCATCGCGATCCGGTTGGCCAGCTCGCCATCCTGATAGATCGGGTCTTCGTTCTCGCGGCTGATGTAGGTCACGCCGAGCGCGACGCCCCGCGGCTCGGTGGTGATGCGCTCGACCAGACCGACCCGCAGCCAGTGACCCACCAGCGCGTGTCCCGCTTCGTGATACGCCAGACGGCGACGGGTGGACAGGGTGAGCAGTTCCTTGACCGACGAGATCTCACCCCCCATCTGATGGGTCTCGATGGCTCTGACCACGTGCGCAGCCGTCAAGCTCTGCGCCCCCGCCTCGGCGGCCGACGAGGCGGCCTTGTTCACCACGTTGGCGATGTCGGCCGGCGACATGCCCTGCGTCATCCGGGCGAACGCATGCATGTCGTTGAAGCCATCGTTCGTGATGCGGCCGATGTACAGCTTGAACAGCTCGGCGCGATCCGGCAGCAACGGCATGCCGAGCGACACGAGCATGTCGAAACGTCCCGGGCGGCGCAGCGCTTCGTCGACGTTGGATTCGTGGTTCGTCGCAGCCACGACGGTGACGTTGTCGAGCGCATCGAATCCATCCATCTCGGTCAGCACACGATTGATGATGCGATTCGACTCCGATTCCGCGCCACGCACCTCGCCGGTCGATCGCTTGCCGATCCCGTCGATCTCGTCGATGAACAGGACGCACGGGGCATGCTTGCGGGCGTAGGCGAACAGATCGCGGACCTTGTTGACGCCCTGGCCATAGAACATCGCGGTGAAGTACGAGCCATCCACGGCGATGAAGTTGGCGCCGCTTTCACCTGCCAGGGCCTTGGCGACCAGCGTCTTGCCGACGCCGGGCGGCCCGACGAGCAGGACGCCCCGCGGCGCGCGTGCCCCCAGCCTGGCGTAACTGGAGGGATCGCGCATGAAGGCGGTCACGCGCATGAGGGCGCGCTTGGCTTCACCGTTGCCGATCACGTCACCGAAAGTCGTCTCCGGATGCTTGGCAAGACGGGCGCCGAGGCCGCCGCCCATCTTCATCTGCATCTTCATGATGACGAACAGCGCGACACCCATGAACGCCAGCAGGAGCAAGGTCGACCCGAGCGAGAAGACCAGGTCGAGCGTGCGCCGTGCCCCCGAGCGTGCATCCACGTCCACATGGACGAGCGAGAATCCGGCGACGGCGCTGCGATCGCCGAGCTTGTCGAGCAGCGTCCCCGAGCACGAGATGTGCGTGCAGCCCGGCACGATCGTGCTGGCGCGTTCTCCCGTCCTGAGCGTGAAGAAGACCAGCCCGGGCGAACTGTCGGCGATGGCGACTGCCGCCACGGTGTCGGCATCGATCGCCTGCCGGAACGTCGAAGCATTGACCGGGCGCGAAAGCCATGCCTCGGTGTCGGCTTCGAAAACCGACTGATCGGGACTCTTGCGTGCCATCGCATCATCGGCGGCCTGGCGCGACAGGATCGACAAGCCGGCCACGATCGAAGCGCCGGACAAACCGATGATCAGCAGTCGAAGGTGCTTGCGCACGAATTTGGCGGTGCGAACCATGAGGATTCCAGCGGGTTGATGGTGGTGTGGCGCATCGTTGCGGATCGAACGATGCCGAACGGGGAGTTCGGACGTCGCAACAGCAGCGGTTGCGACGCCGTCATGCTGATCATCGTCAGCGCGGCCGAATTCGTGAGCGTCCGCCTCCCGCACACCCACCGCAATCCCCTGACGCACCGCGTCGATGCACCGATGCCTTGATCAGGATCAAGGTCGGGGCAGACCCGGTCCTGTATTCCAGGAGATCGGATCGTCCGCGGCTCGTAGTCGTCGAGCCGGCGATCGAACAGCTCCATCCCGATGAGCACTTCCTTCAGGACGTCGCTGCGGCCGCGTCGCTTGCGGGTCCCGGCCGGCCGCACGTCGATGCGCCCGCGTGGCGGCACTCAGCGAAGCAGAAGCCGCCGCATCATCAGATCGAGCACCCGCTGCCGATCGCTGGCCAGGCAGACCTGCGCATTCGCCGGTCCCGCGGTCTCGACCGTGCGGCCGTCGTCGCCGACCACGATGTGCAGCGGCACGGTCGGGCACAGGGTCGAGTCGATCAGCGCCGCGATCGGCACCACGTCGAACAGCGTCGGGATCGTGCTCGCCCAGGGCGCGTCCGCGCTGCTCCACTGGTGGTACAGCAGAGTCAGGACGTCGGTGCGCGGGCTGCCGTGCGCGAACAGCTCGCGGCGGCGCACGTCGTCCAGTTGCACCAGCGTCGCGTCGAGCGGGAACATCACGATCGGCACGCCCGACGCGAAGACCGCCTGCGCGGCCGTGACGTCCGCACCGACGTTGTACTCGCGCGCAGGTGGCGTCGGCGGTGCGTACTGGGCCCGGCCATAACCGCGTCGCACCGAGCCGCCCATGAGGACGATGCGCCTGAACTGGCGAAAGCGTCGGGGGTCCCGGCGCAGCGCCGCGGCCACGTTGGTCAGCGGTCCGAGCGCGAGCAGCGTCACGGTGCCGGGGTGCCCGGACGCGGCGTCGAGCAGCAGGTCGACGGAAGCGGGGACCGGCTTGCCATCGGCGGGCCAGCACTCGGCCCAGCGCGCCTGACTGAACAGGGTCGCATTCGGCGTCACGATGCCCTGCGCGACCGGGACGTCGTCGCGGCCGTACTCGTGCAGGAAGCGCTGCGTCATCCGCACCCGCAGCGGCGTGTCGCCCCACGCCGTGCTGACGCCCACGACATCGAACTCGGGGCTGACGACGAGCAGCGCCAGCGCGAACGCATCGTCGATGTCGTCGCCGAGGTCGAGGTCGACGACGACGCGCTCGGCCGCGCCGGCTCCGCTGCCGCACAGCCCCGTGACCAGCAGGAGGAGCGCGAACGCGACCCGCCGCAGCCGGCGGCCGATGCGCGACGTCCGCATCAGAGGAACGGGGCGACCGCCTTCAGGAACGAGACCGGGGCTTCGATCATCGGCGCGTGACCGACGTCCGGGATGACGACCAGCTTCGCGCCCGGGATCGCGGCCGCGTAGCCTTCGCCATCGGCGATCGGCACGAGTTCGTCGTACTGCCCCCACACCACGAGCGTCGGGATCGTGACCTGCGCGAGCAGGGCCCCGGTGAGTTCGTCGGCGCTCGAGCGGTTGGCCATCAGCGACTGGATGGTCCAGCCGTCGCCCTTCGCGATGGCCCACGCCATGCCGGTGCGCAGGCCCTTCGCCGACGCGTACGCCGGGTCATGGAAGACCGCGCCGAGCAGCGCCTTCTGGCCCGCCAGCGAGATGCCGCTCGGCAGCTTCGTCGCGATGCGGTCCGTGGCCTGCGCCTCGGCGGGTCGGTGGAAGCCGGCCGCGTCGGACAGCACGAGCTTCGACGGGCGTGGCAGCAGGTACTCGGGACCGACCGCGACGCCGGTCAGCGCCTGCACCGTGTACTGCGCCGCGATCCAGCCGCCGAGCGACTCGCCCATCAGCGTGAAGTCGCCTTCGACGCGGCGGTCGCGCAGGAACTCGCCGAGGAAGTCGACCCAGGTCTGGACGTTGTAGGCGATGACCGGCTTGTCGGACGCGCCGAAGCCGAGCAGGTCGAGCGCCAGCACGCGATGCGTGCGGGCGAGCGTCTGCATCACCCGGCCCCAATCGCCCCGCGCGCTGCTGCCGAGCCCGTGCACCAGCACCAGCGTCGGCCCCCGGCCGAGATCGAAGTAGCGGATCTTCTGGCCGAAGAGGATCGCCGTTTTCTGCGCGGGCAGCGCCGGGGCCGCCGGAGCCCCGATCGCCCCGGCGGAACCGCCCAGCGCGATGGCCGTGCAGGCGGCGACGGCGAGCCGCCGCCACGCCGGCACGCGCGTCACAGCCAGTTGACGCGGAACTGGATGCCCACGACCCGCGGGTCGTTGATGAAGCCTTCGAGGTTGTTGAAGTCGATCGCCCCGTTGACGCGGATCTGGTTCGTGCAGTTGCGGCAGAACGCAGCGGCCTCGTAGCGTCCGTCGCCCCAGCGGTAGCCGAGACGCAGGCCGGCCTCGAACAGCGACTTGCCGGTGAACTCGGTCGACTCGTAGAGGAACAGGTTGATCTTCGTGCGGTACGACAGGTCGGTCGACAACGAGAGATCGCCGTTGCCCACCGGCACCGTGTACTTCGCCGTAGCATAGGTGATGAACTTCGGCGCCTGCGGCAACGAGTTGCCGTTTATCAGGAGGCGGGTAGTGGAGCCGGGGACAAATGGGTCGTTGACCGTGCAGCTAGCGTTGCACTTTTCGACGGCCAGCCCCGGATCCTTGATCTCGGTCTTGTTGTAGCTGCCGCCGACCGAGACCTTGAACTGGTTCGTCAGCAGCGCCTCGACGTTGAACTCCGCGCCGTCACCGGTCGACTTCTTCGCGTTGATCAGGCTGGTGATGTTGCTGCCGCCACCCACCGCGGTGAGCTGCTGGTTCTTGACGTCGAAGTGGTAGACGTCGAAGCTGACGCGCGCCCGCTTGTTCAGCAGGTCCGCCTTGATGCCGGTCTCGTACGAGGTGATGGTTTCCGGGACGGCCGAGGTCAGCAGCTGTCCGCTCGACGGCGAATTGAAGCTGGCCCCGCGAAATCCGGTTGCAACGCGCGCGTACACGCTCAGGTCGGGGTCGATCTTGTAGGTTCCGCTGACGTCGCCGGTGGTCTTCGAGCCGCTCAGCTTGGTCGCGCCCGGATCCGCGAAGCCGATGCGCTTCGTGAAGGTCTTCTTGTCGTCGGTGTAGCGCGCGCCGGCCCGCAGGTTGAGCTGGCTGGTGACATCGTAGGTGACGGAGCCGAACGCGGCATAGGCCGCATTGATCTGCGACGTCGTCGCGTAGGAGGTCTGCAGGCCCGTCGAGCTGCGGTATCCGTAGCTGGCGGCGGTCAGGTCCTCGAAGAAGTAGTACAGGCCGGTCTGCCAGCCGAACGGACCCGGCGTCTCGGACGCGAGCCGGAATTCCTGCGTGAGCTGCTTGTGGTCGGTGACCCCGCCCGCGGTCTCGACCGGGAACGGCGTGTTGGTCGAGTCGCCGCCGTCGATGTCGCCGCGGGTGAAGTAGTTGCCGATCGACTCGTAGCCGGTGATGGAGTGCAGCGAGACATCGCCGATCTTCCACGTCAGGTTGGCGTTCGCGCCGTTCGTGCGCAGGTTCTGCTGGTTCTTCCCGTTGATCGAGACGACGTTCTCGTTGAAGTTGTCGACGAGATCGTTCGTGCCGCGCTTGATGATGTTCGCGCGGAACACGCGTGCCGTGCCGGACAGGGCGTGGGCATGCACGTTGAACAGCGCATTGAACTGGCCGCTCGGCTGGTAGAGCAGCTGGATGCGCGCCGCGCCGTCGTCGTAGCCTTCGATGTTCTGGCCGTTGTACAGATTGGTGCGGTCGTTGCTGCTGACGGTCACCCAGTCCCTGCGATGTTCACCGAGCACCGACGCGCGGATCGCCCACTCCTGGCCGAGCGGCACGCTCGACGCGGCCTCGAAATTGGTGGTCGCGAACGAACCGAACGAGATCGACGCGTAGCCGTCGGTCGCGCCGAGCACCGGCTTGACCGAGTTGAACTTGATGACGCCGGCCGGCGTGTTGCGGCCGAACAGGCTGCCCTGCGGTCCGCGCAGCACCTCGATGTTCTCCAGATCGAAGATCGGGAAGCCCTTGAGGATCGGGTTCTCCTGGACCACGTCGTCGTAGATCAGCGAGACCGGCTGCGACGCGTAGGTATTGAAGTCGGTGTTGCCGTAGCCCCGGATGTAGACCCGCGGGAAGGTGCGGCCGTTGGACGACTCGATGTTCAGGCTGGGGACCTTGCCGCCGAGCACGCGGATGTCCTGGCCCGACGTCGAGATCGTCTCGAGCGTTTCCGAGTTGAGGACCGTCGCCGACACCGGCACGTCCTTGTAGTTCTCCGTCTTGCGCTGCGCGGTCACGTTGACCTGCTCGAGCTGCGAGTTGCCGGGCACGGCCGGATCCACGACCACCTGCTGTGCGGTCGCCTGGTGCATCGGCCACGCGGCGGCGATGGCCACGAGGAGCGCCAGCCGGGGATGGCGCGGCGAACGGGCGGACGGCAGAAAGGGGGAGGCAGCGTCGAGGCGCATAGAAGGTCCGATCGGTTGAGAAGATGACGTCCTGCAATCTTGCTACCGGGGCTCGCCTGCTGTCACGACAACGCACGTTTCTTCACCGGTCATGGCGCATGAGCACAACACATGCCAGTTCCTGAGAGCGCTCGATCGACCGATCTTCGATGCGTCCGATACCTCCGGTAAAGGTCGAGAGGCCGAGCCCCGGCCGGGCATCGGATTGCGAGTCATCGCGTGGTGCGCTCGGACGCCACGCACCAGCATGGTGAAGCGCATGACGGCGCCTCGTCCGGATGCGGGTCTCGCGTCCCGCTCGGTCCGGCTTGTCGGTGCGCTTGACACCCCAAGACGACGACGATGTTGCCGGCGCGCGACGCGCAGCGATATTCCTTGTTGCATCAGGGACATTGCTACGGCGTGCGCCAACCCGGTGCAGAACTTGCGAGGTGACAGGAACATGAATTTTCATACGTCACCCCGGAAACCTCCTCGCGCGACAGCCGCGGCGGGTTCCATTGCATCAGAGAGTCTTGCAGCAGATGGATATCGAAACACTGTGGTACGAGCTGTTCCCCTACCTCTACGGCCTGGGCGGCGTGGTCGCCTTCTTCATCAAGCCTGAATCGACGCTGCTGCGTATCTCGGGAGGGCTGCTGCTGGTCGCCGCCATCACGATCATCCGTCTGCGCTGGATCTATCGCCGGGCGCACTACATCGCCCTGCCGACACCGGAGGTCCCGCTCCGCAGGCCGGGCAGCGAATCGCCCTGAGGGCGACGACCGGACGTGCCGGGCGACGCGCCGGGCACCGGGAAGCCAATCGGTGGCAGAGTGCGTGCTTTTCGTCGGCCCTGCCCGATTCCCTTCCATGACCCCAATGCCTGAGGTTCCCCCGACCGCTCACGCCTTCGCGCGCGACGCCATCCGCGGCCTGCGCGGTTCGCGCATCCGCGAGGTCTCGAACGCCGGCCTCGATTTGCCCGACGTCCTGCCGTTCTGGTTCGGCGAGTCGGACCAGGTCACGCCGGCCTTCATCCGCGACGCGGCGGCCGACGCGCTCGCGCGCGGCGCGACCTTCTACACCCACAACCTCGGCATCCCGCGGCTGCGGGCGGCGCTGGCGAGCTACACCACGGGGCTGCACGGCGCGACGTCGACCGACCAGGTCGTCGTCACCAGCGCAGGCGTCAACGCGCTGATGCTGGCGGCGCAACTCGTGATCGGTCCTGGCGACCGCACGGTCGAGGTCACGCCACTGTGGCCGAACATCGTGGAGATCCCGAAGATCCTGGGCGCCGAGGTCGAGACGGTGTCGCTGGAGTTCGGGCCTCACGGCTGGACCCTGGACGTGCAGCGCCTGCTCGCGGCGCTCACGCCCGGCACGCGCGCGCTGGTCGTCAACTCGCCGAACAATCCCACCGGCTGGGTGATGACGCGCGACGACCAGCAGGTCGTGCTCGATCACTGTCGGCGCCTGGGCATCTGGATCATCGCCGACGAGGTCTACGAGCGCCTCTACTTCGGCGACGGCCCCGCCGCGCCGTCGTTCCTGGACATCGCCGATCGCGACGAGCGCGTGATCTGCGTCTATTCGTTCTCGAAGAGCTGGCTCATGACCGGCTGGCGACTCGGCTGGATGGTGCTGCCCGCCTCGCTGACCGGCGACCTGGGCAAGCTGATCGAATACAACACCTCGTGCGCGCCGTCGTTCGTGCAGGAGGCCGGGCTCGTCGCGGTGAGCGACGGCGAGCCGTTCGTCCGCCAGCTGGTGCGCGACCTGCGCGATTCGCGCGATCACCTGGTGAGCGCGCTGTCGACGCTACCCGGCGCCGAGGTCCATGCGCCGCTCGGCGCGATGTACGTTTTCTTCCGCCTCGAGCAGGCCAGGGACAGCCTGGCGTTCTGCAAACGCATGGTGCGCGAGGCGCGGGTCGGTCTCGCCCCGGGCAGCGCGTTCGGCGACGACGGCGAGGGCTACGTCCGGTGGTGCTATGCCTGCCGACCCGAACGTCTCGACGAAGGTGTCCTGCGCGTGCGCCGCGCGCTCGGAGGCTGATCGCGACGCGCCGAACGACCTGGACGACGGTCTGGCCGATTCCGCGAACCGTCGGGCGGACCGGATCGGTCCGCTGGAACGAGGCTTCGCGCAGCCGGGCGAGCTCGCGCTGCGCAGCTTCGTGTTCGATGGCCTTGCTGCAGATCAGGAAGTCGAGATCGACGATGCGCTGCTTGACTTCGGCGAGCGTCTCGACCGAGAACAGCAGGGCGCCCCGTGCACGCTCCGATCTTTCGGTCTCGCTGAGCATGCGCGTCGCTATCGCCGCGCACGTCGCGGTGCGACAATCGCCCGTCGCTTCGCCACCGGAGGTTCAGCATGCCCAGCTCATCATGGTTCGCAGTCGCCCTCAAGAGCCTCGTGCTCGCTTGCGGGATCGCCGCCTCGGCGATCGCCGTCGCGCAGGACAAGGTGATCTTCCAGGTCACCGACAACGACGTCGCCAAGTGGACGCTGACGCTCAACAACGTCAGCAACCTGCAGGTCGGCGTGGGCGGCGCCGACAAGACGGACATCGAGGTGATCGCGTACGGGCCCGGCATCCAGTTGCTGAAGGCCGACTCGCCGATCGCGGCGCGGATCAGCGAAGCCGTCGGCAACAAGGTCAAGGTCGTCGCCTGCGAGAACACGATGGCGGCCAACAAGCTGACGCATGCGGACATGCTGCCCGACATCGGCTACGTGCCCGCCGGCGTGGTCGAGGTGATGCGCAAGCAGCAGGCCGGCTACGCGTACATCCGTCCCTGAGCGCGGCGCCTCCCCGCGCCCCATTCCCTCGTCGAGGCAACCCCCCGCCATGACCATCGTGCCGATCTCGCTCCCTGCGCTGATGCCCGTGGCGATCGCCGCGCTGATCGGCTGGCGCATGTACCGCCGCGTGCGGCGCCTGATCGGCCGGCAACCGGTGCGCCGCACGCGGCTCCTGCTGACGGCGATCTTCTTCCCCGCCCTGATCGGGCTCGTGAGCCTGTCGGGCCTGCGCGACATCGCGCTGCTAGAAGGCGTCGCGGCCGGCGTGGCGATCGGCGTCGTGCTCGGCTGGGTCGGACTCCGGCTGACGCGCTTCGAGGCAGGCAGCGACGGTTGCTTCTTCACGCCCAACACCTTCATCGGCATCGCCGTGTCGGTGCTGTTCATCGGCCGGCTGATCTACCGCTTCGGCGTGCTCTACCTGTCCACCGGCCACGTCGATCCGTCGACGGTCCAGTCGTTCGGGTCGAGCCCGCTGACGCTGGCGATCTTCGGCGTCGTCGCCGCTTACTACACGACGTTCGCGATCGGCATCCTGCTGTGGTACCGCACCGCACGCAGCCACGGCGTGCCGCCTTCGTCGACCCTCGCGCCGCCGGCGCCCTGAGCCCCGCGCCCGACACCGTCCCGTCCCGTGCGCATCGCCCTCCTGGACGCCGATCCGGCCGAACAGGCGCTGATCTCGCAACTGCTCGAGCGATCCGGCTTCGAATGCGCCGTCCACACCGACGCGCGCGCGCTTCTCGCCGACGCCCGGACCCGTCGCTTCAACGCGCTGGTGGTCGACTGGAAAGGACACCCGGCCGACCACGGCGCCGTGCTCGGCCACACGCGCGCGGCCGCGACCCGCACGCCCACGCTGATGATGGTCGCCAACGGCCGCGAGGAGGACATCATCGCGGGCCTGTCATGCGGGGCCGACGATTACCTCATCAAGCCGATCCGGCCGTCCGAACTGATCGCCCGGCTGCAGGCGCTGCTGCGCCGGGCCTATCCGAACGAGACGCTGGAGCGCTACGAATTCGAGCCCTACCGTTTCGATCCGGAACCCTGCGAAGTCGCGATCGCAGGCGCCGACGGCAGCGACGGGGATCGCGTCGTGCTGACGCAGAAGGAGTTCGATCTCGGGCTGCTGATGTTCCGCAACGCGGGCCGGCCGATGTCGCGCAATCACATCCGCGAGGTCGTATGGGGCGGCGACGCCGACATCTCGTCGCGGACGATGGACACGCACGTCTCGCGCCTGCGCGCGAAGCTCGGCCTGAACACGCAGTCGGTCTATCGCGTGATGCCGGTCTACGGCTACGGCTACCGGCTCGACCGGCTGGAACCGTGATGCGCGGGCGGGCGGCCCCGACGGACAGCCCGGTATAATCCGCTGTTGTCCGGGCGGTACGCGGCCGATCCTCGCGGCGACGCTGCCCGACCCGCCGCTGCCTGTGCGTCGAACGCGGCGAACCGTGCGCGAATCCTGCGCGAACCATGCGAATACTGACTCTCGGACTCAACCACGCCACCGCGCCCGTCGCGCTGCGCGAGCGCGTGGCCGTCCCGTCCGAACAGCTCGCCTCCACGCTCGGTGCGCTGACCGGCTCGTTCGCGCGGTCCCTCCCCCACGCGGTCGTGCTGTCGACCTGCAACCGCACCGAGATCTATGCGGCCACCGACCTCCCGACCGACGCGCTGCCGGCGCTGCGCGACGAACTCACGCGCTGGATCGCCGCGCGCCACGAGACTCCGCCCGAAACACTCGAGCCGCACTGGTACTGGCACGTCGACGGCGCCGCGGTCCGCCATGCGTGCCGGGTCGCGAGCGGACTCGATTCGATGGTGCTGGGCGAGCCGCAGATCCTCGGGCAGATGAAGGACGCCGCGCGCGAGGCCGAGGCCTCGGGCACGCTCGGCACGCCGCTGCGCCAGGCCTTCGACCGCTCGTTCGCTGTCGCCAAGGCCGTCCGCTCGGGCACCGCGATCGGCTCGGCCAGCGTGTCGATGGCCGCCGCCGCGGTTCGGCTGTCGGAGCGCATCTTCGATCGGCTGGACCAGCAACGCATCGTGTTCATCGGCGCCGGCGAGATGATCGAGCTCGTCGCGACGCACTTCGCGGCGCGCAAGCCCGCGGAGATCGCGGTGGCCAATCGCACGCTGGAACGCGGTCAGCAACTCGCGCAGCGGCTGGCCGCCACCGGCGTTCCCACCCGCGCGATGCTCCTGTCGGAACTGTCCAACGAGCTCAAACGCTTCGACATCGTGATCTCGTCGACCGGCGCGACGCTGCCGCTGGTGGGTCTCGGCATGGTCGAGCGCGCGCTCAAGCAGCGCAAGCGCCGGCCGATGTTCATGGTCGACCTGGGCGTGCCGCGCGACATCGAGCGCGAGGTCGGTGAGCTCGACGACGTGTACCTCTACACCGTCGACGACCTCGGCCAGGTCGTGTCGAGCGGCATGCAGCAGCGCCGCGATGCGGTCGACGAGGCCGAGGCGATCATCGATCGCGAGGTCGGGCAGTTCATGCGCTGGCTCGACAACCGCGACACCGTGCCGGTGATCCGCGACCTGCACCAGCGCGGCGACGCCTTTCGCGCGGTCGAACTCGAGCGCGCGCGACGCCGGCTCGCGAAGGGCGACGATCCGTCGGCCGTGATCGAGGCGCTTGCGCAGGGCATCACCAACAAGTTCCTGCACGGCCCGACGCAGTTGCTGCACGACGCGCCCGACGACGTGCGCGCCCACTTGCTCGAATACCTTCCGCGGCTGTTCGGCGGCAGCCGCGATGTGTGAGTTCCGGGCGAGGCCGGTCGACGCATGAAGCCGAGCCTGGCTTCCAGACTCGACCAGCTGACGACGCGCCGCACCGAACTCGAACGGTTGCTGTCCGATCCCGACGCGACCGCGGACCTGGACCGCTATCGCAGCCTGACCCGCGAGCACGCCGAACTCGGCCCGCTGGTCGAGAGCCACGCGCTCTATCGCGCGGCACAGGCCGACGAGAGCGCGGCGACCGAACTGCTCGGCGACCCGGAGATGAAGGCCTTCGCCGACGAGGAACTGTCGAGCGCGCGCGCGCGTCTCGTCGAACTCGACGCGACCCTGCAGCGCCTGCTGCTGCCGAAGGATCCCGACGACGCGAAGCCGATCTTCCTCGAGATCCGGGCGGGAACCGGCGGCGACGAGTCGGCGCTCTTCGCCGGCGACCTGCTGCGCATGTACCTTCGCTACGCCGAACGGCAGCGCTGGCAGGTCGAGATCGTCTCGTCGTCGCCGGCCGAACTCGGCGGCTACAAGGAGGTGATCGCGCGCATGGCGCCCGGCGGCGCGGCCACCGAGGCCCTCGCGCCCTACGCGCGACTGAAATTCGAATCGGGCGGCCACCGCGTGCAGCGTGTGCCGGTCACCGAGACCCAGGGCCGCATCCACACGTCGGCCTGCACGGTCGCCGTGATGCCGGAACCGGACGACATCGCCGACGTCGACATCCGGCCCGACGAGATCCGCATCGACACCTTCCGCGCGTCGGGCGCCGGCGGCCAGCACATCAACAAGACCGATTCGGCCGTGCGCATCACGCACCTGCCGACCGGCATCGTCGTCGAATGCCAGGACGACCGGAGCCAGCACAAGAACAAGGCGCAGGCGCTGAAGGTGCTGGCCGCGCGCATCAAGGACAAGCAGGTCCGCGAGCAGCAGGCCACCGAAGCGGCGACGCGGCGCACCCTGGTCGGGTCTGGCGACCGCTCGGAGCGGATCCGGACCTACAACTTCCCGCAGGGTCGCGTCACCGACCACCGCATCAATCTGACGCTCTACAAGCTCGAGTTCATCCTCGACGGCGACCTCGACGAGCTGACCGGCGCGCTGGTCGCCGAGCACCAGGCGGAGCAGCTCGCGCAGCTCGCGGACCAGTGATGCGCAGCCCCAAAGAAAAAGGGCAGTGACGCCGGAACGTCACTGCCCTTGCGAGACGGCGCCGACCGGCGCGCCGCCCCCGCCTGCTTACTTGCGCGCGCGACGGCGGCTCAGCGCCAGGCCGATCAGGCCGAGAGCGCCCAGGGCCCAGGTGCCCGGCTCGGGAACGCCGGGGGTCGGCGTGATCGTGCCACCGCCACCTGCGAAACCGCCACCGAGGACCACCGCGTCGTTGAAGCCGCCGACGTTGTCGCCGTTGCCGTTGACCAGGACCTGCAGCCCCCCGATGTTGCCGGTGAAGTAGGCATGCCACGGCGTCGCGTTGGAGATGTCCGCATTGGTCAGCGTCGGGAACTGGGCCTGGCCGGCGGCGGTCAGGAACAGCTGCGAAGAGTTGGCGACGCCGCCGACATTGTCACCCCTGACGACGAAACCGGGCAGCAGCGACTGCAGCCAGCCGTAGCCGATCGCGCTGTTGGCCTGTTCCTGCGTGAACAACCCGCCACCCGCCGTCACGAACGCATTGATCACCGCGCCGTTGAGGTTGACGATCGCGAGCTGCGCGTCGGTCATGCCTCCGCCGATGTTGTTGACGACGGTCGGCATGTAGATCGTGCCGGTAATGTTGATGTTGACGACGCCGGTGCCGTTGAAGAAATTAGCGATGTCGAGCGTGCTCGTCAGCGAGACCCGCGTCGAGGCCGACACGCTGGACAACGAGACCGCGCTGTTGAACGCGTTCAGTGCGGTGCTGCTGTTGCAGCCGATGCACACGATCGTCGAATTGCCGTTGGTGACATTGGCGCCGATCTGCTCGAACGCCTGCTGCATGAACTTCCAGCCGGTGAAATTGACCCCGGCGCTGGCGCTGCCGTGGTCGTCCGCGTCGGTGCCTGCGATGATGATCGGCCCCGCCGCTGCCGCACCAGCCAATGCGAAGGCGGCTGCCGCGAGTAATGCTCGTCCTGTGTTTCTCATGGTCTTGCTCCGTTGGTTTTACGCTCCCTGCAAGATTTAGCACTCTTCGTGCCAATCGGCATTTTTTCCCATAAGTCGATGATTAATATATATTATTTTTTTCAAGATCATGCTTTCCTCGCTCCGAATGACAAGATCCGTCAAAAATCTCGACAGAGAGGATCCACGCCCAACCCACCGCCCGGACACGCCGGATGACACCGGCCGAAGCACTGGACGGCCCCGGCATCGCACGCGGCGAGGCGTTGCTGCTGCTTGCGCAAGCGACGGGGCGCACGCGCGAGTCGCTGCTCGCAGCGCCCGAAGGGGCGATGTCGCCCGCGGCCGTCGCGCGCTACGCCGGGCTTCGTGAACGGCGACTCGCCGGCGAACCGATCGCCTATCTGACGGGCTTTCGGGAGTTCTACGGCCGACGGTTCGCGGTCGAATCCGGCGTGCTGATCCCGCGTCCCGAAACGGAGTTGCTGATCGATCTCGGCCTGGAGCGGATCGGCCGTGGCCGAACCGCTGCGTCGCCGACCGTGCTCGACCTCGGGACCGGCTCCGGCGTCCTCGCGATCACGCTCGCGCTGGAGCTTGCGGGCGCTTGCGTCACCGGGACCGATCTGTCGTCGCACGCCCTGCGGGTTGCCCGGTCCAACGCAGGGTCGCTGGGGGTGACGGTGAACTGGCAGGCCGGCGACTGGTTCGGCGCGCTCGACGACCAATCGCGGTTCGACCTGATCGTGTCCAACCCTCCCTATATCGCCGCTGACGACCGGCATCTGCATCAGGGCGACCTGCGGTTCGAACCCCCGGGCGCGCTCTGCGACGGACACGACGGACTGTCCGCCCTGCGCGAGATCGTCGCCGGATCGCCGGCCCGGCTCAACGCCGGCGGAACCCTGATGGTCGAGCACGGTCACGATCAGGCCGAGACCGTCCGCGCGTTGTTCAAGGCCGCCGGATTGGTCGACATCGCTTCGGTCCGCGATCTCGCCGGCATCGAGAGGGTCACCGTCGGCCGCCTCGGCTGACCCGCCCGGCCCGCGTACAATCACTCGCTCATTTTTGCGGTTCGCCGGCGGTGGATGCGCGAACCAGCACCTCACGAGAGAGACCCACCATGTCCCGAAACCTCATCGCCGGCCTCTTCATGCTCGCGGCGATCGTCGCCTGCAGCAAGAAGGCGGACGATTCCCCCGCCATGAGCCGGGCCAAGCAGGACACCAACACCGCCGTCGACGCCGCCAAGGGCGCGCTGACGCACGCGGTCGATGCCGCCAAGGATGCGGCCAGGGAAGCCGCCGACAAGACGAAGGCGGTGACCGCCGATGCAGTCGCCACCACCCGGGAGAAAGCCGCCGAGGGGGGCGTCAGGGCCAGGGAGATGGCGGCCGACGCCAAGCAGAACCTCAAGGAAGGGGCGGCCGTGGCGGCGGACAAGGCCCAGGACCTGTCGCAGAAGGCGAAGGACAAGCTCGCCAACTGATCGTCACGCACCACGCGTTTTTCGAGGACGTGGCACGATGGCGCCTGCGAGTCATTTGGAAGGATGTCGAACATGAGCAGCGAAACCCAGACCGTGCACGAATTCATCGACCAGACGGTTCACCAGAACCCGGTCGTGCTGTTCATGAAGGGCACGGCGCAATTCCCGCAGTGCGGCTTCTCCGGTCGCG
>Ga0209512_1002592_pt1 | contig 18802 bp, 17 predicted proteins | sample frozenSSSSmetaG_FD_184142 | JGI IMG/M metagenome (GOLD analysis project Ga0209512, IMG submission 184142) | Glacier valley bacterial and archeal communities from Borup Fiord, Nunavut, Canada, to study Microbial Dark Matter (Phase II) -... | ecosystem: Environmental > Aquatic > Freshwater > Ice >... | reverse complement strand
TTCCCTTAGTAGGGTTAAAACAGGATATATTAAGGAGGGCGAAGGAGTTTAATATCCCCTCTACAATTTATGAGGAAGAAAGGGGAGTAAGTACTCTTACCTTAGTTTCTATAGAGAGTATAGTAACAGGGGACTTTATCTTTCTCCTTAAGAGGTTAATAGAGGAGGAGAGGCTAGATCGAATTATAATAGATGAGTGCCATTTATTATTAACATCTGCAAATTACAGACCTATTATGTATAGGTTTATAGAGATTCTCCTTCTTCCTACACAGTTCGTTTTCCTTACAGGGACCCTACCTCTTACCTTTGAAAAGGATCTTAAAGAGACTTTAAAGCTAGAGTCCTCCTTAAGTGTTATTCAAGCTCCTACTAGTAGAGGAGATATCTCTTATAAGACAAAGGTGTATTCTTTACAAAGTAGTGAAGGACAACTAGAGGAGGTAAGGAGTTATATAGAGTCTTATAAGCTTAAGCTAAGTAGCTTAGAAGATAAGATTCTTATATTCTGTCCTACTATCCCTTCTATTATAGAACTAGGGGATGCCCTTATGTGTCCTATCTACTACTCTTCCTTAGAGAAGAATAAGAAGGAAGAGGTCTTAAGTAATTTCTTAAGTAAGAATGATGCTTATAATAAGGTACTAGTAAGTTCTAGTGCGTTAGAAGAGGGCCTCGATTATCCTAGTATTAGACTAGTAGTCTATAAGGATTTCTCTTATTCTTTCCTTAGCTTCCTACAAGGGAGTAGTAGGGGAGGGAGAGATGGAAGAAAGTCTACTTCGCTCTTCTTTTATAATAAAAGGGAGGAGGAGGAAAGGGATAGTGATTCCTTAGATAAGACTACCCTTCAAAAGTATCTTAGGGAGGGGGTATGTAAGAGGAGAGTCATTAACCTCTTCTTAGATAACTCCTTAATAGATAAATGTCTTAAGGAGGAGGAGCCTTGCTTATGTTGCCTAAGTAGGTATGCTATCCATTCGTCTACTATATCTACTATTAAGTCTTCTAGTATATATATAGAGAGGAATAGAGAGGCATTTAAGGAGAGGATTAGACAGCTTTCTTCCTTATGTATTTATTGTTCTCTACTCTCTAGGCCTAAGGGCCATTCTAGCTTTAATTGTTCTCTAAGTAGAGATATACATAAACTCGAATGGCCTATAAGCTATGATATTAAAGAGAGGAAGAAGGTTTTATTAAAGGATGATAGTTGTTGTTTTACTTGTTTTCTCCCTACTACTATTTGTAGTACTATGAAACGAGAGGAGAGAGGCAAGCTTGTTTGCTTTAATCTTAAGCTTATTACAAGGATAATAAGCCTCTTTTTTTATATGCAAGAAGACCTTAGGATAAAGGAAAGGTTTAATATTACCTCCCCCTTAACTACTTATAAGGCTCTTTTCCCCTTTTTCTTTACTAAGGTCTTCTTAGAGGATTTAAACACAGAGGGTATCCTAGGTGTTAAAGCCCTCTTAGAGATCTTAGATGAGATTAATAAGTAAAGGGTTACTCTTAGAATAAAGTAGAGTCTTATCCTTATAGGTCTTAGTTCCTTATACTATTACCTTTAGATAAGACTCTTATATATAATTATAGAAGGGAGTTAGTATAATTTACTAAATAAGGAGAGTATATAGAGTATATACATTTACTATTAGCTTATATTATAAGTATTAGTAGTCTTATACTTATTACTTTACTATAGCTCTTATATTATAAGAGGGGAGAACTACTTACTTAGTAAACTAAAGGTAATTAGTATAACTCCTTAAGTATACTTATTAGGTTTTAGAGGATATAAATACTATAATTATAAGATGTATAGTAAAGGGTACTATTAAGGAGTATAGGAAAAGTATAGTATATAAATATAAAGGGTGTATTTAAGTTTATATAAGTAACTATAATAAAGGTATATGCTTATATAAGCTAAAATAGAAATAGAAAAGGTTATACTAAGGAATAATATACTAAATAAGAAGAGTATATATATTTCTTATATATTATAGCTTATATAGTAAGGATTTTAATAAGTTTAAGGTTCTATTTATTAATTAGTTAAGTTATAATAATGTAATAGCTAGTTAAGGTATATTATAAATAGCTATTATATATCTTAGATATACTTCTTATAAAGGCTATTCCTTAAAATAAAAGGGAGATTAGGAACTAAGTATAAGGTTATATACCTTAACCTTATTATATATAGATAGATGTTTAATTAAGCTTACCTTAAGCTATATAAATGTAGGATAGAGTAATAAGTTTAGTAAGGTTAAGGTTATATATATAAGTATAAGTATAAGTCTAATTGTATAAGCACTAAAGTTATATATATATATAAGTTTATAAATACTAAGCTATATATATAAGGATAAGGTATATAAAGAAGTATAAGTTTAAGTATATAAGTTATAAGTATAAGTGTTATATTTAAATATATAAAGAGTAAAGTTATATATATAAGTATAAGTTATAAGTATAAAGTATATATTTAAGTCTATAAATACTAAGTTATATAGAGAAGTATAAGTTTAAGTATATAAGTATAAGGTATATATATAAAGTATATAGTATATATATAGACACTAAACTTATATATGTAAGTATTAAGGTTAAGTATATAAGCACTAGAGTTATATATATAAGTATAAGGTATAAGTATAAGTATAAGTGTACTAATACTAGAGTTATAAATATAATATAGAGCGTGGTGTTCAAGCTTTAGGTTTAGCGCCCGCCTTAATTAGGCAACGCGCGTGCACGTGCCTACCGCCGCTTTCAAGTTCTATAAAAGGGCCACTCCCTCCCCCAACTCTGTCCCTCTCCACCATCGCTCCTCCCTCCCAACATTCTCGCACCTGCTGCGCTCATCGTGCGACACTTAGCCCCCTCCACCCCCTCCACACTGCATGGCTCCGCCTAACGCATCCCCCTACTCAGCCTCGCCGCAGCTGAAAACCCGCAGTGGCACATGAACGCTTCGCAGAGCCACAACCTCGATTTACGCCGTCCAATGACTGCTCCTTCCATGCCACTAAGCTCTTTGCGATGGCAACGAGCCCTTTGAGCATCGATGTCTAGTCTTAGGATCGGTTAAGATGCGAGAACGAGCTGAGCTGCGTTCCGCTCAACCTGCCTCTCTTGCGCCCGTCCTCGTCGCCGCGCACATCTAAAGCATCCTGCGACTGTGGCATGCGCAATCTGCCTCGAGGGTGCCTTGCGCGACGACCTAGCCAATCGCAAAAATGCCTCGCGGTTACGTGGCCGGCCCTTGCGTAGACCGCCGCGCGGCACATTTTGCGACGTTGCGAATTACAGGCACTGTTAGCGACGTCTGCCTCAGTCTAGGCTGATCTTCGAGAGAAGGGCCAATTTCTGTTTGCGAGCTAGCTTCTTAGGGCCCCATACTCACATCCTAGGGATCAAAGATGGAGATCCCTCTCGAAGGCCATCGCGGCCGCGACCATCCATGCGTTGAAGGCTGCGGTTCACCTTCATTTCAAGGCGCTGATACGGGAATACTACTGGGATTGCGGAGAGTAGACAACTATTGCAGTCTAGTAGAGTCGTCTAACCTCGGATGCCGCTCCATCCAGCCACTACTAGTTGGTTGAGGCTTTCAAAGCGATCGCCCCCTCACGATAGGGAAACAAAGGGGGCTCGCAAATTCCAGCGAGTCAATAGAGAGCGACCGTCCGAATCTCTATATAAGCTCCTTCATCCCGCTCGAGAGTCTCGTTCTAAAAACCATTCTTCCACTCATGCCCTACTCTGTGTTAGCATGGCTACTGTGAACATGAACTGCGTTGAATTCTATGACCCCAACCCTAAACCCGCCTTGAAGGCCTCACACGCTCAGCTGACGAGGTCGGTGTTGAACAAGCACCAACTGCCTCTACAACCCAGCAGATCGCCATCTGCAATGTCAGTGGGGGATGTTTAAGATAACGACTTGTTAGATGACTCTTTTCCATCACTTGAAGAGCTGCTCCGCCCTCCTCAAAACAGAGATATCCCTTAGGTGCCACAAAACCACAAGAACGTCCATATCTCGAAGCGCCAACTGATCGACGAGAGCCGTCTACTTACTGATCCTAAAACCCCGAACTTAGTCTATGTGCTAGGCAATACTCAAAGTAGGTTTCTTAGCTCGCTTTTGTATGCCCATACACCTTACTAATTCCACGCAGAAGAGCCCCTAATTATCGAAGATGACAGCGACGATGAAAGCGACGACGAAGCCGAGGCTGGACTTGCCTTAAGCGATCTCCTTGCTAGCATTAGGGACCAAGACGCGAGCGAGTGTGGCCTAGCCACTCAAGATACTGCCTCAACCACGAGCAGCCTATTTGGCCCGTCTACTCCTCAAGACTCGGAATACCCTAATGCTAATTGTTTCTCCGAGGATGGACAACAACTCCCGTCTTTCGCAGAGCTAGACTTAACATTCCCTGTCAAGTTCGACGAGCTGCTAGCTGAGACAACGGGTCAGGATCAAATTCACTAGGGTGTTAAGAAGGCTATCGTTAACGAAACGAGGCCTTCTCATTATAACCCACTGCGCGAGAGGGGTGGTGGATCGTGCGACGGTGGCAGCATCTGCGATATCGAGGATGAACTACGACAAACGTTAGAAGAGGCAGAAGGATCGCCGCCTTTAAGCGCAGCTCACTCTCAACGCAATTAGATGAACTAGGAACGTTAGAATACTATAGAAGTTTGAGGTATTTCGAGTAAAGAACTGTGGGAAAAGACAATAGAACAGCAGCAGTGTCAACAAAAGGAGCGTGAAGACGAGGACGACATAGAGGCGATTAGCAGCGATAATAAGGGCCCGATTAGCTACTGCTAGCAAATAAAGGAGAGCCTTCAGCACTAACGCGTAGAAGACGAGACCATAGTTGTGGCCCCTCTGTCACAAGACCGCGAACACAGCGTCAAATCATATCATAAAGAAAATGAGGATAATGAGGATTATGAGGATGAGGAGGACGAGGATGAGGACGTGCGGCCTCCAAGACGACGAAAGCGGCGCTGCATAGATTCTGACGCGACTGAAACCGCCACGCGCAAGAAGATCCACACGCGCTCATCCACTATAGCCTAAGCCTAGACCTGCACTACTCAAGGTTCTACAGTTTCTTAGAGTTCACTAGACGATGCGGAGTCAATTCTAGGCGCGGACTACTAAGAATATCCTCTTTAGGGCTTTCTTAAGTGTGTGAGGATCGGACGAGAGACGACTTACAACCTAGAGTTCAGGCTGCTAGATCTTCTAGATTCGTTCAGTACATCAATCGGTCTCCACATATCAAGTTCCACGTCTAGCAGGGAATTAGCTAGAAAATCAGCTCATCCACGGGTTTGCGCATCTCATGCAAAGAGGTCACGGCCAGCTCCGCAGAAGCAGAGAAAGCGTGGGCGTCTTAGATATATGGAGCAAGAAGACAATAAGCTGATGTACCTCAAGAACAAAGGCTTGCCGTAGAAAGAGATACATCTCGCTTTTAACAGTGCTTTCCTAGGGAGGGAGAGGAGCGTCGGATCACTTCAAGTACGCTATTGCAACGAGTTAAAGAACAGAGACTCTGAATCTGATGATGAATAGAATTATTTGTTGATTGTATGGGTTTTATCTTCCATGAATTTTCTTGTTCTGCGTAGCCAAACCGCGTGCCTTTGAGAATGCCATGTTTATTTGTGTGCTCAGAATCAACTAGTGACGTGGATAGTCCGAGGTCACCTTTTGCTGTGGTATAGTGGGGCTGTTACCCTCACCAGCGATAAGTCAGCACGTGGACAACACTTTAGCCTATTTGTGCCTAGCTCGTGTCTAACGAGGTATTAGCGGCAATGCAATTTTGTGATATGGAAGAACAAACTCTCAACAGTGCATTGGTAGTACTTGCTCAAGGCGTGTATCCGCCTTGGTTCAAACCTCTTAACAGTTGACACTCCAAGAACTCTTTGTTGCTGGCCCGATCTAGCTCGACCTTACTCTTCTACGGAGACATTGGCTCCTTGAGTGTGCGGAGAAGAGATCTCTCCTAGATGCCTCTTTGGTAGAGACGCTTTCTTCGGGTGCTTCGCGGGATCAACCAACATGAGATTACGTGTGACCTCGGCGAACATGAGACCACGTCAAGGATTACTAGGCCTCTAGGTATATAGGAGCAAACAGAACTCATATCGAAAAGGCGAGAGAGGATGGGAAATAGATTCTCAAAAGGAGGAAGATGTAACTACGCTACTTGAGGCCATCTTGACACGTGGAACCAAGTGGTGTGTACGAACCAAGGAGTGTGTACAAACCGACGAGGTACAAACTGAAGAGTGTGCAGCGTAATTTATAGATACCATTAATTACTAACTAGGAATTTTCAGATTCGGCATCAAATACGGCGAGGTCTCTTCCCACTTCAGCTCTTGGATCCCAAAACTCGGCTATATTCACCTTCTGTGTGCTTCCACAGATTCTCCGGCACGCCCTCCTTTCGAAACTTTGCAAGAAGGGTCACGGTCTTAGCGCCTCCGCTCTCTGCAGTGCTGTCAAGAGTATACACGCCGCTCCCAACTTTACCGTCAGTTCCATTTGCCACTGCAACCCCGTTCGCCAACGGCACTCCAGCAGAGACATCGCGATTTTGACCAGCTGGGAATCTTGCACTGGTTGCCAGGAACGCATGACGCTCACCACACTCCTCGCTCGAGATATTGACTAGGGGACCAATTGCCTTAATTACCAAACTCATGGTATATATCAAAGGTCCCTCGCCGCCGCGGACAAGATTCGACTTCACCGATCCCGGAAAGCTGTGGATGAAGGAAACCTCGGGAGCTTGCTTGGCGAGCGTCTCGAGAGAGAAAGTGATCAAGGTAGATTCATGGCCGCGCAGGGCGAGAGGGGAGATTTTCCGGGCTGGGATGTCGTTCAGATCAATTGGACCCTCGTAGGTTCCAGCGAACACCGTGATGACGCGGCGGAGAGAAGGGGCCTGGCGGAGGAGAGGTAGGAGATTGAGGATAAAGCGTGTGCGGGAGTAGTAAGACACGGACATGGAGAGGTCGAGTCCTTCTGAAGTATCTGTGCAATATCGTCAGAAACATTCATGTTTATACCATTTATATACTATTTTTTGGGAAACTCAATCACCAGGAACAAACCAAAAAAAAATACACACCTTTTCTAATCAACGTCCCCGTACACAGGAACAGGAGATTCACTACCTTCTCCTTACTATTGATATCCGCACAAACCTCATCCACTACCCGGATCAAACTCACATCCGCTTTCACGAAGATATACTCCCCCTGCGGATTCAACTTCTTCAAATCGCCCGCAATCCGGTCCCCTGCCTCCTGAGACCGCCCGAGGAAGTAGACCCTTGGCTGCAGGGCATACTTGGCGAACTGCTTCAGCGAGGCCTCGCCGATTCCGCTAGTGGCGCCGACGTAGACGGCGACAAGGTGAGGCGGGAGTGAGGTTGCGATGCGGGAGTTTGAGAGCTCGACTTCTTTGAGGGATACCATTATGTATGTAGTATATTACTGTACTGTAGAAAACTGGAATATAAAACTTAGAGAAGAGAGGAGAATAAATAGAAAACACTGGGAAACCTGAGATATTAAGCGTTTTTTCTTTTTCTTTATAAGAAAGCATCACCTGCCTACCGATATCATAGGTACGTGGACATCCACAGCCGAATCGGGCCAACCGGGCATTGTGATGCTCCGCAGACCGACTCTATCCAAACGCTACAAGAAGAGGTGGCGGCTCTCCCGCCTTTTTTGGAGAACCCGAGAGGTGGCAAGAAATTGTAGGTAGACGTTCTAGTATTGTACCGTACTCTACCCTGCTGCAAGACCCACTTGAAGTTTAGTGCCACCGGTGGCGTTTGTTAGCGTTCTTTACAGTGCTTATGGCTGGCTGACAGTTTTTGCCATTTGCGGTTGGATATGCTGCAAGACCCACTTGAAGTTATAGCGCCACATTATTAGGTTACCTGTCATTGCCCATATATTAGACGCTTAATGCTCCATTTGGATTTGGATGACACTTTTCTCCTTATGAAGCTAAGTTCTTGCTTCATCGCACCCTGCGCTTTCCCATCCAAATACTCAGGTCTACTAAGGTCAACGACCTCGGCTTTAAACTTCAGCATCTGACATCCGATTCATTAGTTCGTTCATACCGGTGATGCAATCAGCCGAGGCCTTCGAGGAGCGGAAGCAGCGCAAGAAACTGCAAAACCGTCTTAACCAACAAGCAAGGAGTAAGTGCGCGAGCTCTGAATTCCCAACTTAATGTATTGGCTGGTATTGGAATCGTCGATTCTGATCGTTGCAGGATCACGGATAAGAGAACAAGAAACCCAAGCCAAAACAGATGGCCCGCGCCCCTACCAAGTAGACCGGTGGCGCTACACCTATCAACACTCCGCCGATACCGATGGAGGTACGATATCTACTCGAACCCATGAGCCGCATGGCTCTGCAGCAAACTTTGCCCTATCCAGCAGAAGCAAAGAGCCTGTCTTAACAAATGCAGCGGAGCGAGACACGAAGACCTGGCTCGACGTCCTAGTGGAAGCTTGCCATTTCAAGCCTTCCCCTACACAGGATCATCTGTTACATCTTATTCACGTCAACGTACTGCGCGGCCTCTTTGATAACAAAGTCGTGCTCCTGAGCCATACTTCCTATCTCGCGAAAAGTGACGGAGCTGAGGGGTTGCAGGCCATTCCTGCTGAACAAGCCTTCCCTGGTCGTGCAGCCATCATGTCAACTGCAAGTGACCTTCCTAAGTCTCTTCGTCCGACACCATTACAGAATACTGTTGTGCACGCGACATGTATCGATCTAATGCCCTTTCCAAGTATTCGCGACAATCTGATCGAGCAGGAGGGTCGCTTTAGCTGGGCAGAACTCACTGAAGACCTGGTTGGCTATCTCCTCGACCCTTCATGCTTTTTCGGACCCCAGTGTGAACAAAAGCCAAGTATTGCAGAAGAACCAGCGCCTTATTATGGGGACGATGATGACCTCACTGCGAATCGGAATGGCATCATTGTATGGGGTGCCCCCCATCGTCCTGAAAGCTGGGAAGTTACCTCTGGTTTCCTGCGAAAATGGGGTTGGTCTCTAAAAGGCTGCCAAGAAATAATTGAATCGACCAATTGTTGGAGAATAAGTCGAGGAGAAGAGCCGCTCGTGAGGTCCACGTGATCCTTACGCTGGCTTTCATCGGGTTTGAATTGCAAGAGATATCGATGGCAGCATCACAGATATCAAGCACCCTGTCCTCAACTTTCTATAATGTTGTAAACTTCAATATACATACGTGCAATTAGGCCCTCAACTCACTAAGGGCTTTTCAAGCCAGTATTATTATTTAGCACCTACTATAATTACTAAATGATTAATAGAACTCTGGAAAGGAACGGCTAATCGTGAAGCTAAAGATTTTCATATATTTAGGTATAGAATGTCACGAGATTAAGTTCTAGATGTCGTCGTTTGATTGCCGGCAACTAATTGGTGCCGTGTGCCGCACAAATATTTAAGTCATAAATTATTACTAACAGTCTGTTAAGCAATGTCAAACTTTGGCGGGTTACGAGTAACCAGGCTGCTACACGAAAATACCCCCCACAAAGCCATCCTCAACAATCCAACCTTACCGGTGTCATTTCAACTCTGACGAGGATTCGACTGGCCCCTCTTGGGGAAGCACTTAGGGTGCCAGGGGGACATTTCGATCTTTATAATGGTGGTATTGGCTTTGACGAAAATATTAGCGGACAGATTAATTTCCTGAAGAAGGTATTCGCTTAGTGGTCTGTTCTACAGTGTTAGAACTTTAATATGGGTTCCGCTCTGATTCTCTGTCTGGATACATTCCGGGTCCCTTTTTTTTCTGGACTATTTCTCTGTATTCCAACTGATGATTTACTACGCGTATGGCAAGATCGGGGTCGAAGGAAAACATCCGCAGTTATTAGTCAAGAAACCGCGTTCATGGCTGCTCCGCAACTGAGCAGCAACTTAAGACACGTCTCCTAACCATTCAAAACTGCTACATGTAAAGGTGCCTTCCAAGTTTCGTCGTGTACGTTGGCGTCTATATCATGTTCAGCTAGCCAGCGTACAGTTGCCTCATCTTCCTGCTTCACAGATCAGAGCAGATATTTACTGCAAATTTGGGATCAGGTATCTATAATTTATCTATAAGTACTGCAGAACGCTCCCATCACGCTTGTAACCCACCTTACTAATTCCACGCAGAAGAGCCCCTAATTATCGAAGATGACAGCGACGATGAAAGCGACGATGAAGCTGAGGCTGTAGTTGCCTTGAGCGATCTCCTCGCCAGCATTGAGGACCAAGACGCTAGCGAGTGTGGCCTGGCCACTCAAGATACTGCCTCGACCCCGAGAAGCCTATTTGGCCCGTCTACTCCTCGAGACTCAGAATACCCCAATGCCGATTGTTTCTCCAAGGATGGACAACAACGCCCGTCTTTCGCAGAGCTGGACTCGACATTCCCTGTTCAGGTTCGACGACCTTCTCCAAGTTGCTCTAAGCTAGCTGAGACTACGGCTTATGATCAAATTCACTAGGGTGTCGAGAAGGCCATAGTCGACGAAATGAGGCCTTCTCCACTACGCGAGAGGGCTGGTGGATCGTGCGACCGTGGCAGCGTCTGCAATATCAAGGATGAACTGCGACAAACTTCAGAAGAAGCGGAAGGATCGCCGCCTTCGAGCGCAGCTCACTCCCAATGCAATCAGACGAACTAGGAAAGTCAAAATAATACAGAAGTTCGAGGTATTTCGAGTGAAAAAGGATTGTGGGAAAAGACGATAGAACAGCAGCAGTGCTAACAAAAAGAGCAAGAAGACGAAGACGAGGACGACATAGAGGCGATCAGCGGCGATAATAAGGGCCCGATTAGCTACTGCTAGCAAATAAAGGAGAGCCTTCAGCACCAACGGGTGGAAGACGAGACCATAGTTGTGGCCCCTCTCTCACAAGGCCGCCAACACAGCGTCAAACCATATCATAAAGATAATGAGGATAATGAAGATGACAAGAACGAGGATGTGCGGCCTCTAAGACGACGAAAGCGGCGCCGCATAGAGTCTGACGCGACTGAAACCGCCACCCGCAAGAAGGTCCACACGCGCTCATCCACTATAGCCTAAGCCCAGACCTGCACTACTCGAGGTTCTACAGTTTCTCGGAGTTTACCAGGCGATGCAGAGTCAATTCTAGGCGCGGACTACTAAGAATATCCTCTTCAGGGGTTTCTCAAGTGCGTGAGGATCGGACGAGAGACGACTTACAACCTAGAGTTCAGGCTGCTAGATGTTCCAGATTCGTTTAGACCATCGATCGGTCTCCACATATCAAATTCCACGTCTAGCGGGGAATCAGTTGGAGGATCAGCTCATCCACGGGTTTGCGCATCTCATGCAAAGAGGTCACGGCTAGCTCTGCAGAAGCAGAGAAAGCGTGGGCGCCTCGAATATACGGAGCAAGAAGACAATAAGCTGATGTGCCTCAAGAAGGAAGGCTTGCCGTGGAAAGGGATACATCGCGCTTTCAGCCTTGCTTTCCCGAGGGGGGAGAGAAGCATTGAAGCGCTTCAAGTGCGCTACTGCACGAAGTTAAAGAACAGAGACTCCGAATCTGATAACGAGTAGGAATGGAATGTTGGTTGATTGTACGACATTGCAGGCTCCGAAAGTACCTCGGATATTCCCCAGCTCCTCCAGCATATGCTGCCGACAAGCTGCGTTCAGGCTCGTTGCATTTCGAATTGGCAGAAGGCATCGTTCGTGACAGCTATGCCGCTCTCCCCGGCAGGACTAAAGGGGCAATCCAGGTGCACTATTCGACGAAACTCAAAAATGTAGTAGTATCAGGGGAGGTGGTGGGATCTAGCGCCACATGTTCGTTTGGATGGCGTGGGGTATTGAGTTGAAGGTCATTTTACTTCATTGGATGCATTTTCAAAGCCGCGCAGAGAGGTCTACCATGGGAGCATAGGTTCTGATCTGTCTCGTCCAAGACTTAGCATATATAATTGTTTGGCGTTTTATTCTAGCCTTGCAAGGCCCACCTTTGCTATAGTTTTAGCTTTTCCTCCGTTCTCGTATGCGAATGGACATTCTTAGGATCCCACGACTTGTTTGTGACCGTTAGCCCTGGGTTCCAAAGTGAGCTGATGGAATGTGTCTCGCCGTGGTACGTCCATCTTTTGTAAAATCGGGGTTTGGCAATTGCGTACCACTGCCGGTCGACATGGCAAAAGTTGGCAAGTGATTTGACCTCAGCATTACCGTTCGTAGCATAATCAAAGATGTAATCAACAACCTCCTGGGCAAGGTGTGCTGGATCAGGCATGTCAGTAACCTGCCAATGAAATATTGACCAAATATAGAAACCTCAGCTAGGCCATGTTGGCACTAGCCTTCGATAAGATGGGGGGGCGAGGTAAAGGTGGATCTCAGCTCTACCATCGGATCTTGGGATCACAACAACAAAACGAACATTCAGTGATCGATTATTTGGCAGTCAACAAGCTCTTCAGCAACACCTAAATTTCCCATTTCACATTTTTCAATGCGAGAGTGCGACCGGTCCTTCAAGAGGGTAAGGCTTAGGTCCGCTGATCCATATAATCATATTACGTCATTGAATAGTAACATACAAAGATGGTGTTTCCAGTACAGCAACGGGGCTTCGCCTGCAAGTTAAGTACGCAGAGGCCGAGGCGATGGACCGGCAGATGCTCAAGCTCAAGGGGACAGTGCTTGGGAAGGGTCACCCAGACACGCTCACCAGCATGAACAACCTCGCAATAGCGCTTAAGAAGCAGGGCAAGAACGCGGAGGCCGAGGCGATGCACCTGCAGACGCTGAAGCTCACGGAGACGGTGCTCGGGAAGGATCACCCTTTTTTAGTAGGTCCCATGTCACGAACAAATCTCGAATCGGCTTGAAGATTTTATCGAAGGCTTGAAGTGGAATAGGTGGATCCTCGGGACACCATGGGCTAGAAACTGCCCACTCTGCCAAAGGATTTCGGGAGGTCAGTATCTATCAACGTTGTTAGTATCTTGTACCTTTACAATTCCACTCGGGCCTTACTGTTTTAACCAGCTCATACTTTTCCCTTGACTGAGGGGACAGTTGAGAGCGTTGCCAAAGCTCACGGCGAGTAGTGGAAAGCATATCATATAGATCTGCAGCGAGTGATGGGCGATAACAAGCTGCCTTTACCAACTCTTTGAATGGCACTCTGTATAAAGCTGAGGAGATTTCGGAGTCGATAGCATTGGCGATTCTGGTAGGGCACAATTCAGATGTTGCGATTGGCGAGCTCCATCCCAAATCATCCCTGATAGTAGAAGGGGCACCTCTTATTATATGGCTAGTTTGCGCAGTCATGATGCAGACATACAGTTATATGCTGGAATGCGGCCTGGAATATAGTTGGTTCACTACAGGGGAAGCATGTGTTATGCTGCAAATTCGGGAGAGCGAACCTGATCAACACGTTGTTAAGTAGCGGCCTTTCGGGATCATCGGCCGCGGGCTGAACGACTCGAGCACCCGTTTGCCGCCCGCAATTCCAGTCATGCATTGGATGCCGCCAGGCTTGAGACATTTCTGCGAGTCCGTCATGGTAATCATGCCGATCAGCTCGAGGATCTTGTCGGAGCCGTCCGAGTAATGCTTGCGGACCTTCTCGGCAATGGAGCCCGTGTTGATGACTACTGTAATTACCACGTGACACGACACAGTCAATGTCAGGGCAGGACCCCGAAGGTGTATTGGAACGCTTTACGTTCAGAGGTACGCCGGAGAAAGACTACCAAAGAAATATGAACAATGCACGTTCAGAGTTGTGCCGGAGCAGGAGCACTGAATCTACCTAATCAAGCCTTAGTAGTGACCCTCCAATTACAACACTTCCTGGAAAAGATACCGAGAATAGCAGGCAAGGTGGACAATCCACCTAAAGCTCATCGTTACTACTGTCGGAAAACCCCAGCCCGGCCTCGTATCGGCTACAGCCGAGCTAGGCTGACAACTAGCTCCGCTGCGTCATTCATGCCATGGCAGCGGCGCGCGTCACATGCATCCCTAAAATGGAAGCAAGGTCGGAGATCTGCGGCAGGTGGAGGATTAGGTATTGGGAGGGAGTCGGGACAATTGCCTTGTGACTTCCCGAAACCGTGTTAAGGAGGAGCAAACACGCCAACCACACAAATCGTCCACCTACAGTAAGATGGCAAGATTGTCTCATCGCTATCATGATGTCCTTTAGCACCTCATCAGCCTCAACTCCAGCTCTCTCTCCATTCCCGGCAGTGTATCTCCTCTCGATATCGCTGCCTTTGCTGGTATTCTCGGAGACCACGTCCTTCTATGCTGGCCATGCTGTTTTCAAGATTATCTGCTCGATTTCGTTCGCCAGTGGGCCACTCCTCGTATCAGCAGAATGGTCACTTTACCGCCTCCTCATCACATCCGGCCTTCTTTTCTCTTTCGTCGGCGACATATGCTTAATTCCCTCTCGAAATGAATACTATCACTCGAGCTCCCACTTGGTCGCAGCCTCTAGAGTTGCTGGCGAAGGCACCATCACTCGCGACCCCCCCAAACAAGAAACAATATCAACTTCTTTCAAGCTCGGTATCCTCGCGTTTGCAGGCGCACACATAGCCTACATCCTAGCATTCCTTCGGAATGCCGATAGAATTTCATGGCCATCGCTCGTAAGCACATTCGCGGCATCGATGGCGGCCGCGAAATGGCTCGGCGCCATTTATCCAGCGCCGAGACCCTCGCCATGGAACAACATTCTCAACCTCTCTATTTCTAGGGAAATGCGGCCGCTGGTTTTTGCCTACGCAACTATCATCAGCTCGATGCTGGCAGTGTCGGCCGCTACCACCGTCCCGGCTTCCTCCACCACCTGGCCGCGCCAACGGCTTCTAGGAGCCGGCATGTTTGTCATTAGCGATCTCTTCGTCGCAAAGGATGCATTCGGGAATTCGGATGTACCTAGGGGTGCCGAGAAGGCGCGCATAAGGCGACATTCTTGGCCAAAAATTGCGTTGGGATGGGGACTTTATTTCTGGGGACAGATGATTTTGGCTGGGACGGTTTATGGATAATGCGGGTTACAACTAAACACTTGCCTTTGCACCGGAAGAGCTGCAGATCACTCGAGAGAAGTCAGCACGATGCAGAGGCAGTTTTGTAAAGAAGCTGCTCAACCTGGCGGTGCCGCTCACTAATCTGAGCGTTCCTCACCAATACGAGCGTTTTTCACGACGAAGATCAATTGCATAGAGTAGATAGATGAATAGAAAGCCGCCACCGCGCCCGCCGACGTCCAAGACTATCTGATCTCCGATCCCGTGCCAGGGGTAGTCAGCCAGGATACCCGGGGCTTGCGCGATGGCACCGCCTCCGAGGGTTCGATGCAACCGCGGAAGCCATCCCTGCCCTTGAAAGTAGGTGAACATGTTGTCGGTGGTGTTGAAGTTGATCTGCGCTGCCCATCTTGCCTCGCCGCTGCGCACGGACTTGGGAATGCCGCGCGCAATATCATAGAACTCATTGCTGTACAGGTCAACCCAGTTGTGCCATTGCGTCCAATGTTCGGTGTGGAGGAGATTCGAAAACTCGATTGTTGTGGTAGCGATGCAAATCGGCGTCATAATCGAAGATGTGGTTGTTGCGCAGGACACGTAGAATCTGTAGAATCCAATTGCCAGAGCTTTGGTGCCGAAATATGGTAACGGTACCGATGATGTGGGAACGGTCTCAACGACCGGTCCCATATTCGGACCGACAAAAATTTTCCACGGTCCACATCGCAATAGGTAAATCAGTATATAAGTTAATAGAGTAGCTAGAGTTTAATAGAACATGCAATTCAATATATTCAATGGGAATACTGTGATATCGACTGCTGTTGATAATCGACTGTTACGAGTCTACGATTATCACATTTCTATAGAATCTGCTCCAGTCGGTCTGCTTGCGCTCCACTTGCCTGAGCCAGCTCGGCGGCACTCATGCCTTTGCCGTCGGCTGCCGAGAGGATGTCAACCAACTTCAACCCGACAGCCGCGCATAGGCACTTCGTGCTGTAAGGATCCAGGGAGAGATATTTACGTACCGAGGAAATGGTCTGCTAAGACCAAATGCCCAGGCTCAAGCAACTGCTGCGTTTCGTGCAGCAGGTTGATGGCCTTGCCTGCCAGCGCTTCTGACGATGGACCAACGTATGTGGGACGTTTAGTATCCTTGTAAATCCAGCTTGGCGTTAATCCACGCTCTGGGCCAACGTATTGGCTTCAAATGTGGGCATGTGACTCGGCTACATCCTCCAAGGCATGTGGGCAGAGCGGGAGCGCATACGAGCGGAGGACGAGCGGCGAAATCGAAAGGAAGCAGACGATAGGGCAGAACAAGAGCGAAGACGTGCGGAGGAAGCAGAGGCTTGCGCTCAAATCGAGGAAGCGAAGACGAAGCCCCCCACATTCGAAGAATACTTTTGTGCCCGCCACACCTTTCTGTCGAAACCATTCCGTGTCCAGACAGACAAGAGCTTCAGTACGCAGGGCTCAATCGCCAATCCGAAGAACAAGCGGTGCCCGACCCTATTAAAACCTTTGACAGACTTTCCAAGACGACACACTCGTTTGGAGGGTGACTGTTGTCGCTCGAATACGATATGGGACACTAGGAGGAACATACGCGTTGGTGCAACGCGACGAAATCGATCTGAACCAATGATGATGATGCATTTAACCGCCGTTAGATATCTCGACGCAGCCTCATTCAGGCTTCAATGGCCCTGCATATTTCAACCTTCAGCCTCGTTGGTGAAGGTAGGCAGCAGCTCTTGCTCTGCTATAAGTTAAGGCCCTTCTCCGCCTTGAGAATTTGTACATCTCAACCTCACACTTCTACGCAAGTCCTGTCTGATCGCCAAAGTAATTTAATTAAATATGTAAGTTTCTCACATGTACTTCCTGTCACAAGGCTGAGACTAATCAACGTCAAACATCTCTAGATCGCCTCCCAAATCTCCTACTTCAACTCGCACAAATCCGATTACATTTGCACGCAAAGTTACAAAATGTGTGAAAACCACACCACAACAATAAAATACAGTGGCTGCCCGCCATCGTGCACCATCACGTCATCTATCGTGGTGACCATGTTCTCTCCGCTGTGACGTCCAGGGATCTCTACAAACTCAAGGACTGACTCATGATATTGAAAGTCTTTTGACAGCCAATGACCAATCACACCAAGCATTCCACGATGATTGCTACTTGTCCACGCATCAAGTGAGAAGGCAATAGTAGAGCACTCAGCATCTAACTGATTCCGTAGTATAGTGCGTGACTCTTGAAAATAATGAGTAATGCGTGGTTTCATTGTCTTTGCAGACTTAAACTCATGCGCAAAATTAGGGAGGTTGCGGAAGATTTGACGGAAGGATGACGCTTCAATGGCAATAAATGGCTACTGAGTCTGTACAATCCATTGTGCAAGGTTGTATTCGAATTGTTCTTGGCTATTACGTTGGGTGGATGTTGGAGGTGGCATCGTCATTGATGATGAGAGGAATGATGTGATACTTGCTTGATCACTTGACGACGCTGTAGGGCCTTGTCCGTCCTTGTAGATTTGATGCAATTTGAGGTGAGTAATCATATTAGATGTTGTCCCTTGTTGCTTTGAGTCGTAATATACCCCAGAGCAACGAGGGGTCTTGCAGGTCCAAATACGCTCAATTGGTATCATCTTCTTGCTTGATTTATGAAGCTATGGGTCTGTAAGTTCTACCATATCAAAATGAGTGTACATCCAGCTACTTTGCCCCATTGGCTCCTTAATCGCTCGTTGAATTGAGGAGGTGTACTCAAGAGCACTTGAGGAAGGGGTATTTGGTGTAGCTGTATCATTCTCTTGCGTATTTGGAGGATGGGAAGCTTGAACTTGTGAAGCCGAATCATGCGGTGAGATATTATCGTCACCATCTCTCAAAAGTGATAAATCTTGAGGGATTTTATCTTGTTTTCGAGCTTTCGTGGTCGTTTGACTCGTAATTCTTCGTCCGAATTATACATTTCTTCATCACTTCCATCATTTAATGTATGAAAATCAATTTCTCGATGACGTGTGCGCCGTGCAAGGGCAGAATTGGAGGGATTCATATTTAGATAATATAAATATATACTAAATAGAGCGAAGAGTAAAATAGAGAAGTTATAGGGGTGTTGTCATGATTATAACAACGTTATTACCCCTCCTTTACATAATTTTTGTTGTAATCCGGTGTCCCGTCACTGGATATTCGGGTCGTATTGGGCTCAACTTAGGGCTCGATAGCCTAGCAGTTAGGGATATAGGCACGTCATACAGGTCTCAGTTTACTGGTATAACAGTCGATTGATTCACTAAATAGGTGGCCACGTACGTTGCTCGTATACTGGTGGCTGCCCCCTGAGCCCGAGCTCGAGCCTGACTAATCAGGCCTGACAGCTCAGGCCTGGCAGCGCACCAGAATACATGTTGAACACAGTATCGATGGACTGTGTGCACGGAAGCAAAAGTGTGATAATGTGAGAATAGCATATAGAATAGAGTCTAGTCTAACTATGGAAATGTCTATCTAATATATGCCTCTAGCCTCAATAGGCAGCAGTAGGCATCAGTCGGCTATTGGAACAGAAGGATGGTGAATATGCTCTGAT
>Ga0209512_1002590_pt1 | contig 18812 bp, 30 predicted proteins | sample frozenSSSSmetaG_FD_184142 | JGI IMG/M metagenome (GOLD analysis project Ga0209512, IMG submission 184142) | Glacier valley bacterial and archeal communities from Borup Fiord, Nunavut, Canada, to study Microbial Dark Matter (Phase II) -... | ecosystem: Environmental > Aquatic > Freshwater > Ice >... | reverse complement strand
TCCTCAGCCAACGGCCTCGTCATCGCCGAATTCACCCTCAACCCCGACCACAACTACCAACGCAAAAACGACTGAACCCCCGACACCGGGGGTTCAGCCGTTCACGATGTCCTGAGACATCACACCGACGCTCAAGGCTGATGTGAACCCCCGGTTATCGAGTACTGTCAACTTCCCCGACAAGAGGCAATTGCTTTAGCCCAACCATCAGTTCATCTGCGATCTTTTGCACCTCGGGCGCGGATGAGTTGAGGCGCCCGCGAGCTGACTCGAAGGCGGCCACTATTCCACCGCGGGTCGAGTGCACAATCTCCTCGGCCTCCGAGCCGACTCCGAACTGCTTGCCCGCAGCGACCAAGTCCGCGCTGCTGATGCGTGAGAGCGCGTATTCGCCTTTCACACTCATCGCAGTGTTGAGGCGCGCAAATCCGTCCCAGTACGGCGCGTAGGTGACAAGGTCGTAGAGGGGGGCAAGTGCCACTCGCTCGCCCTGAAGCATCAACGAGTAGTTCTTCGCGTGCGCGTCAGTGCATCCCGCCACCACGTTGAACACGAACGCCCTGTAGAAGTCCCGCCCAACAGCTTGTCGATCCTCTTCGAACGGTAGTGATCGAATGTGGGCCGCTATCCTCGCGAGTCCAGGTCCACCGTCGCGGTGCTGGTACTTCTTGTCTGGAGGCACGCTGAGGGACTGGCAGAAGTCTTCCTGATGGAGTCGATGCCACTGCCCATGATCAAACTTCCGGTCGTATCTCTCGGTCACGAAGACATCAAGGCCGTCAAAGTTCTCCAGCTTCGATGCTGCAACATTGGAGCCGAGGATCCTTGCAGCCGACATTGTCATCTGTTCTACGACGTCGATCCGCCTGATCGTTCCGGCTACGGGTTTGAGGATGTGAGTCGTTGGCGTTGCACCTTCGGGCATGGCCCATTGGCCCTGCTCGTTCTTGAAAAGGGCGATCTTCGGCTGCGCACCCGCCAAGCTGAAGTTGCCCACACTCCCGATGTACGGGACGCCTTCTGCATACTCGTCAAGAACTTGCTTAAGCATCGAGCCGATCTCCGAATTGCCCACCGGTCGGCTGCTTCCGCGTGGGCCCACCGCGTCGGATGGTTCCGTCTCAGGCGAGACGATTTGTACAGCGCCGGCCACGTCCGCACCAACATGCTTGATTAGCGCGAAGGGGTTGCGCGAGGACACCGCATATCGCCGGGCTATTGCATTGAGGGCTTCCTCGCTGTCGGGAAGGAGTCCCTGAAGGTACGGAAGGATTGCGCGTTTCTTGTGAGTCGCCGCCGCTAGAGGCATCGAGAGGGATAGCGGGGTAGCTCCTCGCTGCGCGCGATAGTTGTCGTCGTATCTGAAGCTGACATTGCCGGTCGGCGTTTGCTCGACGGTGCCGCATAGCGTGCCGTCCAGATAGACGACCAGCTCGGTCACCATCGAACGCGTCCCGACGAGCGGTCACGCAAGGCGACTTCCAGTCCAAATGCCTGGAAGACGTCAAAGAGCTTCGCCGCCTCAAGCGTTGCTTTGCCGGTCTCGAGATCAGCGACGAACGATCGTGAAACGCGCGCCCTTTCTGCGAGATCGGCCTGGGTCCAGTTTCGCTCTGCACGCAGCTCCCTTACTACTGCCGCAGCCTCTCGCATTGTGAGCATGCATTTTCCCCTGTCGCCGTACGACTACATAGTGATCTGTCGCCGTACGACTACATTAGCATTTGTCGCCGTACGACTACATCCTTATTTGTCGCCGTACGACCACACGTTGGCTGGGTTCAAAAACATGTGACGTCCGAGAAACGACCCGTCATCGTCATCGTCATCAGCATCAGCATCAGCATCAGCATCAGCATCAGCATCAGCATCAGCATCAGCATCAGCATCAGCATCAGCATCAGCATCAGCATCAGCATCAGCATCAGCATCAGCATCAGCCCGAGCAGCGGACCAAGTGCGGCGAGAGCAACAACGCAACGCACGCGCCTGGCTCAACCAAGGATGGGTACTGCCCGCCATCTCGCGATCATGACTAAATCATGACTCCAAAGGAAAAGGGTTCCGCTCGAACGAGCGGAACCCTCTTTTTTGCTGGCCTTACAGTGCACCCCCCGGGACTTGAACCCGGAACCCACTGATTATGGGTTCAAGCCCCTCGCGATCCTGCCTCCGGTGCGACTTCGCGCCATCACCGGCCTGGCCGCGTAAGTGGGGGACGTAACCAATATATTTGCTCTAGCTGAGCGGCGCTCAACCCTGTCAAGATCGGGGATGAAAACGGAAGTAATTACCCCACCATCATGGTCGACACTTCTCGACAGCTACCTCTCGTGGCAGCTGGCCGAGCACCGGCCCATCAGCACACGCAAGCTGCGCAGCTACCACATCAGGCGTTTCGCGGCCGAGACAGAACTAGGCCCGCTCGAGGTGACTCTCGACGACATCGTCGAGTTCATGAGCGAAAACGCGCACTGGTCAGGCAACTATGCACACTCGGTCAAGACGACCCTGCGCAGCTTCTTCCGCTGGGCTCGCAAGCGAGGGCACCGCATTGACGACCCGGCAGAGGATGCACCGAGCGTCACTGTGACGATGGGTAAGCCACGACCCGCCTCCGACGCTGCGGTCGAGGCGTGCGAGCGCTCAGACGACTGGCGAGTAAGGTTGATGGGTCGCCTCGGTGATCGTGTCGGGATGCGCTGCCGTGAAATGTGCAGAGCTCACACCCGCGATGTCGTCGGGAGCCGCGGCGCCTACCTGATGATCGTGCATGGCAAGGGCGACAAGGATCGGGTCGTGCCAATCGACGATGGCCTCGCACGAGACATTCTCGCCCTGCCGACGGGCTACATTTTCGAGGGCGACATCGACGGCCACCTCTCCGCCGGCTACATCTCAAAGCTGATCAGCTGGGCTATGGGAGAGCTCGGCACGGCACACCAGCTGCGCCACCGAGCATGCACCAGGTGGCTGCGCACGAGCGGGGGCAACTTGCGAGAGGTGCAGGAACTCGCTGGACACGCGAGCGTTGCGACAACGCAGATCTACACGCTTGTCGACGATCAATCACTCCGACGCACAGCCATGGCGGCATAGCTATTTCACTGTCAAGCCAAGCTTGACACCAAAACGACGAGGGAATCCCATGGCTAGAGAGCGTTCGATCGAAGATCTACAGGGTGCCGTGCGGCGCATGATGCGCGCCACAGCCAAAAGGGTGGCTCAGTCAGACGAGTTCGAACTAGCCGAGTTCAAAGCCCTACTCGACGCCGAGACTGCCTACTGCCTCGCTCAAGCTGTAGCGGGCCAACGAGAGATTGGCCACAAGTCGTGGCAGGCGATCGCTGAGGGAGTCGGAACGACGAGACAAGCCGCGCAAATGCGGTACGGTTCGGTCGCCTACGAACTGCTCGACATCGAATGGGACTAACTATCTCTCTGCATTCTGGATGCACATGAAATATGCGAAAGCCCCGCCGCTCGATTGACACTCGGCTTTCTTCGCGTCCACCTGCGCCTGGTGGCTGACGTTTACGAACACGACGATGCCGATGATCACAGCAGCGATAAGCGCGGCGAGCAGCGCAATGACAACCTTGGTGCCGGTGCTCGTCGGTGTGCGATCGCTCATGCCCTGAATTGTGGCATGCCGCAGCGCTCAGGGGCGGACACTGAGCGAGGGAAGACGACGAAGCGCTGAACCCTATTTCACGCAGGCCTCGGTTTCGGCGAGCATCTTGCGAAGTCCCGCGTCGGTCTCCGGCATATCTTCCGGCGTATACCCGTGGGCAGCTAGGCAGCGCAGGTATTCAGCTTGATGAACTTCCGCTGCTTGTCCCTGCGCAATAACAATGCCGACGACAATGACAGTCGTCACGAGTAGGGCGAGCAGCGCGATGACGATCTTCTGAAACCGGGTCATGCGGTGAACGCTACTGGTCTTTGTCGGACTGCACAGCAGGAGCGTTGCCGACCACCGAGAGCAGCTGCGCGGTGAGCTTGGCATTCTCTTCGCGTAGTGCCGTGTTGGCGCCGTTGGTCTGTGTGGCGATCTTGCCGAGCATGTAGAACGTGACTGCCCCGGTCGATGCGATCGTCATGGTGGTGCCCACGAACTGGATGATCGTGGCGGTGGCATCGGGTCGGAATACGACGATGAGAGTAACGGCGATGAGGCCGACGACCGCGAGGGTGAAGTAGGCGATCGTGATGACGAGCTTGTACTTGGCGTCCATCAGGAGAGGGTTCCCGTGAGCTTCTTCGGGAGCTTGGCGATGACCGCGGCTGACACCTTCGTCGCGAGGCTTGCGAGGGTGGTGGCCGTCATGGTGATCTCGGGCACCTTGACCTTCGCGGCGATGTCGTCGGCGGTGGGGAACATCCCGGAGCCGACCTTGGGACCTGCTGCGTACTGCACGTTGACGTTGTACTCGGTGTCGGTGCAGTCGAGCGCGGCACCCCACACCTTTGCGACGATCGCCTCGTTTTTGAACGTGTCGCGCTTGCCGAGCAGGAGCGCGCCAGCGGGTCCGCCCACGAGGGCGAGCTGCCCGGTCTCGATGTTGTAGAGCAGTTTCATGTCGGTGTCTCCTAGGGTTGCGCCGCTCGGTGTGGCGGCGAAGATGGCTGAGGGGTCGAGGTCGTCGCCGAGGGATACGCCCATGTCGCCGGAGACGTCACCAGTCCACACATGGACGTGAGAGCCGTCCCAGTCGATGCCGTGGTCATCGCCTTCGTCTTGCACGATTGGGCCGTCAGCGCCCGCCGTGACGCGATCACCGACGCTGAGCCCTGCCGGTGCACGGGTGTGGCCGTAGCCAATGAACTTGCTGTCCGTGCCCAGTTCGTTGGTCGTCTCCACCCATGTCCCGATCGAGTCGTTGCGGGTGATCTGGGTGACGATGCCCGATGAGAGCCATTGTGCGACTTCGCCGCCGTCAGCACCCTTGTCGATGCCTCGGTGGTAGCCCTTCCGGTAACGGGTGTCGGGCACTGCATACCCGTAGGTGGTGCGCCTCGCGCGCAGATCGAAACTCATGCGACTGGCACCCACGTCCCGTTGAATTCCGCGTCCCAAACCCCGGGCACCCATGCACCGTTGAACTCGACGTTGACGATGCTCGGCACCCATGCACCGTTGAACTCGACCCTCGGGCCCCGCGGGATCCGCGTGAGGCCGAGAGCCCAGGAGCCCGATGCGGAGCCCATGTTCCCGCCGGCACTGTCGTTGGCAGCGAACGAACCAGCGGCGGTCTTCGTTCCGTCCGGGTTGTGGACGACTGTGCCTGAGCCTGAGCCGATGAGCTTCGTGGGGAGGGTGGCGAAGTTGTAGGGAGCCCACCCGCTCGCACCTACCGAGATGTCACCGGAGATGCTGCCGGTATTGCCGGAGTTGCCGGTGAAGAACCCACTTCCGGAAAGCTTCTCGACGTACTCCGCACCACTGACACTGGTCGAGTTCCCGGGGATGCTTTGAGCGCCCGCCGTGATGACCGTGTGGAGCTGGTACTGCGGCAGGATCGAGAAAGCTGCGTAGAAGTCGGCCACCGGTTACTCCTCGAGAACGTCGAAGGTGGCCGCGAACTCGGCTTCGCTATAGACGCCGATGCTGAGGTCTGGGCCGGGGTCGAAGTCGACGATGACCCGCCCGAGAAGGGGCGAGCGCTCGAACTCGAACGCCTGCCCGTCGAACTCGTGGCCGTCTGATTTCATGCGTGCGATGCCCATGTCAGGCCTTCACAATCCATACGCGACCGCTATACCCGGTGCCTGCGATGTTCGCGGGTGCAGTGGCTTGCACGATGAAATTGGTCTTGTCGACCTTGAGGGCGTCCCCCGCGATACGTGCGTCAATCTCATCGGCGATGTCGTCGCCGCGCTGGTTGTCGTTCTGATAGCCGAGGCTGTGTGCCTGGGATGCTGCGTAGACCGGGAGGCCTTTCGCTGCTGCCTTGTCTCCGATTGCCATGGGTTGCCTCCTAGTTCGTTCCGGTTGCTGCTGCCCAGGTGCCGGTCGCTGCCGACCAAGCTCCGAGCGCGAATAGCCATGCATTGGCGGGCGTGCTGATAAGTCCGCGGCTAGTGACGGTCATCTCGTCGGTGGTCTCTGACCAGATCCACTTCACCGCTGAGGTAACACCGGTCTGGATGGGCGTACCGGGCAGGGTGGTGACGATCGCCATACCCGGTGTCGCCGTGTAGTCCGTCAGCACCGACACGAGCTGCTGCCTACCCCGGCCGGCCGCTCGCGCGAGGATTCCTGTCGCTGCGCCCGGGCCGGGGTACGGGGTCGTCTTCTCGACTAAGAAGCCCTTGACTGTGCCGGTAGAGGAGAAGTCCCATGCTTCTTGGGTGACGCCAGCGGTGTCGGTCCATTTGTAGTGAACGATGACGTGGTCGAACCACGACGGGACGCCCTGCTCGGAGTACTGCCGACTCATAATGTCGGTGCCAGTCAGCGCGTTAGTGCCCTCGGAGACGGTTACCAGCCCGTCCACCGTGTAGCTCGAGTCGACGAGCCGCCATACCCGTTTCTCGTCGCAGAAGAGTCGACGGTTGCTTGCTTGCAGCATGGGGGCGAGCCAGTCGTCGAGGGATTGGCCGGGCCGCCATATTGTCGCGTCTGTGCTCGCGATCGGCGTCAGGGTTGAAGCGGAGGCGTTCGCGGTGCCGGTCCACGCGGCGGTGTAGAGTCCCGCGTCGCGGTTGCTGCCCGCGCCGTCGAAGTAGGTCACCGGCACGCTGCCCTCGGTGTGCATGGCAGCGCCGAAGTCGAGGGTATCGGCTGCATTCCAGTTGACCGTGACGTCGACCAGGAGGGCGACGGCGGCGGCGGTCGCGTCGGCGGTGAACGTGACGCTCAACCGAGTCCACACACCGGCAGGACAGACCATCTGAACGCCCACCGTCTGCGTGAGGAGAGTTCCTGCCGCGTTGACGGTGCGAGCGTAGAGCCGGATGGTCTTCGTCACCGAGGGGCGCAGATAGATTGCGTCCACGTACTTCTTGCCGGGCGTTACTGCCGGCAACCCCGCGACTGTCACAGAGGCGCTGCCGCCTGCGGAGCCGCTCAGGTAGAGGCCGTAGGACTCGCCAGCGGCCATTGTTGACCGGATCACTCGGCCTTGATGAGAGACGCCGGGGATCGTCGCGGCGAGCGTCGCTATGCCACCTGATGCTGAAAGTCCGGTAGTCCAACCTGTGATGCTCGAGGCCCCACCGGTAGGGTTCTGGATGCCGTTGGTCAGCACGGCGTCGGGGGTCTTCGCTGTGAGGGTGGCGTCGACGTACCCGGCGGCTAGGGACGCACCGATCGACGTGAGCGCGTAGTCGACGGCGGTCTTGAGAGACAGCCCGTAGGTGCGGGCGAGTGTGCTCGAGGAGTTGCGGCGGTCGATGAAGAGGGCCTCGTCGGTGACACCGGTCAGCGTGAGCGTGGCGGTCTCATGGTCGATCGTGCGTTCGTGCAGCAGAAGGTCAAAAGTGCGGGTCTGCGGCGCTCGCACAGGGGTTTCCCACTCGTGGGAAATGGTGCCCTGCAACCGGAGCGACGCGTAGGGCGTCACGAGCTCGGTGATGGAAGACGCCGGGAGCGCTACGTCGATTTTCATGGTGCCGTAGGGTGCGCGCTGCTCATCGAGCGCGAAACTGTTATTGCCGTCCGACTTCACCTTGAGGGTGTAATCGCCACCGGCCATGCCGACGATCTTCGCGACGACGGTGGTGCGGGTTGCGCTGGTCACGCTGTCACTTCCGCGTAGGCCCACTCGACCGTCCAACGTCGGCGGGTGTCAGGGTCGAGGCGGGTGATGATCTGCCCGTCACCGTCGAGCACGAACAGCATCGAGAGGGTCGTGTCGGTGTCCGTGAACGTGAAGACGTGAGCGCCCGCGAGCACGTTTTCGAGGGCGACCGCTGCTGCACGGTTCTCGAAGAGCGCGCTGAGACGCCCTGTGCGCAGTCCAGCGGGCCGGAGGGACACTGACGGGTTCGGGGTGCCGAGGATCGCGTGCACGACGTTCCTGGACGCGCGTGTGGACTCGTAGCCGTCGATGAGGATGGGCGTGATGGTCGTGGTGCCATCGCTGATCGTGGTCATACGATCCTGCTCCCGTACGGGTCGCGCAGATCAGCACGGAAGACGATCGTGCGCTGCTGACGCTCAACGGCATCCAAAGCCGAAGTGTCGACTTCGAGCTTCGTGGTGATTGTCTTCGGGGTCTCCGCGAGAAGCTTGTTCTGTTTCTGCATGAGTTCGTAGTCCTGGCCCCGGATCTGCTGTGCGAGGGCGACCCCTTGTTTGATCTCGTCGGTGGTGGCCTTCTGTGCCTCGAGCTTCCCCACGACATCGTTGAGCTTGGTCAGTTGCGAGTCATACGAGGAAATGACCTCACCGTTAGCGCCGACCATTCCCTCTGTCTTGGCCTTCTGGTCGTCGCGAAGCTGAACGCCCTGAGCAAGAACTTCGTTCAGCGCGGCCTCGTCGCCGGACATTGCTCGAATGAGAGTCGTCGCGTCGACACCGATGGCCGCTGCGTCCTCCTGGTACTGCTTCCGCTGCGTCGGATCGAAGATGATTTCGTTCGAGGCCGCGATGATCTGGTTCTCGTCGAGAAGTGCGCGACCCTCGTCAACGGCACTCTGGTAGGCGCTTGTCAGGCGCGTTTTGAGTTCGTCGGCTTGCTTCTGCGCCTCCTGCAGGCCAGAGGTGATTGCGCCTATGCCCTCTGCTGCAAGAACGCCGAGGGCTGCTCCTACGCCGGGAATGAGGGAGCCGGCCATGATCGTCACGGTGCTCGCGACATCCTCGACCGCACCGCCAAGGTCCCCCTTGACGAACTTGGTAGCGGCACCGCCGACCTCGCTCAGCGAGTTCTTCACCCCGTCTGACGCCTTCGCTGTGTCGTCGAGGGCGTCCGACGCCTGCCTACCAGCGTCTTCACCGCTCGCGCCGACATCGTCGAGAGCGTCCTCAGTGTCCTTTAGGACGTCGGACATCTTCCGACCGGCAACCTCAACCTCGCGCGTTTCAGCACCGAAGTTGATGATGATGCGGTCGACCATCACCGACCCCCATCTATCGCGTCGTGGGCAACCTTCACGATGATCTGCTGGAACATCTTCACGGCGCGGATCGACCACTTCCCCGCTGCCGGGTAGGCAATCCACCCATAGGTCGAGCGCGGCGGGATCTGCCGCTTCGTGCGCCGGTTCACCCGGTGCGTGCCGGTTCCGGAGCGGTTGCGACGCGTGTACTCGACGAACTCGTCCTGGTTGAGGGTGCCGAACTCCATCCCGCGAGTGAGGGCAGCCAGCGGGCCGCTGCCACCCGTCTCCACGGTCATGCCGAGGAAGTGCGCTTCCGCTGTCGGGCTGGCGGTGATGATCGCCTTCTGCTGTGCACTGAACCCTCGACGGGACTGCAACTCCTCATCCCACGCTGCTGTGAGCTGCCCGCGGGACGCTGCGAGCGTAGTCTGCGCTATCTCGAAGCCGAGGTCGCCGAGCGCATGCTGGGCCTTCACGAAGCCGTCTGAGGCCTCTCCGTGAAGAAGCCCATCATGCATGTACGGCATCAGGACAGGACAGGCTTGTCTGAGCCGAGCGTGACCGTCGTAGTCGCGAAAGCGTTGACCTTGCCACCGATCGCACCAGGCGTGATCGTCAGATTCGCCGCGAACGACGGGGTGCCGCCTGCCCGGGGCTTGAACACGACAGCGACGGTGGAACCTTCGTTGGCGAAGAGGTACTTCGACAGAGAGTTGGTGGTGTCCCAGTCCTGCACGTACTCGAGCACACACGTCCACGATGCTGCGGTGACATCGGTGAACTTCGCGGTAGGGGTCAGGCCCTGCCACTCGATCGTGGATGCTTTGGGCGTGAACGCGACCGAGGAGACGTGCTTCTCGTACCCGTTGGCGCCGATGGTGAGGGTCACGTCCTTGAGGACGAGCGGTGCGACGTTGATCGATACCACGGTTCTTGCCTTTCGATTGGTGTTTAGGCGGGGTCGATGTCGACGGGCAGACTGACGTCGATGTCGAATGCGAGGTAGGAGGTCAGGAGGGCTTTGCGGGCTCGGCTCCACGTTGCGGATGGCATCGTCCGGAAGGCGGGCAGGACAACGGCGATCAGTGCGTCGAGGTGGTTCTCGGCGAGGGTGCGGTCCTTGTGGTGGCTGGCGATCGTGACGACGAAGGTGGCGAACATGCTGCCCTGGGCGTTGGGTGCCGGCGTGTACTCGTGAAACCGAACGATCAGGGTCGCTTTCGTCAGGGCATCGGGCATCTCCTCAACGTCGAGCACACGGATCGTCTTAGGCAGGGAGGTTTTGAGTGCGGCGGCAAGCTGCTTGCGGGCGCTCATCAGCCCACCCACGGGACAGCACGCTTGGGGCGCAGTATCTGCTTGATCTGCCAGTCCAGCGGGAACGGTCGTGCGACGTAGGATTCGAGGCCGGTCTCGCCGCTGGGCTGAACCTCGGTTGAGTTCCACACGTTGCGGGCCTGCATGAGCTGGCCCTTGACATAGTTCAGGGGCACGGGCTCGGCATCGAGCAGAGCGGGGGCATACTCGATGACGGCGTGCTGGGCGACGTGGAGAAGCTCGTATAGCTCCCGGTCGTCGTCCGGTGCGTCGTCCCACTGCTCCCGTGCGGTGTCGAGGGTGTGCCAGTTGCCGGCGTCTTCCTGGACGACGAGGTAGAGCGGGGCGAGGCGCTCCCGCACGGAACCAGATTCGTTGGTGAGGGCGAGCACGAGCTCGTACACACCGGCCTCAGTGAGTACGGCGTCGGCAGGCCACTCGACGACGACTGTGTCGATGTCGATCGTTCCAAGAAATCCGCTGGATTCTACGACGACCCCGGCGGGGTCACGCAGTGTGACTTCGACAAGGGTGAAGGGGGCGAGCGCGATCGCGACACCGTTTCGGGCAGGCTCGATCACGAGGTCTTCCGAGGGAATATCCCCTGGGTAGTACGCCACGATTCGAGCCTGCCCGTCTGGGGTTACTTAGACGAGCCGGAGCAGGGTTGCGGTGCCATCGGCTACCGTGGCGCCGACGGACGGCGCGGACGGTGCGGATGCGTCGCTGGTGCCTGCCACGACCACGCGGTAGACGACGGCGGAGACTTTGATGAGGCGCCCCGCCGGGTAGGCCGTGCTGTTCGCGCGGGTCTGCGGCGTGCCGACGAGCTCGACCGCGTCGGGGCGCACCTGGAACTCCTGGAGGTAGCCGTGCACGGCGCGGTCGATTCCACCCTGGGCGATGTTCAGCGCGTCGATCCAGAGGGGTCCGCCGGGCAGCTCGTCGAGCTCGAGGGCGTAGTCGGCACCGGACAGGGCAGCCGGGGAGCCGGTGATGCCGTTGTCGCCGTTGACGAGGACGACATCTCCGGCCTTGAGGTCAGTGCGGTCGAGGTTCCAGGAGAACTTGATGAACTCGGGGATGTGCTCGAAGGGGGTGAAGTCGAGCTGCTCGGCGGCCTCGTCGTTGACGATCACGAAGGTGGCCTTGTCGCGGCGCTTGTCGGCCTTGGGCTTGTTCACCGCGCGAATCGACTGCATGACGATGCCGAGGGCTGCCGGGAAGTCGGCGGGAATGTTCCCGGAGACGGCGATCGGGGTGCCTGCGAGGGTGATCCATGCCAGACGCGCCCACTCGTCGGACCACACCAGGTGGTCCTCCTTGATCAGGGAGAAGAACGCGGCGAGCACCTCGGCACCGCCGGGGAGGTCGATGAACTCGCGGGCAATGTCATCGCCGAAGGCGAAGCGGTGAAGGGTGGAGCCGAACGGGTCAGTGAAACCGGCCCCGGAGCCGATCGGGGTTTTGTTGCCCGCCCACTCGCCGGTAGCTGCGTAGGAGTCGACAGGAGCGCCCACGGTGCCACGGTGGACCTTGTAGCCCTTCTTGCCCTCGGCGGTGATGTCGGTTCCGGTTTTGGCGAGAGGCACATAGATGCGCTCGTAGCCGATGCCCTGGTTCAGCTGGCCGACCCAGTTGGGCTGGATGGCCGCGCCGCCGACGGGCAGCGAGCCGGAGCCGCTGATCTTGATGTCAGACAGGGCGGCGAGGAGGGTCGCAGCGATCTGCTCGGGCGACCCGCCGCCGAGCATGTTGCTGGACGCGGCGAGGAGGGTCATATCCGCGTCGGTGGCCATGCGGACCTTCGCGCGGTTCATGGCCGCGAAGAGGGTGCGCAGTTCCACAGGGCGTGGCTGGGTCACCGTGGGCGCCTTGCCCGCGGTGAGGGTGTTGGGTACGGTGGCATCGGTCACGACGTCCTCCTTGGTTGTGACCGGGGCTGCCGGCGTTGTTGCCGTGGCGACGGGTGTCGTCTCGGTGGTCGGGCTGGGCTGCGCGGGACGCGCGGCGAGTTCCGCCTCGAGGCGGGCGATGGTCTGCTCCGGGGTCTCCTCGACGACGGTGTCGACGGCGGAGGCAAGGAGGGTGGCGGAGGGGAAAGCGCCAGCCTTGACGAGCGCGGCGCCGAAGATGCGGCCCGCGACCGCCTTGCCTGCGCGGATGACGACGTCGGCGGCTTCAACGGAGACACCACGGCGGCGGCCGGAGCGCACATCCTCCAGGGCCTTGTCGCCCTGCGGGGTCTTGGCGAACACAAAGTTCGTCCAGATGCCGTCGTCCTTCTCGGCCATCGCCGCCAGCGTCCCGGACACCCGCTCACGCTCGTGGTCGACGTTGAAGCCGGAACCGGAGAGGTCCGCGGGGATCTCAAAGACTCCGGGATCGACCGTGAAACGGCCAAGGTTGGAACTGGCCTCCTCACGGAAGGGGACCAGGCGGGCACGGTACGTGCGGTCGTCGTCGGTGGCCATGAGCGTGCCGCCGTAGATTTCGATGTCGGTCATTTCTCTCAGTCCTTTACTGGGGCGTCGGTCGGGGTGGGGATTGCTGCGTACTGCTGGTACTTGTCGAAGCGGATGCGGGTGCCTCGCGCGACGATGTCGTCTTGGGACAGGCGCGCCTGGATGGGGTCCATCCAGAATGGGAGGTCGAACTCGTAGTACGAGTTCCGCTCGCCCTCGGTGGTGGAGTAGGTCAGGGAGTCGATTCCGGCGGTGCCGTCGAGCATCGACGCACGGACATTGGCGAATGAGCCGACGTCGGTGCGTACGGCGTTGCGGTTCTCGATGTAGAGGTCAGCCTTGACCTCGCCGTGCGTGCGGATCGCGATGCCGGGCGGAGTGGCGGCCACGGCTCCGTTGACCTGTTTGCGGGCGACAGCCCACGCCGTGACGTAGTCGTCAACTTCCTGCTGGGTGAGGTTGTCGTCGTCGGTGACGTCGAGCTCGATGAGCGGGATGGGGTTGCGCATGCGCCCGACCCACGCGGACTCGGTGTCGCGGGCACCACGGATGGTCTTGCGTCCCTCGACGAGCAGGCCCTGGGTGGAGAAGTTGAAAAGGATGACCGACCCAGCGTCGACAGGCGACTCGCCCACATGGATCTTCCCCTCGACGATGTCCCAGTCACCCCAGGGGCAGTAGTCGGCATTCGTGATCTGGTCTGCAGCGCCGCGGTCGACAAGCCAGAGGGCGAGGCCGTAAAAGAATCCGTCATCGACGGTACAGACCATGCGCTCGTAGGGCGACACAACGCCGTTGGTGCGGTACAGCCACGGGTAGTCGTCGGTGACGTCTTCGCCGGGGTCGGTCTCGGTGAGTGCACTCTGGCCTTGCCCGCCGCGGAGCGCCTTCATGGGGAACTTGGCAATGCTGGACACGAGCAGGTTGCGGGCTTTGGCGACCGCCGGGACGGTCATCGCCTCATCGCGCTCGATCGGCAGCTTCTCGATGGCGGACTCAAGGTCGGGGCCGAGCAAATCCGTGACAACCAGCTTGGTGAGCGAACCCTCCGCCCACCGGCTGACGATGCCGAGGCGGACGGGAGTGGAGAGCGCGTCGAGGCGCTTCCTGCTGAGTCCGAGTCGGTCGAAGATTCCCACAAAGACGATGCTCCAGAAAATCCCGGTCGGTTCTAACGGCGTGTCGACTTTCGGCGCAAGAAACTTCTGCGTGCCTCCGCCGCCTCGTTGGGTTCGAGCCCATGCACGGCCACGGCGTGGTTCTCACCTGAGGTGTAGCCGCTCTCTTTGGTCCAGGCGAAGGCGTACCAGTGTGGGCATTCGGAGCACTTCACGACGACGGAGGTCGTGGAGACGTCGAGGCGGATCATGCGGCCACGCTCGGTTTGAGGGCGGGGCGGGTTTGGGTGTCGTCGTAGACGCGAAGTGCGATCGCGGCGCCTTCTGCACAGATGATGTCATCCTCCGGGAGTTTGCGGCCCAGAGCCCACGCGGAAGGGCCGACCGGGCGCTTCTTGGCGAGTCGGATGGCCTCGGTGAGGGGTTCCTGCCCGTAGTGCTCGATGCGCCCGGCGTCGACCTCTTTGACCAGCAGGGCGGCAGCGGTTTTGATCTGCGGGAACGACTGCGGCAGCAGCTTCGGCTTGGGGCGTCTGCGCGCGATGGCCTCGACCTCGACCATGACAGCGCCCAGGTTGTCGTGGGCGATGCCGACCCGGTATTTGCGCGACAGTTCCACGGCGCGCGAGCCGACCTTGTCGGTTCCGTCGAAGTAGTCGAGCACTAGGATGCGGGCTTTTCCGCGCACGCGCCAGGCGGCGATGATCGCGGAGCTGAGTTGGTCGGGGTGCACGACCATGGCCATACCGAAGCTAGCCGGGGGTGTGGGCAGTTTGCCCTTGTTCTCGCCCGCCGCGAACTTGTCGAGGTTGAAGATCCCGGAGGTGGCCCCCGCGGTGCCGAAGATCGAGAGGTACTCGGCGGCGAACTTCTGCGGTGACTTCTCGTGGAACTTCGTCCACCGCTCGCGCACGGTCTGCAAGGTGGTGAGGGTGCCGATGCCGGGGTGGGCTTTGAGCACAAGCTTCTTGACGATGTTCCAGTCGTGGAGCTCTTCCTCGGTGGTGGAGTCGGGGGCTGCGAATTCGAGGATGCCGGTGCGGTTGATTTTCGCGCGCCCGTCGACCAGGTAGTCCCACAGCAGGTTGCCGTCGCGGTACTTCGCCGCGGTGCCCGCGACGAGCAGCTGCGAGCCGGGGCGGGTATCGAAGGTCGACAGGGCACCCTCGAGCAGGTCGACGCCCATCTCCGGGGACGCCTCGCCCGCTTCATCGAAGATGATCATGTCGAACGCGTCGGACCGGAACTTCTCACCCTCGGGTGGGAGGACCATGAAGATGCTGCCGTTGTAGAACTCGATGCGCTCAGAGCCGCCGGAGAGATAGATCCGGAACGGCCACGCCTCGGGGGGGATCGACTTGAACGTCTGGCGCAGCGGGGCGACGATATCGAGCAGGAACCGGGCACGAGCTTTGAGGCCGGTAGTGCAGGCGGTGAACGCGACCAGGTAGCCCTCACGCTCGAAACAGCGCCCGAGGGCTACGGCGAACGCTGCGGTGGTCTTCGTCGAGCGGCGCGGCATGAGCAGGCCGAAGTACGGGTTGTCGGCGTTGATCGCGTCGGCGGCGAGCAGCTGCTGCGGCTTGAGGTCCTTGCGGCCACCGATCAGACCGAGCGCGTGAGCACCGACGAGGAACTCGGTCCTTTTCGCCTCAGATTCGTCGAGTTTCGACACGTTCAGGGGCTTGATTCCGGAGTCCCTGAGTGCGTTCCAGCCGAGCAGAATTTCAGGAATTAATTGGATACCGGATAGAGATTCCTTACTGCCTATGGCGGGGGTTTCGGACCACCCCTCAAACAACGTACTGGTCTTTGTGTTGGTCGCTCGCGCGCGGGAGGGAAGGTCGAACAGGGCCTCGCTCTGACTCGGCACCTTGAGCGTGTGCTTCGGGCGGGCCATCAGCGCGCCTCGCTCGTGAGGTGCCAGCCGTTGCACCACGGGCACAGGTACACGCGCGTCGGCTTCTTCTCAGCCCTCACGCCCTGCTTGCGGATGATCGAGAGCGCACGCTCGGCGCGCCCGCTCGAGGCATAGCGCACCTTCTCGCACCACATCCTCACCATGACGGCATCCTCTTGCTCGCCTCACGCTTGACCACGGCCTTCGCCTGGGTGACCTTGGCGCCGAGCTTCCCGCCGGCTATCTGGTTGCAAGCGCGCTGCCCTGGTGCCTTCGCGTGCGAGGGACCGAGGTTCGACGGGTCGTTGATCTGCGCCGTCGTCCAGCCCTGCGCCTTGGCGACAGCCACGGGCACACGATGACCGACCTGCCACCGATCTCCCGGCATGATCACACGCCCACAGTCGATGCACTGGGCGGGCAGCGTCTTGGCGATACGAGGGCGCACTACACGCACGGTGCGCTGCCACTCCGGTGTGCGGTGATGCTCACTCACGACCGACCATCCCTCGGTTCATCGTCCTGCGTCCGCAAAAGGGTGCGCGGCTGGTGGAGAGCGCACGGCCCCGGTCCACCGCACCAGCCACACAGCGGGTCCCAACTGCCGATATGTACGGTCGGAGCATCGTGGCGCAGCGGCTCGCGGAAGGCGGTTCTCTGCGCCGCAGCCATGAGGCACATCACGAGGTCGGCGGGCATCGGAACGGGGTCGAGTCGCGGGGCGCGCACCTTGGCGCGCAGCACCTTGCCCGACTGGATCATCAGCCCCCAGCCTTCGGGTAGCTCGCCGGGCTTCACGATGTCGGCGTTCGGCACGACGAGCCACCAGTAGTGCATGTGCGGGCGGAACGCTTCGGCCTTCTCGGGGTCGCGCAGTTCGGTCAGCCAGTCAGAGCGGGAGACCTTGACCTCGTGCCCGTGGAAAGCGAGCTTCGTGCCGTACGGGATGCCCGGCCACTTGTCGGCGGCGATGAAGTCCGCGATGCGCTTCGTCCCGTACCCTTCGAGCTTCGAGCGAACGTGCTCGGCTCGCACCCAGCGGTCAGCCAGAGCGCCGGGGCGGTGGGAGGTGTAGCGCGCGAGCAGGAGGTCGAGCATGTCCCGCTCGGTCACCTTGGGATGCTTCACCGGAGTTGGGGCGAGGCCTTCGAGCATTGTCACTCTGCACGCTCCGAACCCTGAGATAGCCAGTCGCTGAACGCGAACTGTCGCTCATACCGGGCAAAGACCGGGCGGTCGAAGTTGCGCCAGTGCTCGAGCAGCTCCTCGCTTGCGTAGGCCGCCGCGCGAGACTCGGGACCCATGAACAGCGAGTAGTCCTCGATGCCTGCTTTGCGTCCTCGCCGGTTGAGCAGGCGCCCGTTGCACTCGTCAACGGCTCGTGCGTAGCAGGCGAGGCGGTAGTCCTCGAACTCCGCACGAACCTCTCGCCAGCGGCCCAGAGCCTGCTCTACGACGGCGGACCCCATCCGGCGGGCCATCAGCGTCCTCGCCGGTTCTGGACGGCCCGGATGCGGAGCCACACGACAGTGAGCACTATTGCGAGGATGACCGCGCCGATGGGGTCGATGTGGTCGATCATCGTCGGCTCGCCTTCTTGGCGAGCTGCTGCTTGTCGCTCATTAGCTGCCCGACTGCGGTGTCAGCCCAGATCCACGCGTCATCGGTGCTGATGCTGCCGGTGAGGGTCGCTTGGGCGACGTAGCGCAGCTGGGCGGCGCTCTTGGCTGCCCGGTTGCGCACGATGCCGTGGGTGACCTGGGCGATCCGATCGAACGACTGCGCGAGGCTTGTGAGCGTCATGGGAGCGCTGATGAGGTCGCTCATGCGTCCACCTCGATGCGAGTGCATCCGAGGGCACAGAAGGGCACTCCGCCCCCGCTCGTAGCGACGATGGGGTGACCGTTGAAGCACGTCTCTCCGACCGGCGCGAAGCGCCCTGAGAGGGTGCGCGCGGAGCGCTCCTTTTCCTCTCCGCGCGTACTGTGGTTGCCCTTAGTACTTGAGTTAAGTTGTTCTTCTATAAGAGGGGAACCGTGTGCCGGTTTTCCCGCATGCGGTTTTTCCGGCATCCGGTTTACCGACACGCGGCGACGCCGCGGGGCCGGAACAGAGTCCCACAGCTCCGGCTGGGCAGCGCGACGGCGCATGACCTCAACGGGGTCTGTGAGCTCCCACAGGGTGCCGTCGAACTTTCCCCTGGTGCGAAGGCTCACGATCTCCAGATGGCCCTCACGGCGAAGCTCACGGATAGCACCGTCGAGCGCGTCACGGCCCTCGGGGTTGGTCGAGAGTAGGTCGCGGATCGTGACCACGAACTCGGGTTCGTGCGACATGATGAGCGCGAGGAGCCCGCGAGCCTTGAGTGACAGCTTCTGGTTGCGAAGCCATGCGTTCGGGATCTGCGTGAATTCGCGCTCAAACTTGAACCGAGTCCTGACGATCCGCTGCTCGCTCAACGGGTGCCCCAGAGGATGTAAACGACGCGCGACGCGATAATAGCCAGCGCGATCGAGAGGATGATCAGCCACGGCAGGACCTGCCCTGGGGTTACCGGGGCAGGTCGCCATGTGGAGCGACGGTTCACGAGGCGTCCTCTAGCTCCCGGTACTGGCGACCGCAGCAGTAGCACATGCACCAGCCGGTACCATCACCGACGTACTCGTGACCGAGCACGAAGCACTTAACGCGCCTCCACACGTTCATCATGCGCATGACTACGCCGCCGCTGCCGAGGGGTCGATCATCCGACCAAGGAGCGCGATGCCCTCATCCAGGTTGATCTTGCGGACGTAGGAGAAGGTGCCCGGCTCGGTCGCGTCGAGGGAGTCGAGCTTCGCGCGGACAGCCTCGCGAACGGTCCAGTAGTAAGAGCCCCAAGGGTCCGCCACCTCCGCCGCCACCTCCGCCACCTCCGCCGCCACCGCCGCCGCCGCCACCGCCGCCGCCGCCACCGCCGCC
>Ga0209512_1002583_pt1 | contig 18864 bp, 16 predicted proteins | sample frozenSSSSmetaG_FD_184142 | JGI IMG/M metagenome (GOLD analysis project Ga0209512, IMG submission 184142) | Glacier valley bacterial and archeal communities from Borup Fiord, Nunavut, Canada, to study Microbial Dark Matter (Phase II) -... | ecosystem: Environmental > Aquatic > Freshwater > Ice >... | reverse complement strand
GCGCGTCACGTCGAATCGCGCGCTGCATACTCGCGACCTCGGCGGCACGGCCACCACGGCCGACGTCACGCAGGCCGTGATCGGCTTCATCGCGGCGGAGGCGCAGCGCAAAGCGGCTTGAACGACCCACGAGAACATCGAAGGAGACCCATGAAGAACCCCTGGAGCAAGGCCCTGCTGTTCGCCGCCGCCATCGGCCTGACGGCCGCCGCGTCGGCGCAGCAGCAGCCGATCGTCATCAAGTTCAGCCACGTCGTCGCGGCGGACACCAACAAGGGCAAGTCGGCCGAGTACTTCAAGAAGCTCGTCGAGGAACGAACGAAAGGGCAAGTGAAGATCGAGGTCTACGCCAACTCGGTGCTCTACAAGGACAAGGAGGAGATGGAAGCGCTGCAGCTCGGCGCCGTGCAGATGCTCGCGCCCACACCGGGCAAGTTCGGCCCGCTCGGCGTGCGGGAGTTCGAGGTGCTCGACCTCCCCTACCTGTTCGACACGCTGGCCGATGAGATCAAGGTCACGCAGGGTCCGATCGGCCAGGGTTTGCTCGCCAAGCTCGAGCCCAAGGGTATCCATGGACTGGCGTTCTGGAACAACGGCTTCAAGGAGATGACCAGCAACAAGCCGTTGCGCACGCCGGCGGACTTCAAGGGGCAGAAGCTACGCATCCAGTCGTCGAAGGTGATCGACGCGCAGATGCGGGCGGTCGGCGCGATCCCGCAGGTTCTGACCTTCTCGGAGCTCTACCAGGCGATGCAGACCGGCGTCGTCGATGGGCAGGAGAACCCCAACAACGTCATCTTCCCGTCGAAGCTGTACGAAGTGCAGAAGTACCTGACGATGTCCGACCATGGCTATCACGGCTACGCCGTGATCACCAACGCGAAGTTCTGGGCCGACCTGCCGCCGAACCTCCGCACGATCCTCGAAGGCGCGATGAAGGACACGACCGAATACTTCAACACGTCCGCCAAGAAGGAGAACGACGACGGGCTCGCCGGTATCCGCGCTTCGGGTAGGACCGAGATCATCCTGTTGAGCCCGGAAGCGAAACGCGCGTGGAAGAAGGCGTTCCTGCCGGTGCACGACGAGATGGCGGAACGCGTCGGCGGCAAGGCGTTCGTGCAGTCGATCTACAAGGAGACCGGATTCGATCCGGCGAAGCTCTGACGTGTCGCGCGTTGGGGACGGCGGGCTCGTGGCGCGCCCGCTCGATTTGGTGCTTCGACGCACGATAGATGACCAGCCGATGGGAGTGACGCTGAGCTTTCCGACTATCCGGATGCCATAACCCATTGCGAACAAGGCTTTGAACGATCGTGTGGCGTCTGGCACGGTGCGTGCATTCATGTGCGGGGTTGTCCCTCACATGGAGCACGTTGCGATGAATGCTGGTCCCAAGTCCTGGCGGCGCTGGTTGCCGATCGTGTCCCTCGCCGTCCTCGCGCTGGGCACCGCCCGCGCCGAGACGGTCGCGCGTTACGGCATCTCGCTGGCCGACATCCCGCTGACTACCGGCCAGCCCGACCGCGGCGCCGGCGCCTACCAGTTCACCGGCCACACGATCTACGACCCGCTGATCGCGTGGGAGGCCAACATCGGCACGCGGCCGGGCAAGCTGATTCCGGGCCTGGCGACCGAGTGGAAGGTCGACGCGAAGGACTCCAAGGTCTGGCGCTTCACGCTGCGCAAGGGCGTGCAGTTCCACGACGGCTCGGAGTTCAAGGCCGACGCGGTGATCTGGAACCTCGAGAAAGTGCTCGACGACAAGTCGCCGCAGTTCGACGCGAAGCAGGCCGCCCAGGTCAAGCCGCGCATCCCGTCGATCGCGTCGTGGAAGAGGATCGACGACTACACGGTCGAGATCACGACCAAGGACACCGACGCGCTGTTTCCGTATCAGCTGCCGTGGTTCCTGATCGGCAGCCCCGCCCAGTGGGAAAAGATGGGCAAGGACTGGGCGAAGGTCGCGACGCAGCCGTCGGGCACCGGGCCGTTCAGGCTCGACAAGCTGGTGCCGCGCGAGCGCGCCGACCTGGTGAAGAACGCGACCTACTGGGACAAGACGCGGATCGCCAAGACCGATCGCATCGTGCTGATCCCGATCCCCGATGCGCTCACGCGCGCCAACGCGCTGCTCAACGGCCAGGTCGACCTGATCGAGACGCCGCCGCCGGACGTGCTGCCGCAGCTGAAATCGTCGGGTTTCCGCATCGTGCAGAACGTCACGCCGCACGTCTGGCCCTACCACTTCAGCACGCAGCCGGGCTCGCCGTGGACGGACATCCGCGTGCGCAAGGCCGCCAACCTCGCGATCGATCGCGAGGCCATCGTCAAGCTGCTCAACGGTCTTGCGACGCCCGCGAAGGGCCAGCTCGACCGGACCAGCCCGTGGTTCGGCAAGCCGACCTTCGACCTCAAGTACGACCTGCCCGAAGCGAAGAAGCTGATGGCCGCGGCCGGCTACAGCAAGGCCAACCCGCTGAAGGCGAAGGTCATCATCGCGCAGGGCGGCACGGGCCAGATGCTGTCGCTGCCGATGAACGAGTTCATCCAGCAGAGCCTGGCCGAGATCGACATCCAGGTCGAGTTCGAGGTCGTCGAGCTCGAGACGCTCTACCTGCACTGGCGCAGCGGCGCGAAGGCCGACATGAACGCGGGCAAGGGCATCACCGCGATCAACCTCGGTTACGTGACGGCCGACCCGTTCTATGCGCTCACGCGCTTCGAGTACAGCAAGTACATCGCGCCGAACGGCGTCAACTGGGGCGGCTACGCGAACCCCAAGGTCGACGAGGCGATCGAGAAGATCAAGTCCACCTTCGTCGCCAAGGACCAGGACGCGGCGCTGGCGTTCATCCACCAGCAGATGGTCGACGACGCGCTGATGCTGTGGGTGGTCCACGACACCAATCCGCACGCGCTGTCGCCGAAGGTCAAGCAGTTCGTCCAGGCGCAGCACTGGTTCCAGGACCTGACGACGATCGGAATGTGATCGCTCGTGATGTCACCCCGGCGAAGAGCTTGCCCCGGACTTGATCCGGGGTCGGGGCCTGATCATTGCAGTACGGAAACATTGGGTCCCGGCCTGCGCCGGGATGACATCAGCTAGATGCTCGCCTACCTCCTCAAACGCCTTCTCTCCACCATCCCGATCGCGCTCGGGGTCACGCTGGTCTCGTTCATCCTCGTCTACATCGCACCCGGCGACCCCCTGAACGCGATCGCGCCGGCCGACGCACCGGCCGACGTCATCGAGTCGCTCAAGGTCACCTATGGCCTCGACCGGCCGCTGCCGGTGCGCTACGGCCTGTGGCTCGCGCGCGCGCTGCACGGCGACCTCGGTGCGTCGATCGCGACCGGGCGATCGGTCGCGTCGGAAGTCGGCAGTGCCGTCGGCAACACGCTGGTGCTGGCCGGTGTGGCGGCTCTGGTCGGCGTCGTCGTCGGCTGCGTGCTCGGCGCGCTCGCCGGCTATCACGCGGGCAGCGCGATCGACCGCATCGCGACGGTGCTGTCGGTGATCGGCGTGAGCGTGCCGCACTACTGGCTCGGGCTCGTGCTGACCATCGTGTTCTCGGTGCGGCTCGGCTGGCTGCCGGCGATGGGCGCGGGTCCCGGTGGGTCGGCCGAATGGCTGTGGGACGTCGAGCACCTGCGCCATCTCGTGCTGCCCGCCGCGACGCTGTGCGTGATCCCGATGGGCATCATCACGCGCACGGTGCGCGCGCTGGTGGCCGAGACGCTGAGCCAGGAGTTCGTCGTCGCGCTGCGCGCCCGCGGGCTCGGCGGCGGCGCGGTCTTTCGCCACGTCGCGAAGAACGCGGCGCCGACCGTGCTCGCCGTCGCGGGCCTGCAGATCGGCTACCTGATGGGTGGCTCGATCCTCGTCGAGACCGTGTTCGCGTGGCCGGGCACGGGTTTCCTGCTCAACACCGCGATTTTCCAGCGCGACATTCCGCTGCTGCAGGGAACGATCCTGGTGCTGTGCCTGTTCTTCGTCGCGCTGAACCTGATCGTCGACTGCCTGCAGCCGCTGATCGACCCCCGCATGGGCCGGGCCTGAGCGCCGTGTCCACCGTGCTGGATGCGGCAGCGATCGGCGCGGGCACCCTGTCGGCCGGCCCCTCGAAGGCGAGACCCTCCGGCGTGCTGCACCGCCTGGCGCGCGATCCGGTCGCGCTCGCGAGCGGCCTAGTGCTGCTGCTGATCGTGGGCTCTGCGCTGCTCGCACCGTGGATCGCGCCGGCCGATCCGTACAAGACCAGCATGATCCGCCGCCTGCTCGCGATCGGCAGCGAAGGCCACTGGCTCGGCACCGACGAACTCGGCCGCGACATGATCGCGCGGCTGATGTTCGGCGGGCGTCTGTCGCTGCTGCTGGGCGTCATGCCGGTGGTGTTCGCGTTCGTCATCGGGACGTCGGTCGGACTGTTCGCGGGCTACGTCGGCGGCTGGGTCAACGCGCTCATCATGCGCACGCTCGACGTCTTCTACGCGTTCCCGTCGGTGCTGCTCGCGGTCGCGATCGCGGGTGCGCTCGGCCCCGGCATGAACAACAGCATCATCGCGCTGACGCTGGTGTTCGTACCACAGGTGGTGCGGGTGGCCGAGAGCGTGACGACGCAGGTGCGCCAGCTCGACTACATCGACGCCGCCCGCATGAGCGGCGCCGGCGCGTGGTCGATCATCCGGGTCCACGTGTTCGGCAACGTCATCGGCCCGATCTTCGTCTACACGACCGGCCTGATCAGCGTCTCCATGATCCTCGGCTCGGGGTTGTCGTTCCTCGGTCTCGGCGTGAAGCCGCCCGAGCCGGAGTGGGGGCTGATGCTCAACACGCTGCGCTCGGCGATCTATCTCAACCCGTGGGTCGCGGCGCTGCCCGGCGCGATGATCTTCGTCACGTCGATCGCGTTCAACCTGCTCGCCGACAGCGTGCGCGCGGCGATGGACGTGCGGCGATGACCGCCGCGCTGCCCGATCCCCACGGCGCGGTGGACCGAGGCGGCCCCGCGCAGCCGTTGCTGATCGTGCGCGACCTAAAGAAGCGCTTTGCCGTGCGCGGCAGCGCGTTCGCCGGCAAGCGCCAGTACCTGCATGCGGTCGATGGCGTGAGCTTCACCGTCGCGAAGGGCGAGACGCTGGGCGTCGTCGGCGAGTCGGGGTGCGGCAAGTCCACGACCGCCCGGCTGATCGCACGCCTGATGGCGCCCGACAGCGGCGAGCTGGTGTTCGACGGCGACGGCGTGGCCGCTTACGGCGGCATGGCGCTGAAGGACTTCCGGCGCAGCCTGCAGATGGTGTTCCAGGACTCGTTCGCGTCGCTCAATCCGCGGCTCACGGTACTGGATGCGATCGCCTTCGGACCGCGCGTGCACGGGGTGTCGAAGCCGGACGCGCGGTCCCGGGGGCGCGCGCTGCTCGCCCGGGTCGGATTGTCGCCGGACCAGTTCGGGGCGCGCTACCCGCACGAGCTGTCGGGTGGCCAGCGGCAGCGGGTCAACATCGCGCGGGCGCTGGCGTTCGAGCCGCGCATGCTGATCCTCGACGAGGCGGTGGCCGCGCTCGACAAGTCGGTGCAGGCGCAGGTGCTGAACCTGCTTCAGGAGCTCAAGGCCGAGCGCGCGCTGACCTACCTGTTCATCTCGCACGACCTGCACGTCGTGCACTACCTCGCCGACCGCGTGCTGGTGATGTACCTCGGCCAGATCGTCGAGCTGGCGCCGGTCGACGCGCTCTATCGCCGCACGCGCCATCCGTACACGCGCGCACTGCTGTCGGCGGTGCCGTCGATGGACCCGACGCATCGGACCGAACGATCGCCGCTGGCTGGCGATCCGCCGAACCCGATCGAGCGCATCGACGGCTGCCGCTTCCGCGAGCGCTGCGCGCATGCGGCCGACGTCTGTGCGCGGACGATGCCGATGCTGCGCGAGACCACGGCCGGGCACTGGGCCGCATGCCATCTCGACGACCCGGCCTCGGGACATCCCGAAGCGACGGCGTCGCTGCGATCGGTTCCCGCATGAGTCCCCTGCTGTCGGTCCGCGACCTCGTCGTGCGCTTCTCCGGCGCGCGACCGACGACCGCGCTGTCGGGCGTGAGCTTCGACGTCGCGCCCGGCGAGGTGCTCGGCCTGCTCGGTGAGTCGGGCTCCGGCAAGAGCGTCACGCTGCGCACGCTGCTGCGGCTGCATCGCGCCGCGAGCACGCGCGTCGAAGGATCGGTCACGCTCGACGGCGCCGATGTGCTGGCGATGGACGAGCGCGCGCTGCGCCGCTACCGCGGCGGCGTCGTGTCGATGGTGTTCCAGGAACCCGGCCTCGCGTTCGATCCGGTCTACACGATCGGCGCCCAGATCGCCGAGGCGATCCGCGCGCACGAGGCCGTCGACCGTTCGACCGCACGGCAGCGCGCGCTGGCGATGCTCGAGCGCGTGCAGATCCCGCAGGCCAGGCGTCGCCTCGACGCGTATCCGCACGAGCTGTCGGGCGGCATGCGCCAGCGCGCGATGATCGCGCTCGCGCTGGCGTGCGGCCCGAAGCTGCTGCTGGCCGACGAACCCACGACGGCCCTCGACGCGACCGTGCAGATCCAGATCCTCCTGCTGCTGCGCGAACTGCAGCGCGAGACCGGGATGGCGGTGATCTTCGTGACCCACGACATCGGTGCGGCGATCGAGGTCGCCGACCGCATCGCCGTGATGTACGCGGGCCGCATCGTCGAGCAGGACGCGGTGGCGGACCTGGTGGGACGACCGCGACATCCGTACACGGCGGGCCTGCTGGCATCGACCGTCGCCGAATCGCACCGCGGCCGTCCGCTGGCGACCATCGGCGGCGCACCACCGGACCTGTCGGCGTTGCCGCCGGGCTGCGCGTTCGCGCCGCGCTGTGCGTCGGCGACCGGGGAATGCGCCATGCAGCCGCCGCTCGCATCGACCGGCAGCCGTGCGCTGGCGTGCTGGCATCCGGTCGCCATGGCCTGACGCGGACGCGCGCGGCGCCTCTGTAAGCTGCGGCCCTGGAACGACGCCGGGGGACGGGATTGCAGCGCAGCGAGACGAGCGACGACGACGAACGACGGTCCGCGGCCCGACGCTGGACCGTGCGCGACGCGATCGACTTCGAGGCGCTGCTGCGGCGCGATGCGGACGATCCGTCGATCGCGCACGCCGATGACGCGACGCCGCGCGTCGACGTCGGCGCCGATCGACGAACGGTCTTCCTCGCCTGGATCGACCGCCAGCGCGCGCGGTCCGCGAAGCCGCTGCCCGGGACCGTCTACGACCGCGCGCGACGGCTGGTCCGCGTGCTGGCGGCGCTGGCCGGTCTCTCACTCGGTGCCGGGCTGGTCGGGGGCCTGTTGTCGCGCGGCGACGCCGAGCCCGTCAACGCGCTGCTGTTCTTCGCCGGCACGGTGGGCATCCAGCTCGTCTTCCTCGCCGCCGCGGCGCTCGCCTGGCTGCTCGGTCGCACGAACCTGCGCGTCCAGCCGCTGCGCGATGCGCTGCTGATCCTGGTCCGCGCGGTGGCCCGCCTGGTCGATCGCCTCGACGGCGAACGCCGCTCCGCGCTGCGCGCGCGGTGGGCGGCACTGGACTTGCGCGCGGGACCGCTCGCGCCGCTGGTCGCGTGCCAGATGCTGGTCGTCACCCAGCTCTTCGCGATCGCATTCAACCTCGGGCTGCTCGCGGCGCTGTTGCTGGTCTACCTGCCGCTGGTCGAGCTGCGATTCGGCTGGCAGTCGACCTATTCGATCGGACCCGACGGCATCGGTGCGTGGGTCCGCGTCGTGGCCGCGCCGTGGTCGTGGGTCGACGCGGCGTTGGCTCCCGACGCAGCGCAGGTCGCGGCGACGCAGTTCACGCGCGGGCAGTCGGCGACGACCCTGCCGGCGACGGCGGCGCGCGCGTGGTGGCCGTTCCTGGTCTGCGCCATCGCGTTCTACGGCCTCGCCGTGCGCGCGACGCTGGCCGTGGCCGCCGCACTCGTGTTGCGCGCGCGCCTCGCGCGCCTCGCGTGGACGCAGCCGGCCGCGCACGCGTTGTGGCGAAGCCTGACCGGACCGCTGGTCGCCGCCGAACCGAATGCGGCGGCGCTGCCCGACGTCGCATCCCCCGGCCCCCGTCGTCACGGCAGCGGGACCTGCCTGCTGGTGGTCGATCACGAACTCGTCTGCGCGAACGGCGACATCGGCGCGCGGATCGAGGGCATCGTCGGCGCGCGGGTCGCGGCCTCGTTCGCCGCGAACATCGACGACGACGTGCTGCGCGACGATCTCGTCACGGCGCTGCGCGACCACGGTGGCCGCGTCGTGGTGGCGACGTCGGGCCGGCGCGATCCGGTGCGGGCGGTGGCCGATTGCCTGCGCGCCCTGTCGGCTGCCGCGCGTCCCGGCGCCGACCTCACGGTGCTGCTGGTCGGCGACGGCGCCTGCGACGAGCGCGTGACGATCTGGTCGCGCTTCCTCGCGATCCATCGCGTCGGGTTCGGCGTGGAGCGGGCCCCATGAGCGCGGACCTGCCGACGTTCGCGGTGGTCGGTGCTGTGAACCACGGCAAGTCCTCGGTGGTCGCCGCGCTCGCGGAGGACGACCAGGTCCGTGTGTCGGCGATGCCGGGCGAGACCGTCGCGAACCAGCGCTTCGGCCTGCGCGACCTGCTGTGCTTCGTCGACACGCCGGGGTTCCAGAACGCCCGCAAGGCGCTCGCGGAACTGGAGCAGGACCAGGCGGCCGACGATCCGCTCGCGCCGTTTCGTCGCTTCATCGACCGCCACCGCGACGATCCCGCGTTCGAGGCCGAGTGCCGCCTGCTGCAGCCGGTGGTCGACGGCGCCGGCATCCTCTACGTCGTCGACGGCTTGCGGCCCGTGCGCGACATCAACCTGTGCGAGATGGAGATCCTGCGGCGCACCGGTGCGCCGCGGCTGGCCATCGTCAACCGCACCGGCGACGACGATCACGCCGACGCGTGGCGCGGCCGCCTGAACCAGCATTTCAACCTGGTGCGCGAGTTCGATGCCCATCGCGCGACCTTCGCCGACCGCAAGGATCTGGTCGAGTCGCTGGCGATCATCGAGCGCGGCTGGAAGGACCGCCTCGGTCGCGCCATGCAGGCGATGGAGGACGACCGGCGGCAGCGCGTCGTCGAGGCGGCAGGGCTGATCGTTGAACTGCTGGTCGACGCCGTCGGCCATCGTGAGAAAGCGCACGTCGAAGCCACCGGCGACGACGCGACGCGGCGCGCGCAGGCCGATGCGCTGCGGCGTCGCTACATGGACCGCATCGCGGCGCTGGAACGCGGCGCGCATCGCAGGATCATCGCGCTGTATGCGCATCGTCGCGTGACGCCCGAGGCGCTGCCGGATCACGTGCTCGGCGGCGACCTGTTCGGCGAGGAGACCTGGCGCCTGTTCGGGCTCGGGATGCGGCAGCTCGTCGGGCTCTCCGCGGTCGCGGGCGGCGTCGCCGGCGCGGCGGTCGACGCGGCCACGCTCGGCCATTCGCTCGGCATCGGTGCCGCGATCGGCGCGGCCACCGGAGCCGGCGGGGCCTACGTGCTCGGGCGGCGGCGTCCCGAGATCTCGATCGGCTGGCCGGCCGGCGCGAAGTGGATGGCGTCGTTCGGTGGGTCGAGCGCGTTGCGCTTCGGTGGTGCCGACGTGGTCGTCGGGCCGTACCGCGCGGAGAACTTCCCGTGGATCCTGCTCGATCGGGCGCTGTGCGTCTTTGCCATCGTGAGCACGCGCTCGCACGCGCGACGCGACGAGGTCGTGGCGGACATCGAGCACGTCCTGGCGCAGCTCGCGTCGCTCGCGCTGTCCGTGAGCCAGTGGTCGGGCGACGAGCGTGCGGCCTGCCAGAAGGTCTTTCGCGCCCTCCGCGCCGGCGACGGGGCGGATGCGGCGCGGACGACGGTGCTGCGCACGACCGTCGAGGACGCGCTCGATCGCGTCGCGGCGCAGGAGGCGCCGCTGGGCCGGGCTCTAGACGCGCGGACTTGACGGTCGGCGCGGCCCGCGCGCCAGGCGCCGGTACAGCGTGTCGAACTCGCGCGCAGAACTGCGCCAGCTCACGTCGGCGCGCATGCCGGCCTGCTGAAGGCGACGCCACGCGGGCGTCGAACGATGCAGCGCGACCGCGCGACGCACCGCGTCGAGCACGCCGTCGACCGTGACGGCGCCGAACTGGATGCCGGTCGCGACACCGGCCTTGAGTGCCGCGTCGTTCGCGTCGATCACCGTATCGGCCAGGCCGCCCACCCGGGCCACGATCGGCACGCAGCCATAGCGCAGTCCGTAGAGCTGCGTCAGGCCGCAGGGCTCGAAGCGGCTCGGGACCAGGATCGCGTCGCAGCCGCCCTGCATCAGGTGCGAGAGGCCCTCGTCGTAGCCGATGCGCGCCGCGACCCGCTGCGGCCAGCGCGCGGCACGCGCCAGCAGCGCCTTCTCGAAGACCGCGTCGCCGCTGCCCAGCACCACCAACCGCGCGCCGCTCGCGACGATCTCGTCGAGCCCGTCGAGGACCAGGTCGATGCCCTTCTGCGTCGTCAGGCGCGTGATCATGCAGACCAGCAGCGCGTCGTCGGCCGGCAGGCCGAAGCGTTCCTCGATCGCGTGTCGGTTGCCGCCGCGCGCGTCCAGCGACGCCGGGTCGAAGGGCTGCGCGAGCAGCGCATCGGCCGCGGGATCCCACACGTCGGTATCGATGCCGTTGACGATGCCGGTCACCGCAGCGCCGCGCCAGCGCAGCATCGCGTCCATGCCCATGCCGTCGGCGGGCGTGCGGATCTCGCGGGCGTAGGTCGGGCTGACGGTCGTGATCGCGTCGGCGAGCAGGATGCCGGACTTCAGGTAGCCGACGCCGCCGAAGTACTCGAGCGCGTCCGTCGCGAACGCCGCGTCAGGCAGGCCGAGCGAGGCGAACGCCTGCGCATCGAAGCGGCCCTGGAACGCCAGATTGTGCAAGGTCAGGACCGTCGCGGGGCAGGGCCGGTCCGCGCCCAGGAAGCGCAGGTAGGCGGGCACGAGCGCGGCCTGCCAGTCGTGGACGTGGACGACGTCGGGGACGAACTCCGCGATCTCGCCCCAGCCGACGCGCGCCGCCGCGTGCGACAGCGCGGCGAAGCGCTGCGCGTTGTCGGGCCAGTCGCGCCCGGTCGCATCGAGATAGGGGTTGCCCGGTCGCGCGTAAAGATGCGGCGCGTCGAGCACCAGCAGTTCGAGCGCGTCGTGGTGCGCGGCGAGCAGTCGCGCCGGGCCGCCGAACCAGCGCGGCCAGTACGCGACCTCGCGCGCGTCCTGCAGTCCCGCCATCACCGCCGGATAGCCCGGCACCAGCGTGCGCGTCGTCACGCCCAGCGGCGCGAGGGCGGAGGGCAGGGCGCCGACCACGTCGGCGAGGCCGCCGGTCTTGATCAGCGGGAACAGCTCGGACGCGACCGCCAGCACCTGCAACGGCGTGCCGGGCGTCGTGAGGTCGGTGGTCATGCGTCGAGCTTGTCGATCATCGGTTGCGTGATCAGACACACGCCCTTGTCCGTGCGCCGAAAGCGTCGGGCGTCGAGTTCCGGATCCTCGCCGACGACCAGGCCGTCGGGGATCACGACCCCCCGGTCGATGACGGCCTTGCGGATGCGCACGTGACGACCGACGGTGACGAGCGGCAGCACCACCGCTTCCTCGATGCGCGAGTACGAGTTGGTGCGCACGCCGGTGAACAGCAGCGAGCGGCGCAGCTCGGTGCCCGAGACGATGCAGCCGCCCGAGACCAGCGACGAGATCGCCGTGCCGCGGCGGCTCGGCTCGTCGTGGACGAACTTGGCCGGCGCGGTCAGTTCGCTGTAGGTCCAGATCGGCCAGCTCTGATCGTAGAGGTCGAGCGCCGGCGTGATCTCCGTCAGGTCGATGTTCGATTCCCAGTACGCGTCGACGGTGCCGACGTCGCGCCAGTAGGCCTCGGCCTCCGCGTTCGAGCGCACGCAGGACGCGGCGAAGCGATGCGCGACGGCCTTGCCCTCGACGACGATCTTCGGGATCAGGTCCTTGCCGAAGTCGTGGCCCGAACCCGCGTCGGCGGCGTCCTCGCGCAGCTGTTGGAAAAGGTACTTCGTGCTGAAGACGTAGATGCCCATCGACACCAGTGCGCGGTCCGGCTTGCCGGGGATCGCGGGCGGATCGGCCGGCTTCTCGAAGAAGCTCTTGACGACGTCGTACCCGTCGACGTGCATCACGCCGAAGCCCGTTGCTTCCATGCGCGGCACCTCGAGGCAGCCGAGCGTGACGTCGGCGCCGGTGTCCACGTGCTGCTGGAGCATCGGCTCGTAGTCCATCTTGTAGATGTGGTCGCCGGCCAGCACCACGATGTATTCCGGTGCGTAGCTCTGCACGATGTCGATGTTCTGGAAGATCGCATCAGCCGTGCCGCGGTACCACGAGTCTTCCGACACGCGCTGGCTTGCCGGCAGGATGTCGAAGCTCTCGTTGCGCTCGGGCCGCAGGAAGCTCCAGCCGCGCACCAGGTGGCGGATCAGGCTGTGCGCCTTGTACTGCGTGGCGACACCGATGCGGCGGATGCCGGAGTTGAGGGCGTTGCTGAGCGCGAAGTCCACGATGCGCGTCTTGCCGCCGAAGAACACGGCGGGCTTCGCGCGGAAGTCGGTCAGTTCCTGAAGCCGACTGCCGCGACCGCCGGCCAGGACGAAGGCCATCGTGTCGCGGGCCAGGCGTGAACTCGGTTGGGCGGATGACACGGGGTGACCTCGGGCTGGATGGAAGGGGTTCGGTGCGTCTTTGCGGACCGGACCGCACGGAACGCGGCAGCGGTCGGACGAAGAGGATAGCGCCGTCCCGTTGCAGCTTAGCCGAGCGGATGCCGCGTGCCGTCGGCGTGCGACTGAAGTGCCGGCGCGGCGGGGTTCGTTTGCCGATCGTCATAACGGTAACGGGGTGTGCCGGACGGCCATCGGCGCGCACGCATCGTCGATACTGTCTGCTCGACGCGAGGCCTTCGCCTCCGTCCTTTCAGGGGAGCTTGCCGATGATCGCTGCACGGTCGGGACGCATCGCCGGATTCGTGCTCGTGGCGGCCAGCCTGCTTGCCGTGTCGCCGGCCGCTGCGAGGGAGCTCGCGGTCGTTCCCTTCGGCGGCCGCGACATGCTCGTCGACGTGCCGGCGGACCTGCCCCCCGCCGGGACGCGCGCGCTGGTCGTCGTGCTGCACGGCGGGCTCGGCAATGCGCGGCGCATCGCCAGCGGCGAAGCCGAGAGCGGGCTGAACCTGAACGCCATCGCGGAGCGCAACGGCTTCGTCGTCGCCTACCTGAACGGGACGCCGGTCACGCGAAGGATGGGCGACCGCTTCCTCGGATGGAACGCGGGCGGCTGCTGCGGGATGTCCGCGGAGAACGGGATCGACGACGTGGCCTACATCCGCGGCGCGGTCGACGATCTCGCACGCCGCTACGGCATCGACCGCGCGCGGGTCTTCGGCCTCGGCCATTCCAACGGCGCGATGATGTCCGAGCGCCTGGCGTGCGAGACGACGCTCTACGCCGCGGTCGTCGCGATCTCGGGCCCGCTGCAGGTCGAGACGTCGCGCTGTGCGTCGGCCGCGGGTCGACGCGTCCTCGCGATCCACGGCGCCGACGACCAGAACGTGCCGGTGGGCGGCGGCGCCGGCACGAAGGGACTGTCGGGCACGGTCTTTCGGTCGCAGGCGTCCGCGCGGCAGGTGTTCGTCGCGTCGGGTGCGACCTACGACCTGCAGGTCGTGCCAGGGGCCGATCACGCGCTCGTCCGCATCGATGGCGCGATCCAAAAGTCCGAAGGTGTCACCCTCGCGGAGAAGTCCGCGGCGTTCTTCGGATTGATCCGGCCGCGGCCTTGACCCCATGTTCCCGAAGCCAACGACATGCTGATCGAAGTCGCGCCGAAGATTCGCCTCTACGTCGACATCGAAGGTTGCGGCCTCGTGCCCGACGGCCCGGGCATGCGTGTGAAGCCGACGCTGGTGCTGCTGCACGGCGGTCCGGGCTTCGACCATTCGAGCTTCAAGCCCCTGTTCTCGCAGCTCGCGGACCTCGCGCAGATCGTCTACGTCGATCACCGCGGCCACGGTCGCAGCGACCGCTGTCCGCCCGGTCAATGGACGCTCGATACGTTCGCCGACGACGTCGTGCGCTTGTGCGATGCGCTCGGCATCGAGAAGCCGATCGTGCTCGGCCAGTCGTTCGGCGGCTTCGTCGCGCAGCGTTATCTCGCGCGTCATCCGGACCATCCGGCGAAGGTGATCCTGTCGAGCACATCGCACCACGGTGACCTCGCACGCAAGCTCGCGATGTTCGAACGGCTCGGGGGCGCGACGGCGCGCGAGGCCGCGCGGGTGTTCTGGACCACGCCGAACGCCACGACCTGGGCGCACTACCGGACGGTGTGCCTGGCGCTCTACAACCAGACGGCGCCTGCCGATCCGCAGGCCGCGGGTCGCACGATCTTCAACGAGGAGATCCTGTTCTCGTTCGTCGGGGGCGAGAAGCAGACGATGCATCTGCTGCCGGGACTCGCGGCCGTGCGCTGTCCGGTGCTGGTGATGGCGGGTCGTCTCGATCCCGTTTGTCCGCTCGCGGACGCCGAGGAGATCGCCGCCGCGATCCCCGCGCCCTGGGGTCGGCTCGCGGTGTTCGATCGGTCGGGCCATGGCGCGTGGCGTGACGAGCCGGACGCTGCGATGGCGGTGTTGCGGGCGTTCATCGCCGTCGGACCCGGCGATGTGTCCTTGCGGCCATGATCGAAGGCCCGCCGCTTCCCCGACCCGCGCCGAAGAACCGCGTCGTGGCGCGCAAGCTCCTGTCGAGCAAATGGACCGCGGTGGCGCCGCGCGACCGGGAAAAGCACTTCGTCGTCGTGCGCGTCATCCCGCCCGAGCCACCGCTGCTGCGTGTCGAACAGGTGGAACTGGAGGCGGTGCATTCGCGACGAGCCTTCGTGATGGACTGGCGGGAACTGAAGGATGCGACGCGCTGGCTGCAGGGCTGGCGCTGACCTGCCGACCACCGCCCTCGATTGCGATCGCGCATGAACGACGCCGCCGGATCGCGGTCTACAATTTCGCTCCCGGTTTTCCCACAACCCCCTTTCGACCAGCCGCGCCGCGTGCCGGATGGCTCTCGCACCCCATGACGATCGAAACCGAAGCGGCGACCCCCGCACTGACGGTCTACTACGACGGAGGCTGTCCGGTGTGCAGCCGCGAGATCGCCGTCTATCGACGGCAACCCGGAGGCGACACGTGCACCTGGGTCGACGCCACGCGCTGCGCGCCCGAACTGTTGGGCGTGGACCTCGACGCGCGCCGCGCGCTGGCGCGGCTGCACGTGCGTCGCCCGGACGGTACGCTCGTCGACGGCGCCGCAGCGTTCGCGCTGCTTTGGCAAAGATTTCCCGCGACCCGCTGGCTCGGCCGTCTCGCGGCGCTGCGACCGGTCACGTGGATGCTCGAGGGTGGCTATCGCATCTTCCTGCGGTTGCGTCCGTTGTGGCGCCGCGCGAATCCGCCCGTGGCTGACGACGGCTCGCTCACGCCGACGCTCTGGGCCGATCTGCGCAGCGACCAGGCCGGGGAGACCGGGGCCGTCGCGATCTACCGCGGCATCCTCGCGGTGGCGCGCGACCCGGACGTGCGGGCCTTCGCGGATCGCCACCTCGCCACGGAGCGCGAACATCTGCGCCGCGTCGACGCCTGGCTGCCCGCGTCGCGCCGCAGCCGCCTGCTTCCGGCGTGGCGGGTTGCAGGCTGGATCACGGGCGCGCTGCCGGCGCTGATCGGCCGCGATGCCGTGTACCGCACCATCGTCGCCGTCGAGACTTTCGTGGATCGCCACTATGCCGCTCAGCTGGACCTGATCGACGCCATGGCGCCCGACGCGCGACGCGCCGAGTTGCGGGCGCTGCTCGCCGCGTGCCAGGCGGACGAGGTCGAGCATCGCGACGAGGCGCGTGCACTGCTGACGCGCGATGCGCCCGGCGTCGTCGGACGGGCCTGGGCCGCGCTGGTCGGCGGCGGATCGGCGGCCGCGGTGTCCCTGGCGCGGCGCTGGTGAACGCATGACGATCGCCATCACGCCGCTCGTCGGCGCCGCCGCGCTGATCTGGTTCGTGGCCGGCGGACGCTGATGCGCGTCGTCGCCCGCGTGCGAGACCGCTTCCGTTCCGTGCGCAACCCGATCCTACGAGCGTGTCGCGACGTCGCTGGCGCGAGCGCGCTGCTGGTCGCGCTGTCCGCGGGCACCGCGGTGACCGCGGCGACGCCGGGCGCATCGCCGCTCGCCGTCCCGGCCGCGAGCTTCGAAGCCACGCGAGCCGTCCCCATCGCCAGGGAGGTTGGCGCGGCGGTCCGTTCGCTGCCGGGTACCGGCGATGCGTTCTATGCGGGTGTCAAGACGACACCGCGACAGTGGACGAGGATGCGCGACGGTCAGACCATTCGTGCGGCACTCGCGGCGCATCCCGAGTTCACGATCTACGGCAACCCCGCGGCGATCACCACCGCGTGGTCGGGTGGTGCGCGGCGCGGCGCAAAGTTCTGGGGGATGGGCGGCGGTCATTACGACTGCAGCTTCAACGGCGTGTACGAGGTCGACCTGGAGACCGGCAAGACGTCGATCCCGATCGCCCCGTCGCGGATCACGCCCGCGCAGCTCACGGCGATCCAGGAGAGCTGGAAGGCGAAGGGCGGCGGGTGGCTGGGATACAGCCAGATGGGCATCTGGCCGAAGATCGCGCCCGACGACGGGCTCGGTCCGGCGATCCATACGTATCAGATGGCCTACGTCGGCGCAGACGGAAGCTTCGCCCTCGCGGGTCGCCGTTACGACATGACCACCGGCAAGACCGCGACGATTTCGGCGAACGGGAGTGCGAACGCGAATGGGGCGTACTGGGGCAAGAACTACGTCGGCACGAACTGGGCGGCGGGCTACTGGGACGTGACGGTGGTCGATACGACCCAGTGGACCAGCAAGGTGGTCTACCTGAACTGGCCCTATCGCGGCGGGGCGGGTGCGAACTTCAATTTCGATGCGCGGACCTATATCACCGTCGTCGGTAACACGCTGCATGCGATCAAGACGAGCGTGGCGAACCCGGAGATCTGGAAGGCGCCGATCGTGTGGAAGGTCGCGTTGCCGATGGCGGAAACCAACAACACGGACCTGAACCAGCCGACGTTCACGGGATCGTGGTCGGCCGAGGACATGGACGGCCTGCAGGCGACGACACAGGTTCTCGATCCGGAGACCGACACCTTGTACATCCCGGCGAAGGACTGGTCGTATTTCCTGACTTGGGAGCCGTTGAAGAACCGGCTCGGCAAGGTCGTGTTGACGGGTGGGATGCCACCGTCGCAGACCAATGCGGCTTACGGGCGCTTGCAGTGGTACGTGGAGCGGGGGGTGATCACGCTGATCAACTCGATCGACGAGCCGGTTTATGCGGTGAGCGTGAAGTAGGGTGGAGCACCGCCGAGCGGCTTGCCTTCCCCGAAAACAGAAAGGGCTTGGCACGTTGCCAAGCCCTTGCATTGACTGGCTCCCCGACCTGGACTCGAACCAGGGACACACGGATTAACAGGGCCTGCTTGACTCCACCAAACCCAAATCTACACCAAATTTCGCGACCGGTTGCGGCCAAACGACGATGTCAGAGCTGCCAATGCTCGTCACTATACCGGTCGCAATTGTCGATGCCGCACAGTGCTCAAAATACTTCCATCCCCACTTTGCTCCTGCATTCGCCACGCCGGCTCATGCTGCACGTGATGGTGTGTCTGATTCGAGTTGGCAACGCACATTGCTCGTTGTCACGATGCAACTTTCCGGCGGCAAGGCTCTCCGTCGACTCTTCTTCGATAGGATCCTCAGCTGTGTGACGCAACGCTTCGCTAGCGTCGCCGGTTCAACCTCGCCGGGTCCAGCATCGATTGATGGCAGTTATGCTGGCAGGAGTCAGATGCGCTCCACATGCACGAAGACCTCGTCAAGGTCAAGGTCGTATCCCGCAAAGAGAAAGCGGTCCTCCGGGCCGTGATCCTCGAAGGCGCGGGCCATCTGCGTCAGTTCGTCGATTGTTGACCGGACATCGACGGCCGAGAAAACCAGCACCTTGATGTCCGCGCGCGACTGTACGAGCTTCAAATAGTCCTCGATGACCTTCTCGCGCAATGTACGCCGGCCGAAGCCCCATTCAATTTCCATTGCCAGCGGTAATCTTATGAGATCACCGGCCTCATTGACGAACCGCCAGTGGTGGTCGTAAAGCCACTCACCCCCGTCGATTTCTGCATCGCACCTGCTCGCGAAGACCTGGAAGCCGTGACGCTTCGCGACTTGTGCCAAGTCTGTATTGATCCCCCGCGTCCAGAGTCGATCGGTTTTCCAGGCGCTTTCGCGCGCTTTATCGTGGAGGGCAAGGAAGTATGCGTGGAGTTCGGCTTCGATAGCGTTGACGGGGTACGGCAAGTCCTGCCTCGCCACTAATCTGCCCGGCTCGCCAAGAATCTCGTCGCGGTAGTTGTAAAGCAGCTGGTCCAGCTGTGCCCCATCGATCCCGATTGGGTGACAGATCTCATCAAGAATTTCCTTTTCAATCTCCGCATAGATTTTCTTATCAGGCGGGGTGGAACCTGGCAGTCCCCTGACCCCGAGATGGGCGAGGCATCGCAGCACACGGACATCGAGCGCGATGCTTGGGCTGCTGCCGGTTTCAAGGACACCTTGTTAAGGTGTGATTTGAAACCGGAGGTGGTCGATGGGAACCAGGCGGCAGTTCAGCAGGGAGTACAAGCTCGAGGCGGTGAAGCTTGTCA
>Ga0209512_1002575_pt1 | contig 18891 bp, 19 predicted proteins | sample frozenSSSSmetaG_FD_184142 | JGI IMG/M metagenome (GOLD analysis project Ga0209512, IMG submission 184142) | Glacier valley bacterial and archeal communities from Borup Fiord, Nunavut, Canada, to study Microbial Dark Matter (Phase II) -... | ecosystem: Environmental > Aquatic > Freshwater > Ice >... | reverse complement strand
TATCAAAAATGAGCAGCCGATTCGTAATCGGCAGGTCATCAGTTCGACTCTGATTGTCGGCTTTCCTATCTCCCCAAAATTTCCATCTCTAAATATTCCGTGTTCACCCTGACCTTGTAAAGAGTCTTGTTAATACTCTCAGAATGACAACCCTCCTGAACGGTTAAGGTGCTGCTAGTGTAGCCATATTAATTAATTACTTTCTATTGTCTATTGCTTACTTTAGTGTTACTCTGGTTAGGATAGGAAAGGAAGGTGATAATTTATGAGACTTATGGAAGCCATACTAAGAGCAGGTCTTACTCAGCGGAGCGTCGCTTCCAGGGCGGGTGTGTCAGATACAACAGTTAACTTTATAATTAGTGGTAAGAAAACACCAAGAGGCCCAACGATGCGTAAAATCGCTGATGTGTTGGAGATAAAAGACCTTACCGAGATTGATGAGTTTAAAAAGGCTATCCAGTCACAGTCCCAACCAAACTCCAGAATAGTAGGATTATCAAAAGAAGAATTACTGGCTGATGTCGAAGCTGGTAGATTGGAATTAGCGGCGGGCGGAGGCATGAGCATTGATGAGTTCGAGGTGCATTTAGCCAAGCTGATTGCAACCGAGCTCCAGGCCGCTTCCTAATGGGTGTAATCCTTTTATCCAAAGCTCAAAAAGATATTGGGGATATTGCCAGATTTTATTTGCGTAAGCATCCACAAAGAATGATGCAACGTAAGCTGGCTATTATTCTTACGGGGATTCGGGACCTGGAGAGGCAGCCTATCAGCGTCGGGCTTGCTACTGAAATCCCTAACATTTTCTATTGGATTGTGGACATTACACCCAAAGAACAGTACCTGATTTATTTTGAGCGGATTAGACCCGATATTGTTGTTTATAGGGTTTATCCAGCTCGTGGGGAACCCCTGACTCCAGAAGAAATTAACTAAGAAAAGATGCTTAAAGAGGAATTGGTTGGCACATGGCGGCTGGTCTCGTTGGTGACGCAACGCTCGGATGGTAGTGAGCGCAATGGGATGGGCTCTAACCCCTGTGGTCAGATTATGTATGATGCGTTAGGCAACTTCTCGGCCCACCTTATGCGGGGAAAACCTATTCCTTTCGCCAGCGACGATATGGGGAGCGGCACACTCGAAGAAATACGGGCAGCTTTCCTGGGTTATGTGGCCTATTGGGGTCGCTACGAGGTGGATGAGGAGCAACTGTTAGTGCGCCACTTCCCCGAAGGTAGCCTGTTCCCCAACTGGCTAGGCCAGACCCAGACCCGCTTTGTCGAACTCTCCGGCCCGCGCCTCATCCTCAGTACGCCACCCATCGTCTTTGCCGGACACGAAAACCGCAACATCATCACCTGGGAAAGAGCGATTTAGGACTATTTAAAAAGTTTTCCTGTTTTTCTTTCATTTGCCAACGATAAATAAATAATTTACTTCAATAACAGAAAAGCTGGGTCTGAAATAAGTTATTTCAAATCCAGCCTCTAATCCAATTTTTATAGAGATCGCAAAAATGCTACAAATTATTACGACCTTCGGCTTCGTCGGCGGCCACCACTAGAGAAAGCGCGTATAGCCAGAATTAGCAGAATTGCCCCAATTGTGGCGGCGATTATTGTTCCCAAAGTGCCGTAGGTGCTTAAACCCAGAAAACTCAACACAAAACCACCCACGAAAGCTCCAATTATACCCAGTACAATGTCTGATAATACTGATTGACGGCGGTGAGTAATGTAACTGGCAAGCAACCCGGCAATCAAACCAACTATTATCCACCAAATAATGTTATAAACATCGAATGTAACGGTATTGTTGTTAAAAGTCAGACTCATTTAAAACCCCTTTTCGCTTATCTTCAAATTTGGCTACTCCAGGCTGGACGTAACGGCCCAGCAATAATTCAGGACCGTTAGTGCATAAACCGTGCCAGGGTTTTGAAGAATGGAAAGTAGCCCAAGCATTCTCGTAAACGGCTTGAGATTAATCTACGAAAGAGGGCTTGACAGGGCAGAATAGTCGGTTATTCTATTTAGCCTTGAGTGCAATAGTCAATAAAAAGGCACTTTCTTCTAAAGCTATGACTTCGTGCGGTCGGGACTCTCCCAATACCAAAAGTTGCCCCTGTTCTAGCTCAGTCGAAATATTCTCGCCTTGTGGCTCCACGACAAAATTGACCCGACCCCGCAGTATTGTCAGAGTAATGGGGCCGGGGGCGTGATGTTCGTGCAGTCGGTGGTCTTTCTGGATACATATCATAACGGTACTCAAGGTTGTATCTTTGACCAGAGTTAGAGCGTTATGGCCTTTATCGTGATATTCCGCTTCATTCCGCAACCATTCAATCACTTCATCCAGCTTAAAAGTCTCCATTACTCCGTGTAAAAGGCGGCCTGTACGGTCTGGTCGGTTTAGTGGTGTTTCCATTACTAGAAATTGTCCTTATATCTTTCAGGTTTTTCGGCCTTATACCCGACCATAATTTGCTGTTCTTCGTCCCACAATTGCAAGAAAAGGCTCTTGAATCCCTGGCGCATGGTAATAGTCGCGCCCGGTTGCAAAATGGGATTAGCTTCATAGCACTTTTGTAAATTGTAGTTAGGAATGAGCGGGCTGAGATGATGAATATGATGAAAGCCAATATTGCCAGTGAACCATTGGAGTATTCCCGGAAGCTTATAGTACGAGCTTCCTCTTAGAGCCGCCACCATAAAGTTCCACTTAGTCCCTTGTTGCCAGTAAGAGTCTTCAAACTGATGCTGGATATAAAATAGCCAGACCCCCACAGTGGTTGAGCAAAACAGAATCGGTAGCTCCACTAGCAGCAAGGGCATAAAGCCGATAGTAAATCCCGCCAGGAGTGTCACACCTAAAAGGGCGAAATTAGTCCAGTAAACGCTGTAACGTTCTCGTTTGGCCGCTCTGGGGTTGGAGAGACGATGCAAAACCACAAACAGCAAGAGCGGCATTACCAGCAAAAGTAAAAACGGATTGCGGTATATCCGATAGAACAGCTTTTCCCCGCTCGATAATTGTTGGTATTCCTTGACCGTCAGGGTTAAGACATCGCCATTGTTCTGAGTATATTTCTTGATAGTTAATGGCAGCAACTCACCCTCCACCCGCTGGTTTAGGTTTCCAACGGTGGCATGATGCAAGGCGTGAAAGTACCGCCAGTTAAAGTAAGGGGTTAAACATAACACTCCACAAATCGAACCGAGAACATCGTTAGCCTTTTTAGACTTGAAAAAGGATTGATGCCCGCAATCGTGAAGAATAATGAAAATTCTCAGGTGAAACCCGGCGGCTAATGGAGCTAAACCTAGCGTTATCCAATACGAATAACCTAAACTGAGATACATCAAGAACCACAGCAGCATAAAAGGAATCAAGGTATTGGCAAGTTGCCAGAGGCTGCTCCTCAGATTAGGCCGACGGTAAGGTGCTATCAGTTCCCGCCACTCGGTGGCTTGATTGGTGGTAGTAGTACGGGTGTCAGGATATGCCATATTTATTTTAGCTCTCTATTTCTGTTCGCCTTTACCTTCTTCCGAAGGTCTAAAGGCATCAAGTAGACTATCTGGAATAATCACCAGTTTTTCGCCATAATGAACATCAGGGGTAGTCTCGAAAGCGTGAGTTTTGCTGAAAATACCACCTTTGTTTATCTCATAACCGATGATCGCCAGGGGTTGTAGACTCAAACGGACGTTACTAATTTCGCCAATGTGTTTGCCACCTTCGGTCACGACACTATTACCAATTAGGTGGCTTAAAGTTGGTAAGTTTTGAGGGGTTGGTTCTTCGGCTGAACTGGTTTGGCTATCCTCTAGTTGCAGGGTTATAACGTCCCCGATGCCTTTGATGGCTAGAGCTGGCACAGTCTGGGTTGCACTGAACAAACCTTGCTTGAATTTAAGGCCAACAATTTGATAGGTCTGTTGGTCAAGCACTAAATCCTCTACACTACCCACTCGTTTAGCGTTCGTTATCTCTACCACTGGGCGACCTTTTAGTTCACTCCATTTGAGCAGTTCCACTTTTGGGGTGTTAGTCATTTTATTACTCCATAATAAATTTCTTATTAGACAGAATGGGTTATTCTGTTTTAGCTGCTTAATAATACGTTTTCAATGGTCTGGTATAATTCTTTCACCTTAAATGGCTTGTATATTATACTGGCAAAACCATATTCATGGTAATTACTCAACGCACCACTATCATTATAACCACTCATTACAATAGCCTTAACATGAGGGTCAATTTGCTGCAATCGGGCGATAGTTTCTATACCACCTATCCCACCCGGTACAGTTAAGTCTAGTATCACTACCTTGTAAGGCTGTTCTTCCACCAGAGCCTTTTGATATAACTCAATGGCACTGGCCCCTTCCGCCACTGTATCTACGTTGTAACCTGTGTTGGCTAGAATCCGCTTTAGAATGGTTAGAATGGTCTTTTCATCGTCCATAATAAGCAAACGTTCAGTCCGCCCTGTAATAATCTCAAGCTCTGACGATTTTACCGGGGCTTGGACAGGCTGAATAGAGGTAACCGCTGGCAGGTAAATCATAAAAGTGGTGCCTTTGTTCATTTTGGATAAGACCGTTAGCACCCCTTCATGGCGAGCGATGATGGAATAAGCAGTTGCCAAACCCAGACCGCTACCCTTTTGCTTAGTAGTGAAATAAGGGTCAAAGATTTTGGATAAAATTTGGTCAGGAATCCCTACTCCATGATCTTCTATGCGTATTTTCAGATAATCAAGTTGCTTGAGCGGCACCGTCAAAAGATGAGATTGTTGGTTGGTATCAGCCGCACTGATATTTTCGGCACTAACCCTAAGAATACCACCGTTGGGCATGGATTGCTCGGCGTTGATGACCAGATTGGTTATGACCTGCCCGAGTTGACCAGCATCGGCCTCCACCCACCATAAATCGTCCGACAAGTTAAAGGCTACCCGCACATTAGAGCCACGCAAGGCAAATTTGACAGTTTCTTCCAGGAGCGCGCGCGGAGAAACAGCTTTTTTGATAGGCACTCCCCCTTTGGCAAAAGTTAGCAGTTGCCTAGTCAGGTCTTTGGCCCGGAAGGCAGCGGCTTCGGCTTCAGTCAAGAGTTCCTGCATGGAGGTATAAGCCTCGGCTCTCTGGTGCGTATCACCTCTATTATCCTTATCTACTTTAAGACTGGCCTTTAATTCGACCCGCGCTAACCAGAGATTGCTGGTGAGAGCCGTCAGAATATTATTAAAATCGTGGGCAATGCCCCCCGCCAGCACGCCAATACTTTCCAGTTTTTGACTCTTCTGCAATTCCTGTTCCAGCAACTTTTGGCGGGTAATATCTCTAAAAATGAAGACTACCCCGCTAACCTCGCCGCTAGTAGGATTGTGGATAGGGGCGGTACTATCGGTAATGAGGTGGTTAGTGCCGTCCCGCGCAATCAGCACAGTATTACTTGGCAACCCCTCTACTCGCCCAGATTCCAGCACTTTCTTGACCGGGTTCTCGACCACTGCACCCGTATATTCATTTATAATAGGAAAATACTCCTCTAAAGCTTTGCCGTAAACCTCTTCCTGAGACCAACCTGTTAACTTCTGAGCCACCGGGTTGAATAGCAGCACTCTACCCTCATTATCGGTGGTAATTACGCCGTCGGCCATGCTATTCAAGGTTATCGAGAGTTGCTCTTTTTCACGGGCAAGGGCTTCTATCCGCTCCAAAGCTACTAAATCCTGCGTTATAAGTTGGCGGCGCAAATCTGTCAGTTCACTGATAAGTTGGGCCGTCGATTTGCCATAGTCCAGGCTGTGGGCCGTGCCATTGTTTGATTTTGCCATAGGAAATTTCTTCCCTTTTCTCAATACTGCTAAGACATTTCAATAAAATGAGCGATGCCGAAAGCTATCAACTCAATTTTCATACCACTAGCCTGTTCAGAAAATTAAAAGTGAGTGATGAATCGGGAAACAAAGCAAAACAATGTAGTAAATGGGTACTTTCCCGCTTGAAGCTGTTAAAGTCTTGAGGTGTGGTTTTATCTTAGGCCAACAAATTAGCTCAGAGTTAGGCAATACCGAAATTATTCAACTATAAAAGTGTAAAGGCAGTGACCTTTATCTTCCAACTTATGATAAAATAAATATATGAAGCTGTCTGTTTGCTAACACACGTAAGGGACAACTAAATTTAACCTTTCGCCCCTACCCTTTCATAACCCTTTCCCGAATGGCCCTGAAGCGCGACAGACTATGAGTGAGTAAAATAGCGATAAGGTGGTTAGATAATGGCTAAAGCAACAAAACCTAAAAACTCCACAAGAGTCCAAAACCACTTACTGGCGGGACTACCCGATGAGGATTATCAACGGCTGTTACCCCAACTTGAACAAGTGAGTGTTGAGCTTGGCGCGGTGATTTATCAAAACTCCCAACTCCTGGAATACCTTTATTTTCCGACTAGCTCGATGGTATCTTTGCTTTACACCACCGAAGATGGCACTACCGCCGAGGTAGGTTTAACTGGTAACGAGGGGGTGGTGGGAATTGCTTTGTTTTTGGGAGGTGATACCACGCCTAATCAGGCGGTGGTTCAAATTGCTGGGGATGCCGTCAGGGTAAGTGCCAAAATAGTTCAGGAGGAATTCAAGAACGGTGGGGCCTTCCAACAGGTGCTTTTGCGTTATACCCAGGCTCTCATTACCCAGATTTCCCAGACCGCCGTTTGTAACCGCTTGCACGATGTCGAACAACGTTTTTGCCGTTGGTTGCTGCTGAGCCACGACCGGGTGAAATCCGATAAGCTGGAAATGACCCAAGAGCTTATCGCTAGTATGTTGGGGGGGCGGCGGGAGAGTGTGACGGTAGCGGCGGGGCGGCTACAAGACAAAGGCTTGATTCGTTACGCTCGTGGTCAAATTACTATTCTCAACCGGGCAGGTCTGGAGGCTGAGGTCTGTGAGTGCTATAAGGTCGTTAGAATTGAGTATGAGCGTTTACTTGGTTTCAGCTAAACCAGAGCCACTTTAGCTTTTGTGCCGTAAGCCCATTTGTTTATGAATTTTAACAATGAAATTCGTAAATTATGTTGGCTTGCCCGGCAATAAATCACTGGGCTAAAAGAGCCTATTATCCCAAAATTCGGGTTTATTCTTCCGTTAAACCAATCTGTCAAAACCATAGGCCCTCTTAGCGCGGTGGCTTTAGTCCCGCGTTATCCCATGCCTAACCCTATTTACGGTTTATTTCGTTAAAGTTCATTAGGCTTAGGAAGTAATCACCTCTGGCTTAATCGCTTATTCTTTTAGAAGACGGTGCATAAACCTTCTTAGCTGGTTAAAGTTGTCCAGGCGGGTGAGGTAGACATTATCCCCAATCGCCACTTCCTCGCCCGTAGCTACTTCCTCGATACAAAAGATTACAATAGGCACATCCTCATTTAACCCAGCATCTTGCCGAATCTGGTTAGCAACCTGGATAAGTTCGTCGGTAGGTCCCGGTAGACTTACCAACATCAAGTCAGGCTGTTGCTGTTTAACTTTTAGAATGGCATCTTCCGCCGATCTGACGGGTGCAACCCGGTAGCCCCCCGCCTTTAGTAGCTCTTCTATCCCATCGCGAGTTTCTTCAATATCTTCCAATACCATAATTAACCGACTATTCTCTTTAGTTGTATCCACAAAATTTCCTTTTAAAATTGATTGTAAGCCTTATTTGCTTTTTATTTTTTTATTCTGAGCTAAGACTACTCTCTAAAAGAACATATGTCTGTGTGGTGGGGTACTTAGTGGATGATTATAGTGAGATTCGATTAAGCACTTCGCCTGAGAATTTTGGATTTTCACACTATGTGCGGTAGCGAACCGACCATTCTCTTTAGCTACGATATACTAGCGATACAGATACGGAACTCAATAGAACCCTGCTTACTAAATCTTAATATATAGCGTATATATATTAGAATTCATAAATATTTTTGACTATTTTACCTATAGTAAGCCCTCTAAGGTTAAATCTTTTTAAATATCTAAAAAATGTAGCACTCTACCCACATCCTTATTCTAAACCTACAAAATAGCTTTAAGCTTATATCGAGCTTTAGAATAGTTTTGGTGACTACAATAAAAAAAACCCGGTTGTGCCCTTACACTAAGGCTAGAAGTGGAGGTTAAAATGTCCAAGTTAATTTTGGCAATTGAGGATGACCTAGCCATCGCCGAACTTTACGAAGAAGTTTTGATTGACGCAGGTTATCGAATCCGATTAATGGCAGCAAAGCCAGCGGATGTTCAAATTATAGCGCAAATTCAGCCTGATCTAATTATTAGTGACTGGGGAATAGCCCAGGAAGATGTTAATTGGAAGTTCATGAATGCTATGGCTGCTACTCCCAGAACTGCCGCCATCCCCATGGTGGTTTGCACGGCGATTTCTCTGAAGATTAACAACCTTGGTAGCCTCTTAAACGAACGAAAAATAGAAGTGCTGCCAAAACCTTTTGATATTGTTGAATTAGTCAGCGTGATAGAAAAAACTATTGCTGCTGGGTGTTAGCATGACACAAAAATGACTGGTTATGAGAAACGTCTGAACCTTAGCTCTCAACCCTTAATCCAGATTCCAGAGGAAACGCATCTCAGTGGAGGTAGCCAGAAGTTGGGAAAGGCTACCCTCCGCCTCCATCTGACCATCCTTCAGCACAATAATATGGTCGGCCCGTTGCAAAGCGGCGCGACGGTGAGAGACTACTAAACAGGCCGCCGAATCCTGGTCGGCAAAAATTCGCTCCCATAGTTGCTGCTCAGTCTCTACGTCTAGTGCGCTGGAAAGGTCGTCAAACACCAGCAACTCCGCTTGCCGCACGAACATCCGGGCGGCGGCACTCCGTTGAATCTGTCCACCCGAAAGTTTCACCCCACGCGGCCCCACCAGCGTTTCCAGTCCAGCCTCAAACTCGGTTATATCCCGCTCCAAAACGCTATGACGCAAAGCCGCCGCCAACCGTTCCGGCTCATCCGGCAGTCCCAGCAAAATATTATCGCGCAGACTCTCGCTGAACAGGCGCGGCACTTGCCCAGTGTAAGCGGCGCGGGGCGGAATTAAAAACTCGGCAGGCTGCTCCACCAACTGCCCGTTCCAAAGAATAGCGCCCGCCTCTTTTGGCAAAAGCCCTAATAAAGCCCGCAACGCGGTGGTTTTGCCTGAACCCACCCGCCCGGTAATCACCACAAACGAACCGCGTCCCACACTGAGGTTCACTCCCGCCACCCCGCGTTCAGTACCGGGGAAATGATAGGTTAGGTTACGAACCTCCAGATGTTCCAATCTGTCAGCAGCAGTCTTGACGGGAGTTGTGATAGGGGGCGGGTCGGAATGAAGATAAAGCGGGGCATGCTCCACCAGCTTTTGGGATGGAATATCCTGTAACAACTCACGCATTCGCTCAAACGAAACTCCCGCCCGCCGATACTGAATTATCCAGCCCCCGATAAATGTCAGACTATTACTGATACGGGGCAAATAGGCCACAAACAGGGCAAAGTCGCCAATGGTAAATGTGCCGCCCTCAATCGCTCCCGCCGACATCAGTAGCACCAGCCCTGTACTCAGGCTGGTTATATTTTGGGTTAGGGATTTTTGAATTTCGGTCAGGAGGCTATCGCGCAGGGCGGCTTTGCGGCGCACCTCGTTCAGTCGGGCAAAATGCCGAATAGTATGTTCTTCGGCAGAAGCCACTTTCACCGTCTGCACTGCCCCAAACATCTCCCCGATAAAATCGGTAATGTGCCCGGTGGCGGTGCGGTTGCGGCGACGGTAGCTGCGGATTCTTGAGCTAAGCAAGCGGGTCAGGAAAAATATCACCAGCAACGGCACACACAGAACCAAGGTGATAAGCGGGCTAACACTGAACATTACCCCCAGCCCGACCACCAGATATAGCACAAAACCCCCGCCGTCCACAAAATTCTCCAGAAAATGCCCCGCTTCCTGTACATCTTCACGGAAATGGTTAATCGCTTCTCCGGGCGAGTCGGGTAGGGTTGCCGCCCCCGGTCTTTCCAGCAGAGCCGCCAGCAAGTTGCGCCGCAGCAAGGCTTCCAGCGATAAATAATAGGTACGCCAGATAAATTCACCCCCAAATAAAATGCCCATTCGCGACAACTCCACCCCTAGCAACAGGATGAATACGCCCCAAAGGTTAAGCTGTGCGGGGGCAGAGTGGCTTAGTTCATCGAAAAACCATTGCGCCGCCAGCCCAGTCCCTAACGGCAGACTATGCACCAAAGTCCAGGCCACGCAGTTTGCCAGAAATAGCCAGGGTCGGTAAGTGATGAGCTTAAAGATAAACTGCCGAGTGGTCAGTGGTCGGTTATCGGTTGTCGGTTGTCGGTTTTTAGTCATAGTTTTTGATTATTGGTTTCTGGTTGTCGGAAAAGGAATTTCGTAGGAGGACGCTCCGTCGTCCGATGAACCAGCCCGTAGGAGGACGCTCCGTCGTCCGATATTCGCAGGACAGAGCCTGCTCCTACAAGAATTCCCATCAGAGGGCGCGGAGACCACGCCCCTACGTATTCATCGCCAATTTTTGATATTTGATTTTGGATTTCCCCAGCCCCCGTCCCCTATCCCCCGCTTCAGGCCAACGCTTCTTCCAACCCGGTTTGGAGGAGTTGGTAAAAACGTGAGGCGGGGTCGCGGGCTAACTCGGCGCGCGGGCCATATTCAATCATCCGCCCATCTTCCAGAATAATAATTTCATCAGCCCGTTGTACGGTGGTAAGGCGGTGGGCAATAATTATCCCGGTGCGATTCTCCAGTAATTTGTCTACCGCTTCTTCCAACTTTCGCTCGGTGGCGGGGTCTAGCCGCGAACTGGCCTCATCCATAATCACCAAACCCGGCTCCTCTAAAAAGACCCGCACAAAGGCCAGCAATTGAGCCTCACCCGCCGAAAGCCCCGTCCCCTGCGACTTTAGCTCAGTATCTAGGCCATTCGGTAGACGGTCAAACCAATCGCCTAGCCCCAATTCGTAAATAACCTGTAAAATCCGCTCGTCCCTAATCACCGGGTTAAAGAAGGTCAGGTTGTCGCGGACACTGGCGTGGAAAATCTGGACTTCCTGCGTCACCATCGCCACCCGTTGTCGCAAATTGCTTAGTTTTGCCTCCCGAATGTCTACCCCGCCCAGCCGAATAGCTCCCGCGCTGACCTCGTACAGCCGAAACAACAGGCGGGTGGTAGAGGTTTTGCCGCTTCCCGTCCGTCCTAATAAACCCAGCACCTTACCCGGCTCAAGCCGGAAATTAATCTCTTTTAGCACCGTATCTAGCTCGTTATAGCTGAACGAAACCTCGTCAAATTCCACCGAAAGCGGGCCCGCCGGAATTTTTGTCTTGCCTGTGCCGTCCAGAATTTGGGGCTGGGTAAAATACAACTCCTGCACCCGACTAATACCCGCCCCGGCCTTCTGCAAATCCTGAATCTGGCGGCTCATCTGCTCTAGTGGGTTGCGTAGCATGTCGGTATATTGATAAACTAGGTAGACTGTACCAAGCGTTACCGCCCCACTGCTGAACAGCCACGCCCCCACCCCAAACACTAGCAAATTACTAGCTAAAAAGAGGCCATTGGTAATAGCCCAGATTGTCGCCAGATAAATCCCCGACTTCCGCCCCGGCCGGAACACCTCCCGCAAAACTACGTGCAAACCCCGCATCACATGTGGTCGCGCGCCACTCGCCCGAATATCCTCCGTACCGCCCAGCCGTTCCTCGATAAAGCTGAATAAACCCGCCCGCGCCTTGCTCTCCTTCGCCATTGGCCCAACCGCAAAATTACGGGTTTTGTTAATCGCAAAAATAGCAAAGGCTGCAAAAAGGGTGAGAGCCAGCCCTATTCGCCAGTCCTCACCCCATAACACGATTAGTATTCCGATTAGCAGTAGCAGATTTCCCAAGACCTGAATTACAAATTGGGAGAAAAAAGTCGCCATCGCCGTAATGTCACCCTCAATCCGTTCGATTAGCTCCCCCGGCGTATGCTCGTTGTGAAAGGGCAAATCCAGCCTCAAACAATGGTCGGCTAAGTCCAGGCGTAGGGCGTTGGTGGCGGTCAAACCCACGTTCTCGCTGATGTAGGTCGCCAGCACCCCTAGAATTTGTACCATAAAGGCCAGCCCGATAAATATCCCGGCTATCGGCAAGAGTTTATCCACCCCGTCGCCCGCCACTGCCCGGTCTATAAACTGTCGGACAATCTGAGGATTGAGCAGTTGAAACGCCAGATTGCTAAACAAAAGTAGACCGAGCAGGAATACCCGGCCTTTTTGCGGCTTTAAATAATTTACCAGCAATTTCCAGTATTGCCGTAACGGAATTTTCATTCTTACCCTAACCCTCTTCAAGTTAGCCAAATAATTGCTTACCTGAATATACTAACATAGGTTGGGGATTTGGGCAAGATGGGGAAAATAAGGTTACTGAAAAAGCATAAACACAATGTTCAGATCATTCGTAAGCGAAGCAGGACAAACGGTATGACAGTTACAACTTGAGAGGTAAATCGGAGTTAAGATAGGGCGCAGAAACCACGCCCTCATATAATTTGACTGGTATTAACTTTTAACGACGGTAGCGGCTGGCAAGAACTGTCGCCAGAATTTCCATACGGGTCAGGAATTCGTCCAGGTCATCGCCGAGGTTGCGCCAGGGGGCCAGGTCAAGACGGTCAGTAGTGACTTCAATCTCGTCACGCAGGGCCCGACCCGCCTGAGTCAGTTCCCCATCACGCATGATGTCCCGTTCGGCTAAATCTTCGTAAGCGGCGGTAATTTCGGCCTCCGACCACAGGCGGCTTTTTATCATAAACGAGGTATATTTGGGGTTGTTTTGCCAGGGGCCGGAAATTAAGCTGGAATCTATCCCCGAAATACCAGCCTTCACCAGAGCGGCAATATGTCCGTCGCCCCGATATTCCCGCATCAGGTTCAAGCCCCACCACAGGCTCAACAGAGGGTGTTCTTCGGGCCAGGGTTGGGCATAGTGAGCGGTGAACAGAGGGCGGCCCTCGTACTTCAGGTTAGCGGTAGCCTTGTGCAGCAACTCAACTTCGCGGGTAACATCGGGCAGACTGACATTATCCTCGGCGGCTAACAGCCGGGAATAGGCCGCAATTACCGCCTGATTGCGGGCAGCAGCGGCGGCTTCAGGGGTAGTTTTTTCCCAGCCCGCCTTCACCAATTGCACAACGGCTGCTGGATTGAAATTGTAGAAGGTGGACGCAATCATTTCTGGCAATTGGCCTAAAGGTGCGCCGCGAGTACAAAAATAAGCCTGGTTTGACTCACGAGAGGAGGTCAGGCCGATTTTGTTATATTGTTCTGGGCCTTCCGGCACAAAATAAATCATAGTAATAAGCGGGTCAATAATCCCGCGACCCTTCCGCGTCGTTGCTTCGAGTGACATCAATGTTCTCCTTGAATTATTTGGCTGTGAGAAAGAGTGGGTGTGCCAGCCATATTGTACCGCGAATTGCGCTTGGTTGCATATTTGATATAATACGCGAGCCTTCGGGCATGCTGCTTAATATAAAAATTCACCTCACAAATTTTCCCTTATTAGAAAAGGTAGGATATTATGCTCGACTTTACCCCTATTCGGCAGAAGACTCAGACTATCGCTGAGTTGGTGGCTAACATTAGCCCTGCCGAATTACGCGCCCTGACTAACGAGACTATTGATAAAGTGCTTAATTTGATTGCGGATTGTACGGATGCCGATGTGGTATTTGTGCCAGTTGACCCTAACGCCAAGGATACTTTTGCCGCAAGTGAGGCTGAAGCCGAGATTGCCTGGACACTTGGGCACGTAATTGTCCACACTACCGCCGGGTCGGAGGAAGCATCTTTCCTGGCAGCAGAGATGGCGCGGGGAGTAGAGTTTCACGGACGTTCCCGCAGCGAGGTTTATTGGGAAACGGTCACAACCATTGCCCAATGCCGCCACCGCCTGGAAGAAAGCCGCCGGATGCAATTGGCTTCGCTGGAAATGTGGCCGGACGTGCCTCACCTGGGAATCACAATTGAGTTGGGCTTTCTGGAAGGGAAAATCAACCCAACGGCCAGGTTTTTAATTGGGATGCTGCATTTGGATAGCCACTACGCCCAAATTGCCGAAATTGCGCGACAGGCCAAAGCCGCCCGTAGTTAGGTTTCAGTTCAGCTTTTCTATCCCCGCTTCAAACTAAAGGGCGGGGATTTTTATTTCAGGGTTGGACAAATATCTTCGGGCTTGAAAGTGGGGTTGGCATAACCAAACAGGTTCAAACCATCAACCAACGAAGGGTTTTGTTGAGAGAATTTTACCGCCGCCACACACCCTTCCTTTGCTGCTACAGTAGCGGTAGGAGCTTTGCTAGCTTGAAAAGCACTGGCGAAAGCGGTAGCCCAGCCGCTAAATTTCCCGTCTTTGGCGATAGCATCCTGTAGCGTTTGATTTGCATTAGCCCGGTCTTCACTCAAAGCATAGGTCAATGCCAGCCGGAAACGGGCAAAAGCCGTCAAAATAGCCTTTTCATCCTGAGTCTGCTGGGGTGTCCCCTGACTCTCGTTAAACCAGAGTTTTAGGGTAGAGTCGGTCAAAGCACCAGTGTAGAGGGTAATCGCTGCCGGATAATTCGCTTTATCCAGAGCCAGATTCCCGTCAATCACCCGATGATACAGGTAATAGGAAACCTCATATTTAGTATCAGCCAGCTTAAAGGTTTTGCTGGTAGCATCCCACCGCCAGTATTCGGTGCGCCCTCGTTGCAACCCTGCCCCTACCGAGCCAAAACCACCACCCGCAAATAAAATTGTAGTGCCAGTATCTCCCGGCTCAAAGCTGACCTTTGCGCTGGGCATAACTGGCACATCGGGGGTCAGGTCGGTAAATTTATTATTAGCCCAATTCAAAACATGGAGCGAAGTGGAGCAGGTATTGGCCCCACAATATAGCTCACTAAAGACGATTTCGGCCTTTTTGTCAGCATTCAAGTCATCGACTTTTTCCAGCTTGGGATAAACGAATTCGTCACGGAAAGAAGGTTTCTGCAACTTCAGATTAGCCTGTTTCAGGGTAGAGCCAGTCCAGGCACTTTTGTTAGCCTTTAATACCAGCACCAGCCCATAGCCCGCAATACTGGAAGGGAAGTGCGTCCAGTCGTCCGCCACTGTCGCCACAATTTCAGGCTTACCGTCGCCATCCAGGTCGCCGGTATAAACCGGGACTTCTGCCCCGATAAAGTTCCAGGTCGCCAGCAAATCCCGCAACCTGGCACGGGCGTTTTCCGGCCCATTTTCGGCGGTGGGCAGCGCGTCTTTTTGTTGGTTTAACCAGCCCGTAACCGCTTTTATCAGGGCATCAGGTTTGGCCGGGGTAAAAATGGGTGACTTTGGCAAGGCTGGAAGTTCGGGGGTAGGGCTGGGCCGATAAGTAGGGGTTGGAGGTGGCGGTTGGTTTGTGGAGCGGGGAGTCGCGGTTGGCCCAGCGAAAGTAAGTGCGGGTAAAGACTGCACAGGTATGGAAGTTGGGGGTGCTTGGGTGGGGGTCGGGAAAACCACCGTTGGCAAGGCATAAGGGGTGGGAGTGCTATCTTCCCCACCACAAGCCGCCAGCAGCAAAGATATAATCAGAACAACTAGCGTTAAATTTAGTTTGCGACCCTTAACCAATTTTCGCAATATCCCTCCCCCTTAAACTAAATGAGGTATTCTCATAAATAATATAGTGCGGAGGGCAGGCACGGGGACCTGCCCCTACCTTTATTCTCTTTCATCCTTCCTACTTCATCCTTTCCTCCGCCCGCCTTTTGGGATTGCTTGTTTAGCCAGTTTAAGGTTATTATATAGCAACTGTTAAACAGAAGCGTTGTTGCGCGATGGTGCGCGGGTTAACTTGCATGAACATCGAAATAATTAGAAAGAGTTGACCACTCAATGGAGAGTGCTGGAAGGAGATTTGTATGCCGGAGAAGATTGACCGAAACCTATCGCTGGAACTGGTGCGTGTTACCGAAGCGGCGGCAATGGCAGCGGCCCGCTTAATGGGACGCGGTGATAAAAACAGGGCTGACGATGCGGCAGTACAGGCTATGCGAATCGCCATGACTAACCTGCGGATGGATGGCACGGTAGTAATCGGCGAGGGCGAAAAAGACGAAGCTCCCATGCTTTACATCGGTGAGAAAATCGGCACAGGCGAAGATCCCAAAGTAGATATTGCGGTTGACCCGATTGACGGCACGCGCCTTTTATCACTGGGCTTGCCTAACGCCATCTCGGTAGTCGCCCTGGCCGAAGAAGGCACAATGTATACCAGCCCCGGCATTTTCTACATGAATAAAATCGCGGTTGGCCCCGCCGCTAAAGGGGCGATTGACCTTGACCGTCCGGTAGATTGGAACTTGAAAAGTATTGCCGCCGCCAAAAAGATGGAAGTGGAAGGCTTGACGGTGGTGGTGCTTGACCGTCCCCGCCACGAACAGCTCATCCGGGAAATACGGGATGCCGGGGCGCGTATCAAAATGATTACTGATGGTGACATTGCCGGAGCGATTATGACGGCCCTGGAAGATACGGGGGTGGACGTGCTGATGGGCATTGGTGGTTCGCCCGAAGCGGTGGTCTCGGCCTGTGCCTTGAAGTGCATCGGCGGTGATATGCAATGTCGGCCCTACCCCCGCAACGAGGAAGACCGCCGCAAAGCCTTAGCTCTAGGGGCAGACCTCACCAAGCTTTACACAATGGACGACCTGGTTAAATCCGATAACGTTTTTGTATCACTAACCGGGATTACCAATGGCGAGCTAGTGGACGGCGTGAAATATTACGAACACGGGGTTGAAACTCATTCGCTGGTGATGCGGAGTAAATCGGGCACAGTCCGGGATGTGCGGGCCCGCCACCGTCTGGATAAACTGATGACCTACAGCGAGGTTGATTATCAGGGTAAACCCGCCGCCAAAAAATAATCCTGTGAAAAAGGCGACCTGACAAGGAATGAAGGATGTAAATGCCGGGTTTGAAGTCAAGAGCTTGAAAGCAGGGTCGGGTAAGTTTAAACTCGACCCTCAATCCTCACTCTTTAACCCTTTCGCGCTTTCCTTTGTCCTTTTAGGTTTGGTCTTGCGGCTAATTGGCCTGGGAGACCGGGCTTTCTGGTTTGACGAGGCCATCAGCGCGGTTTACGCCCGTAACGATATAAATACCCTCTTTGCCTTGAATCAGGGCGACAATCACCCCTTCGGCTATTATCTCACCCTCAAATTCTGGATTGACCTGTTCGGCTCAACTGATGCCACTATCCGCTTGCTTTCGGTGTTGCCAGGGGTGGCGGCGATCTGGCTGGTCTGGCTAATCGGGCAAAGGCTATTCCCAGAACGCCCCCAGATTAGCTTGCTGGCGGTATTCCTTATGGCGGTTAGCCCTTTCCAGGTCTATTTCTCGCAGGAGGCCCGCAACTATTCTTTCATGGAGTTCTGGGTGCTGCTGGCGGTCTGGTTCTGGTTGCGCGGTCTGGAGAACAATCGCTGGGCGGATTGGTTGGGATTGGGGCTGGCGGGGGCTTTCGGGATTGTTTATAACTTCACCACCGCTTTTTATCTGGCAGCTTTGTTTATCTGGCCCCTGTTTGCGGTCAGGCAAAATTGGGCTAATCGGGTAATCTGGCGAATGTGGCTGGCGGGAGCGGGGGGCGGTTTGTTGGCGGGGCTGGCCTTGTTGCCGAAACTTACCAGTCGCCTTACCACTATCAAGGGCAATTTCTGGATACCCGTGCCCGACCCGCTAGTGGTTTTGCGGACTTTTTTTACCTTTATCTTTGGAGCCATCCAGCCTGATAGGTTGTTGATTGCCTTTGCTCTGGCGTTTGTAATTTTCATTGTAGTTGTGGGTCAGGCAGTGCCCGTCTGGTGGAAAAAGCGGCTAGACGATGGCCTTTCCCGCAGTTTATGGCTACTGTTTGGGCCGATTACGCTGGTTATAATACTTTCGCTACTGTTCCAGCCCCTTTACCTAGACAAGGCCTTGATTGCCTGTTCGCCCTTTTATTTTTTGTTGATTGGCTGGGCGATTTTCCGGGCGGATATTGGCAGACAGGGTAAGGCCATCCTGACCGCCGGGCCGCTACTGGTGGCAATAATTCTAGCCGCGCTGGCCTTGCCAGATTTGTATAGTGGGCAGATTCAGCCACTTTTTATCGCCCGTTACGATGCCCCGAAAATCAATAGCTATCTAGCGGCGCACCCTGCCGAGGCGGTTATTTCCGTCACTGATATTAGCTGGTTGCCACTTGTCTATTATGGCCCTAAATCCCCACCCGCCAAGTATCCCCTGGCTGAATATCCCTATCCCAACATTTTCCCGCTGCTGGTGGAAAAGCTCAATTCGGAATATATGCCCAAAGCCGAGATTGGCAAACGCTTCAAGAAGTTCTGGCTGGTGTTTGAGTTAAACCCACCCGATGGCCCCTATTCAACCCCCCAAAAAGCCGACCTCAGCCACGAGCCTACCTGGATTCATAGCTCCGATTGGCAGCGTGATACCTTCAATTATTTCAATAGTACCTATAATGTAGCGGATGCGGTTGAGCTGGACCGAGTTTTGCTAGTATTATATGAACAGAAATAAAAGGCTGGGATTATGGATACTTTGAATGGTAGCGAGCAGAATAAGCTGGCGGTTGAGCCGGACGGGGTGTTGGTGGAAGCGGCTACCAGACAAACGCCACGTGGTACGCTTTATTTCCGCCGCCGTGTGCCCGTCAGTCGCCTTGAAAAAATGCGGCTGGACGAGGGGTTGGGGATTTTCTTCCGCTACGACCTGGAACGTCAACATGAAAACCTG
>Ga0209512_1002574_pt1 | contig 18898 bp, 18 predicted proteins | sample frozenSSSSmetaG_FD_184142 | JGI IMG/M metagenome (GOLD analysis project Ga0209512, IMG submission 184142) | Glacier valley bacterial and archeal communities from Borup Fiord, Nunavut, Canada, to study Microbial Dark Matter (Phase II) -... | ecosystem: Environmental > Aquatic > Freshwater > Ice >... | reverse complement strand
TGACCCGTCCTGGGATCTTGTCTGCGCTGTCACGATGGTGAAGTCCCTCGCGACCGATGAGGTGACGGCCTCTGCCGCGGGCGATGCTCTCGCTGACTCCTACGGCGCCGGCGCAGGGAGCGGTGAGATCGACGCCTCTTTCGCCTGCGTTCGCTCCCTTCTCACCGCGTGGCAGGTCGCCATGGCTCCGGGTTGGGTGGCGCGACAGTCGGGGATGCCGGAACCGGATGGCGACGATGCCCCGGCCGGCACCACAGCCGCGGTCGACGCCTGGCTCGACCGGGCGCGCGAGCATGCCGGTGGGCCGTCGGAAGCACGGGCGGTGGCACGGTGATCACGTCTCGGTCGTTCACGCCGGAGCTGCGCGCGCGACTCGACCACGGCATCCGCCTCGGTCTCGACCTTCTTGCCGAGAGTCCCACTCTCTCCGCCGGCGATCTCGCCGGGACGCTCTACGGCGGTTGGTACGCGGTCCCGGTCGGGGAGACGCAGGTCGTCGATCCGACCTGGCCACCATTGGCCGGGATGCTGCGGGAGGCGCACGTCGGAGCCCGCCTGGCCTCCGATGCCACCGTCATCCGTCGTGGTGCCGCAGGAATCGCGGTGGTCCGGCGCGACGATGGGTCGGTCCATGCGGCGACCCGTGGCGAGTACCTCCACCCCGACGGTTCGCCGAACTTCGGTCTGGTCCCGGCCGTCGGAGAACGACTCACAGTGCTCTCCCGGTTCGGAGCAGCTGTCGCCGACGGGTGGTGGCGCACCTGGGGTGGGGGCTGGGATCCGCGCACCGTCGGCCCCCGCCTCTCCCGCCTGTACCTCGCGCCGCAGCTTGCGCTGCTTCCCGACCTGGTGGCCGCACTGTCCGGTGTGCTTGCGTCGGCGTCGACCCCCTGGATGTTCAAAGCGGGCATCGATGACTATTCGATCAACCGGGCGGATGCCGTGGTCGTCTACCTCGGGGACGCCGAGGCAGGCCTGCGCACGACACTCGCTCACCGGGCGGAGGGGTTCGTGCGCTGGGTGCCCGGACCGCCGTTCACCGAGTGGATCGCGCCGGGCATCAGCTGGTCGGAAGACCCGCAGAACGGCCGCAGTTTCGGGGAGGAGCGCTGCCAGATCATCGCCGAGGCGCTCGTCGCGGCGACGGACTACCCCCTCGCGGCGGTCGAAAGCGCGTTCGCCCGGGCGGGAATCGATCCGGCGCAGCCGCATCGACGCGCGGTGCGCAGGGAGGGATTCGGATCATGACATCCGTTCTCGAGACCGCGCTCGACGGCTGCATCGACGCGATCGTCTCCACCGTGATCGACTCCGGCGATCGGGTCGGCTGGCTCAGCTGGGAACTGGACACTCAGGGGATGCCCGCGCGCATGGTCGGTGGCCGCGCCAACCTCTACGACGGTGACGCGGGCGTGGCGTGGGCGCTCGCCCAGCTCGCCAGGGCCACCGACCGGAGCGACCTCGCCGACCTCGCGAACCGGGCCGCCGCCTCGGCCCTCCGCGCGGTCGAGGGGCAGCCCTTCGGCGGCCTGCTCGACAGCGCCACCGGCGTGGTGCTGGCGGCCCAGAGTATTGGTGTGGTGGGCGACCCGGGTGACGCTCTCGCCTCGGCCAGCATCGACGTCCCGGCGACCGACCTGACGAGCGGGCTCGCCGGGCTCGTGCTTGCCCAGTCCCGGGTAACACGCGCCAGCACCCAGGATGCCGTCAGTGGCCTCGCCGCCCGCGCCAGCCGTCATCCGGTCGGCGTCTGCTGGGCGGATCCGCTCGCCACCGACGAACGCGCCGCCCGCCCGCTACTCGGGCTCGCACACGGAAACAGCGGCATCGCACTCGCGTTGGCGGAGGCCGCGTCCCGTGACGAGCGCACCGCGGATGTCGCCCTCCCGCTGCTGCGGGATGCCTTGCGCTGGGAAGCGGCCTGGTTCGACCCGATCATCGGAGGGTGGCCGGACCTGCGCAGCGACGAAGGGGGCTACCCGACCATGTGGTGCCACGGTGCCGCCGGCATCGGCGCGGCGCGACTGCGCATGCTGCAGCTCGAAGACCTTGGCCTCGACCTCGGGTCGGTCGCGACATCCGTTCGCGCCGAGGCGGAGGCTGCGGTGCAGGCGTGCGGGTCGGAGTTGGCGCGGGCAGCGGCATCCGTCCCGCAATTCGGAGATGCCGCGCTGCTCGGCGGGCTGACCCTGTGCCACGGACTCGGTGCCTCGCTCGATGTGCTGGTTCTCGCCTCGGAGCGCGGAGCTCCCCGGCATCTCGATGCTGCCCGTCGGTTTGCCGAGACGATTGTCGCGGCCCTGCCGGAGGATCCGCTTGCCTGGCCGTCTGGGGTGCGAGCCGAGGGAAGTGTCTCGCTCTTCCTCGGGCTGGCCGGCGCGGCCGTCGTGCTGGCGCGCCTGCTGCATCCGCAGCGGGTCGCGAGCCCATCGCTTCTGGTGTAGGCCGTGGGCCGGTGCCGCCGGCGACCTTCGCGGGTGAGCCGATTCGGGTATCGCTGCCTCCCGTCGCGATGATCGAAGTAAAACTCCCGGTCGCGGTCGAAGCGCCATCGTGTTCGCTGGCTGACCGTCTCCCGGTGCACCGGGAGACGACGGGGAACCTACGCCGGAACCTTCACCGTGAGTGCACCGGGGTCCACCCAGGCGTGCACGGACTTGGCCTCACCGAACTCGTCGCCGTCGAGCTGGAACCCCTGTGGCTGCTCCACCGTCATCCGCAGGTCAATTCCGGTGGCGTAGAACACATCCTTCACATCCTCCGTGAGGTCGATGATCGACCGGCCGAGTGCGCTCTTGCGCAATACGCCGTTCTCCCAGGTCACCTTGTTCCACACCTTCAGCCAGCCGAAGGGCCCACTCGGCTTGAGGGCGGCGATGTCGAGGATACCGTCGTCGGGCTTCGCATCCGGCATGAGCAGGATGCCTCCGGGCAGGCCTCCGCAGTTGCCGACGATGATCGTGTGGACGGTCGTCGTGCGCTCCGGCGCTCCGTCGATGCTGAGGTGGAGTTTCACCGGCTTGAGGTCGGGAATGGCGCGCACTCCGGCATCGATGTAGGCGAGCCATCCGACCGCCTTCTTGAGCTTCGGGTTGGTGAGTGCGATCATCTTCGCGTCCAGTCCCAGGCCGGCCATCACCACGAAAGTGTGCTCTTCGGAGCTGCCGTCTGACCGCTCAATCTCCGCGACTCCGAGGTCGATGCGGCGATCGGTACCCGTGAACGCTGCGCCGATCGACGCGATCGGGTCGGTGAGGGGCAGGTCGAGGTTACGGGCAAGCAGGTTGCCGGTTCCGGAGGGGATGAGCGCGATGGGAACCCCGGAGTCGCGCAGAGCCTCGGCCACGGCGCGAACCGTGCCATCGCCGCCGGCAGCGAGCACGACGGCCGCGCCGTGCTCGATGGCGGACTTCGTCACGCTCTGCCCGGCATCCTCCACCGAGGTGGGGTACCACTGCGTCGTGTCCCAGCCCGCCGCGGCCTCGGCCTCCGCGACCTGCGCTTCGAGCTTCGGCAGGTCCACTTTGATCGGGTTGTAGACGACGGCGGCGTGGTGGTCCTTGGGCTGCGGGGCGGCGGTCACGTGGTCTACGGTACGGCATTGCTCAATAGACTAGACCGGTGATTGATCCGCAGCTTCTCCGTGACAATCCCGAGGTTTTCAAGGCATCGCAGCGCGCGCGAGGTGAGTCCGACGGGCTCGTCGACGTGGCCGTCGACGCCGATGTGATGCGCCGGTCCGCCATTTCCGAGTCGGAGAGCCTGCGGTCGACGCAGAAGACCCTCGGCAAGCAGGTCGCGAGGGCCACAGGGGAGGAGAAGATCCGACTGCTCGGTGAGGCCCAGGGGCTCGCCACCCGCGTGAAGGAACTGGCCCAGGTGGCAGCGGTTGCCGAAGCGGAATTCACCCGCTCGGTGCGGGGGATCGCCAACCCCATCATCGACGGTGTCCCGGCCGGTGGCGAAGAGAACTTCATCACGTTGCGCGAGGTCGGCGACAAGCCGGTCTTCGGCTTCGAGCCGCGGGATCACCTCGAACTCGGCGAGAAGCTTCGTGCCATCGACATGACCCGCGGGGCCAAGGTCTCGGGCAGTCGCTTCTATTTCCTGCGCGGCATCGGCGCGCGGCTTGAGATCGCACTGATGAACATGGCTCTCGACAGGGCGCTCTCCGAGGGCTTCGAGCCGCTCATCACGCCGACGCTCGTGCGCCCCGAGATCATGGACGGCACCGGATTCCTCGGCGCCCACGCCGACGAGATCTACTACCTTCCCGCTGATGACCTCTATCTCACCGGCACGAGTGAGGTGGCGCTCGCCGGATTCCACTCCGACGAGATCCTCGACCTCTCCGCCGGGCCCGCCCGCTACGCCGGCTGGTCGACCTGTTACCGCCGCGAGGCCGGCTCGGGCGGACGCGACACCCGAGGCATCCTGCGCGTGCACCAGTTCAACAAGCTCGAGATGTTCAGCTATGTGCTGCCGGAGAATGCCGAGGCCGAGCACGACAGGCTCGTGGCGTTCCAGGAAGCCATGCTGCAGGACTGCGGTCTCAGCTATCGCGTGATCGATGTCGCCGCCGGGGACCTCGGATCCAGCGCCGCCCGTAAGTTCGACATCGAAGCCTGGGTGCCCACCCAGGGCGAGTACCGCGAGCTCACTTCCACGAGCAACTGCACCACGTTCCAGGCCCGGCGTCTCGACATCCGCTACCGCCTCGAATCGGGCAAGACCACGCCCGTCGCCACGCTCAACGGCACGTTGGCGACCACGCGCTGGCTCGTCGCGATTCTCGAAACCCACCAGCAGGCGGATGGTTCGGTGCGGGTGCCGCCGGCCCTGCAGTCCTACCTCGGCGGCCTCGAAGTGATGGAACCGGTCGCGTGATTGATCCCTGGCTGGTCGCGCTCGATATCGACGGCACCCTGATGCGCGAGGACGGCGTCGTCTCGGTCGAGGTGATCGCCGAGGTGCAGCGTGTGCGCGACGCCGGCCACGAGGTGATGCTCGCCACCGGACGGTCGGTGTCGATGACCCTCTCCGTGCTCGAGAAATTCCAGCTGACACCGCAATACGTCGTCTGCTGCAACGGAGCGATCACCCTCGGGCGCGATATCGATGCCCCCGGCGGCTATTCACGCGTCGCGGTCGATGCGTTCGACCCGTCTGAGGTGCTCGCGACGATTCGGGAGACACTCGGCGACGTCAGCTACGCCGTGGAAGACGAAGAGGGTTTCTACCGGTACACCGGGTCGTTCCCCGAGTCGGCACTCGGCATTTCGAGCGAGCAGGTAGCGTTCGAGGAACTCGGTGCGCATCTGGCCACGCGTGTCGTGGTCATATCGCCGGAGCACCAGATCGAGGACTTCCTGTCCATCGTCGAGAAGATGGGCCTGCACAAGGTCACCTACAACGTCGGCTGGACGGCCTGGCTCGACATCGCTCCGGATGGCGTCAACAAAGCGACCGCCCTCGAGCGGGTGCGCGAGTGGCTCGACATCCCTCGCTCGCGAGTGATCGCAGTGGGCGATGGTCGCAACGACATCGACATGCTGCGCTGGGCATCTGTCGAGGGGCGCGGCGTCGCGATGGGCCAGGCTCCGGATGAGGTGCTCGCGGTGGCGAACGAGGTCACGCTCTCCGATCTCGACGACGGTATCGCGGAGCTGTTCCGCACGTTCTAGGTGCGCTGGCCTGCACTCATGGCGGCGCTCTCGTGTCCGCATCATTCCCGGTTCCGCCCTTTTTGCAATCGAGTTGGTAGTTGTTGCGACTTTGCGAGTGGCGAAGTCGCAACGTCTACCAAGTCGATTGGCACGAGGATGCCGGGCTGCGCTGGCGACCCGGTCGGCTAGGCTCAAGGCGTACTTCAGGAGGGCTGTCCGAGCGGCCGATGGAGCCAGTCTTGAAAACTGGTGGGCAGAAATGTCTCTAGGGTTCGAATCCCTAGCCCTCCGCACATCGGTAATCCCAGCGCATCTCCCCTGAAACCTCCGGTGGCGACTCAGTTCTCCGCCTGGCTCGCCCGGCGATCCACCGGACCCAGCTTCGTCTGGCACTCATGTGCTAAAAATGGCCTCTGGCGGCGGACGGCATTTACCGATAGGTACGGTCTTTGCCCCGAATGGCCAGTCCAACCGAGCAATGGCGCTGCGTGGCGCTCGTTCCGGGACCTCTCGTTCACGACCGAATGGATACACGATGGCCCAGCTGCACATCAAATCCGGCACCACCTGGGCCGAGACCTACGCGCGCTGCCGAATCGAAGCTCCGGAATCCTTCGATGCCGAGAGCCTTCGTAACCTGATCGGCGGCGACTGGGTCTCGGCTGGGGAATCCGGCGTCCACAGTTCGCCTATCGACGGCACACTGATCGTCGGACCTCCTCGCATCGATCACCAAACCGCGGTCGATGCGGTCGCTCTGGCTGCCGAACAGCACGCGTCCTGGCTGGGGACCCCGCTTGCGGAGCGGGTAGCGAGGGTCACACACGCTGTCGACCTGCTGGAGTCCCAGCGGGATTTGCTGGCAATGCTGCTCGTCTGGGAGATTGGCAAGCCCTGGCATATCGCCCTGGCTGACGTGGACCGCTGCATCGACGGAGTGCGGTGGTACCTGGAGCAGATCCCGCGGCAACTGAAGATGGGAACTTCTGAGGAGCGCACACCGCTCTCCGGCCCGGTCTCCAATATCGCCTCATGGAACTATCCGATGAGCGTGCAGGTCCACGCCGAGCTCGTGCAGATTCTTGCCGGAAACGCAGTGATCGCGAAAACGCCATCGCAGGGCGGTTTTCATGCGCTCACACTCGCACATGCGCTCATGAACCGCGCCGGCCTGCCCGTGACACTCGTTTCCGGGGTGGGCTCCGAACTCGGGGACGCTCTCATCCAATCCCCCCAGATCGGAGCGCTCGCCTTCGTCGGAGGTCGATCCAATGGGCGCAAAGCCGCAGTCACTCTTGCGGATACGAACAGGCGACACATCCTGGAGCAGGAGGGATTGAACGCGTGGGGAATTTGGGATTTCTCGCAGTGGGACATGCTTGCGGTCCACCTTCGCAAGGGCTTCGAGTATGCCAAACAGCGATGCACCGCCTATCCGCGCTACGTGATCCAGCGCCGACTCCTGCCCCAATTCCTTGATGTGTACCTGCCGATGGTGCGCGATCTGAAGTTCGGGCATCCGCTGGCGGTTGCCCATGATGATGACGCGCTGCCCGTGCTCGATTTCGGACCCGTCATTCATGCCACCAAGGCAACCTCCTTGGCGAACCACTTTGAAGAGGCCCTCGACAAGGGAGCCGCACCCATTTTCCGTGGGCTCCGTGAGAGCGGCCGGTTCCTTGATGACCAGGACATCAGTGCCTACATCGCGCCTGCCACGGTACTGGATCCTTCGACATCGTGGTCGCTTCATCATGCCGAGCCCTTCGGACCTCTCGACTCCATCGTCCTCGTCGACACCGAAGCGGAGCTCCTCGCCGCGATGAACGTCAGTAACGGCAATCTGGTTGCCTCAATCGCTACCGACGACGCAGACTTCGCAACGCGTGTCTCGGACGAACTGCGAGCGTTCAAGGTCGGAGTCAACCGTCCGCGAAGCAGAGGAGACCGAGAGGAGGTCTTCGGCGGCCTTGGCGCCTCGTGGACTGGCGCATTCGTCGGCGGCGACTTGCTCATCGACGCGGTGACGGAAGGTCCCGGAGGCGCTACAGAAGAACTGTTTGGAAATTTCCCCAGCTATTCGAGGCTGCCGTCACGATGACAGGCCCGGGGTTTTCGGCTGGCGGCAGAGGAGAGTGACGGAACCCGCCCCTACAGCGGATCCGGCGGGGTCGGCGCATCGATGAAGTCGCCGGCCTGGCGACGGAAGCGGGCGAGGATCCGAACGAGATCGGAGAGGTCCTGCTCCGACATCCCCGGCTGCTCGAAGACCACCGAATTGAGCACGGGCGACGCTCGCGCGACAATCTCGCGGCCAGCCGGGGTAATGGTGACAATGGTGGCGCGGCCGTCGGTGGGGTGAGCGGATCGTGTCACGAGGCCATCACGCTCGAGCCGGTCGACGGTATTCGTGACGCTCGTCGGGTGCACCTGTAGCCGCGCGCCGGCGCTCGCCATCGGCATCTGCCCGTCCTTGGTGAAACTGAGCAGCGTGAGCATCTCGAACCGGGCGAATGACAGGCCGAATGGCTTCAGAGTGCTTTCGACCCGACCGAGCATGAGCTGCTGGGCACGCATGAGAGAGGTGACGGCGGCCATGCCGTCAGCCGCCCCCAGCCAGCCGTGGCTGAGCCACTGGCGTTTCGCCTCGGCAATGGGATCGCTGGACAGTGGGGTCGAAGCTGGCACCGCTGGATCCTCCCGTGCACTCGATTCACCTACGGTACAGGGGATCGCCCCGGTCGGTGGTGCTCCGACGGGCGCGCCAGCGGACGGCTAAACTACTAGGAACTAGTTAGATATGTTCGGAAGTGCAACCAAATGGCACCGAATGTATCGGCCACGTAAGATCGCTTCGTATTCAAGGAATGGGCGTATCAATGAAGATCATCGTGCTGGTGAAGCAAGTGCCCGATACGTGGGGCGAACGAACGCTGAATACCGTAACGGGCCAACTGGATCGCGCGGCGAGTGATGCCGTCATCGATGAGATCGATGAACGAGCCCTCGAAGTCGCTCTCCAGTACAAGGACGCCAACGATGCCGAGGTTATTGCGCTCTCGATGGGCCCGTCGAGTGTCACCGAAGTGCTGCGCAAATCACTGGCGATGGGAGCGGACTCCGCCCTCCACGTGAAAGATGACGCGCTCTCCGGCTCGGACCTCTCTCGCACGGCGGCGGTGCTTGCGGCCGCGATCACCAAGAGCGGTTTCGACCTCGTCATCGCCGGAAACGAAGCGACGGATGGTCGGGGTGGCGTCATCCCGGCGATGATCGCCGAGCATCTCGGTGTGCCGAGTATGACCTACCTGGACTCGGCAGAATTCGCCGCGGACCGCATCAGTGGAGTGCGTGGGGATGAGCACGGCACGGTCGCCGTGCATGCCATGCTTCCCGCGGTCATCTCTGTCACCGAAGCATCCGCCGAACCGCGCTTTCCCAATTTCAAGGGCATCATGAAAGCCAAAAAGAAGCCGCTGGATGTCTGGACCCTGGCCGATCTCGGCCTCGACGGCTCTGGATTCGCGCCGAGCACCGAGGTCACCAGCACGACCGAGCGCCCGGCGCGCACCGCCGGTACGAAGATCGTCGATACGGGCAACGCGGGCAATGAACTCGCGGAGTTCCTCGCCGCCGGTCGCCTGATCTGAGTCGGGGAATCGCCATGTCACACGCACTCGCGTTCATCGAAACCTCCGCCAGCGGTGAGGTGCGAAACACCGCAGCAATGCTCATCGCCGCCGCTTCCCAGCTCGGGACGCCCGTCGCGGTCGTCGTCGCAGCCCCGGGAAACGGTGAGGCCTTGACCGCTCAGCTCGGCGCGCTCGGGGCGGCCCAGGTATACGTGGCCGAGACCGACCAGGCTGGCGGCCTGCTGGTCGCTCCGCAGGTCGCGGCGCTGGAGGCGGCATCCGCAGCTCTTCACCCGTCGGCCATCGTGCTTGCCCACTCGATCGACGGGCGCGAGATCGCGGGCAGGCTCGCCGTTCGTCTCCACACCGGCCTCCTGGTTGATGTCGTCGAGGTGCGGGCCGACGGCGACGTCGTCATCGCCACCCACTCCGTGTTCGGCGGCGCGTTTACCGTTGAGGCCATCGTGCCCGGCAGTGGCCCCGCGATCGTGACGGTGCGCCAGGGCGCGATCGAAACCCGGATCGATGCGGCGACTCCCACCCTCACGACAGAGCCCGTCACCGTCGACCCCACGTCGGCTGCAGCGATCGATGCCTTTCACGATGCCGCCGTCGCAACGGATCGCCCTGAGCTTCGGGGAGCGACCCGAGTCGTCTCCGGCGGACGCGGACTCGGTTCGCAAGCCAACTTCGCCCTGGTCGAGCAACTCGCCGACGCGCTCGGAGCTGCGGTCGGAGCGTCCCGTGCTGCGGTCGATGCCGGCTACGTGCCCCAGACCAGCCAGGTGGGACAGACCGGCATCACGGTCTCTCCCCAGCTCTATGTCGCGCTCGGAATCTCGGGAGCGATCCAGCACCGAGCGGGGATGCAGACCGCGAAGACTATTGTCGCGATCAACAAGGATGCCGAGGCGCCGATCTTCGACATCGCCGACTTCGGCATCGTGGGGGACGTGTTCACCGTGGTGCCTCAGCTCATCGAAGCCCTCGGCAAACGCGCAGACTGATGGCACTCTCGGAGACGATATCCGGCTTCCGCTCGAGCCGGTGGTTCGCACTGGTGTGGATCGTGCCGTCCGCGCTCGTGGTGCTTTTCCTGCTGGTCTTGGCCGCACGCGGTATCCGCGCGAGTGATGGCGGCCAGTCGTTCCTGACGGCGTTTCCGGGAGCGTCTGCGTTACCCTCCTTCGCCCCGGTCGGATTTCCTGCCTGGCTCGCTTGGCAGCACGGGCTCAATGCCTTCTTCCTGCTGTTCATCATTCGCAGCGGTTGGCTCGTGCGCACGACTAAACGACCGGATGCCTACTGGACCCGCAACAATTCCGGGCTGATCAGGACTCCGGGAAAGCCGGTGCGGATCAGCCTGAACCTGTGGATGCACATCTCGATCGACACCCTGTGGCTGCTCAACGGCATCCTGTTCTACGTGCTTATTTTTTCCACCGGGCAATGGACGCGCATTATTCCGACCCGTTGGGATGTTTTTCCCAACGCCGTCTCGGCGGCACTCCAGTACGCCTCCCTCAACTGGCCGGTCGAAAGTGGCTGGGTCAACTACAACTCCCTCCAGGTGCTCAGCTATTTCCTGGTGGTTTTCATCGCGGCGCCGCTCGCGCTGATTACCGGCATTCGGATGTCACCGGGTCTCGCCGCCCGCTTCACGCCGATCGACCGGATCTTCCCCCTGCCGGTCGCACGAGCGATCCATTTTCCAGTCATGATCTTTTTTGCCGCATTTACAGTCGTGCACGTGACTCTCGTGCTGGCCACCGGCGCAATCAACAACCTCAACCATATGTATGCCGTCAATAACGGCTACGGCTGGGGTGGATTCTGGATCTTCGCGGCGTCGATCGTGATCATGGTCGCCGCGTGGATCGCGGCAAAGCCGATCGTGCTTCGCGCGATCGCTGGCAACTTCGGACGCGTGGGACGCTAGAACTGCCAGGGGTAGGGCGACCAGTCGGGCTCGCGCTTCTCCAGGAAGGCATCCCTGCCCTCCACTGCTTCGTCCGTACCGTAAGCGAGGCGCGTGGCCTCGCCGACGAGCACCTGCTGGCCGGCAAGTCCGTCGTCGATCGCATTGAACGAGAACTTGAGCATGCGGATCGAGGTCGGTGACTTGCCGAGGATCGTGTTTGCCCATTCCAGGGCCGTGGTCTCGAGCTGGGCATGAGGCACGACGGCGTTGATAGCCCCCATGTCATAGGCGCGCTGGGCGGAGTACTCCTGGCCGAGGAAGAAGATCTCGCGCGCGAACTTCTGCCCGACCTGGCGGGCGAGGTAGGCGCTTCCGTAGCCTCCGTCGAACGATCCGACATCGGCATCCGTCTGCTTGAACCGTCCGTGCTCGGCGCTCGCAATCGTCAGGTCGCAGGTGACGTGGAGAGAGTGCCCCCCTCCTGCGGCCCAGCCCGGTACGACCGCGATGACGACCTTGGGCATGATGCGGATGAGTCGCTGAACCTCGAGAATATGGAGGCGGCCCGTCGAGGCGGTACCGTCCGCGTACTGGTAGCCGTCCCGGCCGCGGATGCGCTGGTCGCCGCCGGAGCAGAATGCCCAGCCGCCGTCTTTCGGGCTCGGCCCGTTGCCGGTGACGAGTACGACACCGACGGCGGTGTCCTGCCTCGCGTGATCGAGTGCGCGATAGAGCTCATCCACCGACTGGGGCCGGAATGCGTTGCGCACTTCCGGGCGATTGAACGCGACGCGTGCGATGCGGCCCGTCGTGTCGTGGTGGTAGGTAATGTCGCTGAGTTCACCGAATCCATCGACCTCGTGCCACACGGTGGGATCGAACAGTTCGGAGATGAGAGCCATGAGCCCACAATAACGAGAACCGCTGAGGCTTCAGACGGGCGCGGCCTAGAGAAGTGCCACTCGGCGACTGACCCAGAGGGCATATTGCGCCCACGGGTCATCCACGCCTGCTCTCAGCTCGCTGGTGTGCTGAAGCAGCGCCTCGTGCTGCTCGAACCATTCCGTGCGGGGGATGCGGTGGCTCGCGAACTGCACATGTCGGCGCTGCTCCACGAGCCGGTCGCCACGCTCAAAGGCCAGGATCTCCTCATGCGGCAGGCGCGCGAGGCGACCGCGCGGGTTGCCGGAGGTGCCGATCTTGATGCGGCCCCGGAAGCGGATGTAGTAGACGACGTCTACTCGGAGTGTCGACGCGTCGTGGTCGGGGATATCGCCGACCTTCCATTCGCAGATGGCGCAGAGCCAGCCCGAGGGATAACGAACGCCGAGCCGGGAGCCGCAGGCCAGGCACGGGGAGGGGAGGCGATCCGTCATTCCGACGCTGCGGACTACCCAGTCGTGTGCCACGAGCAAGTGCTGTGAGCACAGGCCAAGCGGGGAGTCGGGATCTGCCTGCGCACGGCACGGGCCGAAGTCATCCGCGACGCACTGGTTCATGGTGGCAGGCTACGGGTGGCGTCCGACGCGGCGGCGCTGGAGGTTCGGCGTTCCCGTCCTCTGAATACGGGTCCGGCCCAACACGTAAGCGATTTCACTGAATTAATGAACAGTTAGAAATTGGAATTATTATTGAGCACAGCCGGAGAAGCCTGGCCGGCGACCGTCGACGATTCATCGATGAAACGGAGCGGATTCATGGGGTGTCCCCGAATGCGGTTTGTGCGGCCGTCTCACGGGGAGCATCGTGAGTGATCTCAGCCCTCACCGCATCCTCCGCGAATCAATGATCGTTGCCCTAGCAAACCTCTTTGCGCGACGCCTGGGGAGTTTCGCATCCCTGCCCGTGCCCTCGGGTACCTCGACGATCGTCATCGATGGCCCTGATCCGGACCGAATCCTGCTCGCGGGATCCGGAGTGGTCATTGGCTATGGAACTACCAGTCACGCGCTCGGGATCGGCGGATGTCTGGCGCGGTTCGTCGCGGCAGGGACGGCACGTGGGGTCATACTGGATATCGTGCCCATCGACGCATTGCTCGCGCGGTTTGCACCAGCGCATCTCACCCGGATCGACCTCGGCGGCTACACCGCGGTCGTACTCGCCGTCGGGGTGAACGATGCCTTCGGCATGACGTCCCGCAAATCCTGGAGGCGGAGCCTTGCGGCCACCCTGAACCTGTTCCGGGACCGGATGCGGCCGGGCAGCCAGGTATTCGTGATCGCGATCGCAGACAAGACATCGTCACCCCTTTTCCACAGCGGCCCCTCGCGCCGGGCTCGCTCGCGGGGGCTGGCGCTCAACCAGGAAACCGAGTGGACTGTCGCCAGCGAACCGAACGTAACGATGATTGAGTTGCAGATGGGGGATGGCTTCGACAAGATCCAGTTGTATGGTGCATCGTCGTATCAGCGATGGGCCCGCCAACTCAGTCCGCACGTGATCGAAGGGCTCGCGCGCGGGCGATCAACTGGCTGACCGGCTGCGGAGCTCGACCCGGAGGGGAGGCCGGGCACAGGTCGGCGATGAGAAGGACTTATCACCTCCAATCGCGCATGACTGGTGACCGTGTGAGCTCTTTCGGTCTCGCTTTACCCTTCTTGCCTCCGCTTGGCCTCGCCGAAAGGATCCGCCATGAGTGACCTGCGTCCCCGTTCTCGCTCGATCGACGGCATCGCCCGTCATGGCCGTCCGCGACCGTCGCGTCCGGCTCTCACCCTGGCCAAGTTCGTGGCGGAGGCGATCGCTGTCGTAGCCGTGAGCGCGGCATCCGTCGCCGGTATCGCCGTCACCCAGATCACCAGCAACATCAAGACGTGGCCCTGCCCGGATAGAAGCAGGGCCCACTGCCGGACCTCCGATCGTTCGAGGACGGCTTCAATGTCCTGATCGTCGGAAGCGACACGCGCGCGGGTCCGGGCGCCCAGTTCGGCAAGGACGATGGTGTGCTCAACGACCTCACCATCCTGGTGCACGTCTCACAGGACCAGTCCAACGCGGTGGCCGTGAGCATTCCGCGGGACATGGTGGTGCCGATTCCCTCCTGCCCGCGTGAGGATGGCAAGGGGAGTTACAACTCGATGTCGGCCCAGCCGATCCACAACACGCTCGCCTCTGGCGGGCTCCCCTGCACCGTTCTCACGGTCGAGTCGCTCGCCGGGCTCAAGATCCCGTTCGCGGCGCTCATCACCTTCCAGGGAGTCATTCAGATGTCGACCGCGGAGGGCGGTGTGCCGGTCTGCATCAATGGCCCGCTAAGCGACAAGTACAGCGGAATCAGTCTGCCGAAGGCTGGCACCTATATGCTCGCCGGAGCGGACGAGCCTGCCTTCTTGCGCAGTCGCCACGGCGTCGGGGACGGCAGCGACCTCGGCCGCATCAGTTCGCAGCGGGTGTTTCTCTCGTCCCTCGTGCGCACGGTGAAGAGCAATGACACTTTCACCAATTTCACGAAGCTGTACGGCATCGCCACGGCCGCCAGCCAGAACATGGCACTCTCGAACAGGCTGAAGAACGTGAACACGATGGCGTCGCTCGCGCTCGTGCTGAAGGGCATCCCACTCAACCGGATCACGTTCGTGCAGTATCCGGGCACCACCGGCGTCGGCGGTGTCTGCGCGGGGAAGGTGGCGCCGCTCACCAGCGTAGCGACCGCCCTATTTGCGAAAATCAAGGCGGATTAGCCGTTCACTCTCGACTCCGGTACGGGACATGGCTCCGTCGCAGACCCGACCGCCTCTGCCGCGCCCTCGGCGCCCGCGAGCCCGGCACCGTCAGCCTCCACGAGTGCCTCACCTCCGCCCGCGAATGCGATCACCGGAGTGCTCGGTCAGACCGCTGCGGACTACACGTGCTCTAACGTGAACAGCAAGTACTCATCTGTCGTAGCGGCCGATGTAGCGAAGAAGCAGAACCGCGACGACGAGCAGCACCACCCCGAGAACGATGATCAGGATGCCGATGGTCGGACCAGCAGACGCGAGGGAGGGAGGAAACATACCAGTCTCCTCTCGTGTGATCCTGGAGCGCACAGCTACGGGCTGCGGTAACCGGCGAAGCCCGGCCCGGGCGCTGGACCTCACTCTAGGTCTGCGCCGGGGTGTGGCGAGGGTGATCCGGCTCCCCAGTGCGGGGGTGAGTCCTTCCCCAGTTCAGGGGTCGGATGGGCGCTCGACCAGAGTGCCGCTATGATTGCAGACGTCTACTTGGAGCTGTCGCATAGTTCGGCCTAGTGCACCACCCTGCTAAGGTGGAGAGGGCGTAAGCCCTCCGTGGGTTCAAATCCCACCGGCTCCGCACAAAATACCTGATCAGAGACGCATTCCGGGAGCGTTTCGATTCTCCTTCGACTGGCTCCGAGGCTGGATTTTCGGCCGAGTGTCCGTGGAGTGTCCGGACTTTTTGACGACGCATTCCGCGGTGGCCAGTCCGTCCGGTAGCGCGAGCGCGCGGAGGCGGCGCGGCGCGACTTCGCGGCCGTGCCCATGGGATGCCGCGCAGCCCGTCTGCGCCCGTGCCGAGCGGGCGGAGGTCCAGCGCGAAGTTGCCAAGCGTGCTCTGGCCGAGCGCCAGGCGTGCGCCGCACAACTCCACGACTTCACCCACCCGACTACGGGCCGACACCGCCCGGCCGAGGGCTCGGGCTGTAAGCCTTACAGACCCATCCCGTTCCGTCGGACGGTATGGCCCGACGGCGCGGTACCGAACTTGCTCAGGTCTGGTAGCGCGGGGCCGAGCCTCGGCTTGCGATCTTTCGTATCGCCGCCGCCGACCCGGTTGCTCCGCTCCGTCAAAGCCACCAGCGCAAGGTGCCGGTCGGCCGTCCAGCAGACCAGTCGGCCCTTCTCCTTCGCCCGGCCCAGGATGCCCGCGTCAGCCAGCTCGGTCAGTGCGCGATGCGCAGCCGCGGGCGACACGTCCAGCCGGGTACTGACCGACTCGGCGGTGAGCACCGGGTCGGAGGCGAGGGTGTCGAGGATGCGCAGCACCACCGCGTCCCGGCGCGGCACCACCGGGCTCCGGCCACGGCCGCGACGGAACCGCACCAGATCCTCGCGCACCTGAACGTCCAGCGCGGCGATGTCCTCAGAGAGCCGGACGGCATTACCGGCGGCGTGCCCGGCGGCCTGCGCGAAGCCGATCACCCATTCGTCCAGCTCGGGCGGGTCGGCCCGGTAGCCGGTGAGCCCGGCGATATAGGAGTCGGTGTCGCCGGCGAACACGGTGCTGATCGGAATGAGGGTGTTCCGCAGCGCGTCAGCGCGGCGCAGGACGGTGTGGATGAGGGCGCGCCCGGTACGGCCGTTGCCGTCGATGAACGGGTGGATCGTCTCGAACTGCGCGTGCACGATCGCCGCCCGCAGCGGGGACCAGCCCGGGCCGCCGACCCAGTTCTGCTCCTGCCGCAGCCCGGTCTCCAGGCCCGGCTCGATGACGTGCTGGAGGTCCAGGATGTCCTTCACCGTGATCGACCGGCCCCGGTCGGCCAGCTCTGCGATTGCGGCCTCGGTCGCCCGCACGTTTGCCACCACATCCAGAGCCTGCATCGACCCCTCGTGCAGCAGCTCCGCGATCGCCAGCCGTTTCGGGGTGACCCGGTTGCCCTCGATCCACGACGACGAGATCGACTCCGACCGGATCCGCAGATGGTTCAGATAGCGCCCTCTCGGTCCGATCCGCTCGTCCGCACGCGCCAGAACAGCCAGCGCGTCCTCCGCGGCTGCCTGCGCGTCAGCGCCCAGAGTCGGCAGTCGATCATCCAGCTCGTCTGGCACATACGCGAGGTAGCGGCCAGGCGCCCGGTCCTTCCGGCTCAGACCGCCCGCATCCTCCGGGTGCCGCAAGCGCTCGACGTACTCGGCCATCAGAGCCTCCCAACCACGTCCCTAAGTCTTTAAATGCGCTAACCGAGAACAACGAGAATGTCGTCCTCACCTAGACCAGAAATACGGCGGCACGGGCGAGGGCATCAGCCTTCGAAAGCGCCGCAGTAACCGAGGATCACGGGGCCCCAGTGTCCGCTTACAACGCCGAATCAGGCGTGTGTCACTCGCAGGAACCCGCAAGTCCTGCACAGTCTGCGCACGTCGTAGACGCGGCGAGGGAAGAGAACCCTCGCCAGCTCCGAGGGTTCAATCCTTCCGTACCCACCAGAAGATTTGGTCAGAGGCCCATTCCGGGAGCGTTTCGATCCTTTTTCGGCTGGCTCCGGGGCTGGATTTTCGGCCGAGTGTCCGTGGAGTGTCCGGACTTTTTGACGACTCTCTCTGCGGCGGCGAGGCGGCGTAGTGCCGCAGCGCGTGGCGGCGAAATCCGAGCGGGAACTTGCGGACCACCCCGACTGCGAGCTGGCCGCCATAGAGGTTGGTAAACAGGTAGTCGTCCGGGGACTTCCCGGCCGCGTGGGCGCAGAAAATCGACTGAGCGCGAGGGGACACCGGGATCGACCTGGTGCCGCGCCAGGATTTCGGGTCCTTCTCGTCGTAGCCGTCCGAGTGTGAGCGTTTGACGTTGAGCTGCGGCAGCGGGACCTCGCCAAGCCAGTTCACGCGGATCGCTCGCACCTCGCCCCAGCGCACGCCGGTCAGCGACATGAACTCGAAGACGTCCGCGACGTCGGAGCGGCGTTCGCGCAGACTCTTGAGCACCGCCGCGACGCGCTCCGGGGGCAGGATCTCGCTCAGGGTGATTGATCGCTGCGCGACGCTCAGCTCGGGGATCTTCTTCATCGTCCGCACCGGGTGCGACTGGTGCAGGAGCCCCTGGTCGTCGGCGTAGGTGAACAGCGCGCTCAGGGTGGTCTCCGAGCGCGCGACCGTCGAGGCCGCCTTGTCGTCTCGCAACTCGGCGATCAGGTGGTCGCGGATGTCGCTGGCCTGGATCGAGGCGAGTGGGCGGGTGAGCAGCGACTTCGAGAGCGCGGCGAGGTTGTTCCGGTCGGTGTCGACCGTGTGCGGGTTGCCGCTCTTGCGTGCCAGGAGGAACATGCCGACGAGTTCGCCGAGGGTGAAGTTCCGCTTCGGCGGCAGCGGCCGGCCGGTGTCGAGCACTTCGCCAGATCGAACACGGGCAAGGTAGCGGGTCTTCCCCGTCTTCGTCGTCCGCGTCTCGATGCTCCCTCGACCACCCCCGCCAGGCGTTCCACGTCGATGCGGCGGTAGACGCGCTTGTGCTGGGTAAGCCGAATCGGCTCCACCGGCGCTCGGCCGTCCAGCGCGAGGCCACGCAGCGTCGTGCGATGAATGCCAAGCAGCGCGGCGGTCTCCTCCTCCGAGTAGAACAGTCGCCCCGACTCGGTCGGCCTCTCGCGTACAGTGCCCTCGCCCATCGCGGTTCCCTCTCGCGCAACCGATCATCAGATAATTGCGGATATATGAGATTAGAGCGTAACGCAGAGAATAGCAAGTATCTGAGATAACCCGCAGGTTCGCTAGACTCGCCATATGCCGACGGCTTCGCGACTGCCCAGCGATCAGACCTATGACGGGCTGCTCGTCCAGGCCGACCTGCCGCCCGGCTGGCACCTGGCGAGTCGGTTCCCGGGTGAACGCTACGACGACGCCAGTGACGAGATCGATCGCATCCTCGGCTACAGCGACCAGATCGCAACCGAGGACGACCGCCCGGCACAACTCGAATCCGAACAGAACGAGACGATCGACGGACGCTGGCGCTACATC
>Ga0209512_1002572_pt1 | contig 18900 bp, 13 predicted proteins | sample frozenSSSSmetaG_FD_184142 | JGI IMG/M metagenome (GOLD analysis project Ga0209512, IMG submission 184142) | Glacier valley bacterial and archeal communities from Borup Fiord, Nunavut, Canada, to study Microbial Dark Matter (Phase II) -... | ecosystem: Environmental > Aquatic > Freshwater > Ice >... | reverse complement strand
TCTTGACATACCGCCTTCGTCAGGACTGATGACCATCATATGTTCTGCATCAAATTTAATATCCGGAACTTTCTTGAGCATTGCTTTAATGAACTGATAGGTTGGAGCTACTGTTTCAAGACTTTTTAGAGGGATGGCATTTTGAACTCTGGGATCATGAGCATCAAAGGTAATAATACTTTCTACACCCATATGTGTTAATTCCTGTAATGCTAATGCACAGTCAAGGGACTCTCTGGAGTTCCTTCTATGCTGCCTGCCTTCATAAAGATAAGGCATGATTACTGTAATTCTTCTGGCTTTACCACCCACAGCTGCAATAATTCTTTTTAAATCCTGATAATGGTCATCAGGTGACATGTGGTTGGTATTCCCGCAAACGCTATAGGTTAAGCTATAGTTGGTGACATCAACAAGCAGGTACAGATCCGAACCTCGAACAGATTCTTTAATCATTCCCTTTGCTTCACCGGTACCAAATCTTGGACAACAGGTATTAATCAAATAAGATTCCCGTTGGTAGCCAGAAAAAGCAATAGTACTTTTATGCTCGCTCTCCCTTGCATTACGCCATTCGACAAGGTAATCATTTACTTTATTTCCCAAGGTATTGCTGCTTTCCAGAGCAATGATGCCAAGCGGTCCAACAGGAATAGTTTCTACAATCTTATCATGCTTAGTCATTAATTTCCCTCCATTTAATAGTCGTGCGCTTCAAATGCCACTAAAGTTATACCATTATACAATTATTAAGTCAAGTTGCTTTTCGTTTTTTATACATCTTGTAGTACCTTTATTTCAAATTACTTACTGCTTTATGTAAACGAATATCCTCTCCCATAATCCTACGAATAGAGTATTTACTAATAATTCTAGAATAAACCCGTTCGCTGTAATTGGTATTCAAATTATCGAGAGATAAATTGGTGGAAATGATGGTTGATTTTTGCTTAAGCAAACGTTCATTAATAATTAAATATAATTGGGAGGAAGTAAAAGCATTATTTAATTCAGTTCCCAAATCATCTATAATGAGCAAATCACAATCCATGATATAATCAAATTGATTCGAGGCAATATAGGTGCTTTCTTCATCTTTTCCAAACTTATGCTTTTCAAGGATATCAAATAAACGAAAGGCAGTAAGATAAATCACGGTATATCCGCGGTCTAGAAGTTCCTTAGCGATACAATTCGCAAGGAAGGTTTTGCCAACTCCGGTGTTGCCCAAAAGAAGCAAATTTTCATGGTTTTTATTAAAATGCCGAATAAAATTTTTGCAACCGGCTACTACCTTCTGCATATTAGAGAGTGGAGATAAGCCAAGGGTTTCATCAACATAATCATCCGAATAATAAGCAAAGGAGAAGGAAGTGAAATTCTCGTGTGCTAGGATTGATTTTAAGTTTGAATCATCATAAATCAAACTTGCAATGGCCTGTTTCAAACATGTACATTTTTCATTTCCAACATAACCGGTATCCTTACATTTGTTACAAGTATAATGTAAGTCCAAATAATCTGCGCAGTAGCCATGTGATATTAAAAGCTCCGTCTGAAGAGACTTCAAATTAAGCGTCTTCGATTTTAACTCTATTAGGCTGCTTTCGTCACCACGGATTGCCATTCTGCCACTACTGGCCGAAAGGGAGATCATCTCATCCTCCAATTGTTTTAATTTCGGAATAGCTTGATAAGCCTCTTCAATACGGCGTTCTAACTCATGTCGGTTCTGAAGCTTGCGATAATCATATTCACGTAAAATCTGATTGTATTGATCATTTTTAATTGCCATACCGTAAGCATCTCCTTTATAGCTCCTTATTAATAAGCTTTCGTTCCAGTTCGGCATAATCTTTTGCAGTATAAGTCCTTTGAGGAAATTGATTAAATTTGTTCGTAGAAGGTTTTACCAAGGGCGTTACTTTTGTATTACCTGCACGACCACCCTTACTAAATTCTTCATCTAATCTTGTAATATCTGCCAGTCCCTTTGCTCCTTTTTTAAACCAGGTTTCCAGTATCTTGTCGGTGTATTTAAAGTCGGGCTTCCCGGTTCTAAGGATTGTCCTATTGCAGGCCTCGGTAATAATTTCATCTGAAAATCCGAATACCTCAACCCATTTCGTAATATATTGGCGTTCAATCTGACCCGGGGCTCTATTAAGTCCAAAGGCCTTATTTACCGTGTTAAAATGATCGTTATATGTAGTAGTGGCTTCTTTTGCCTTTTCTTCGGTATCAATACCTTCCTCAGCCCAGGTAAGCGCTACCGCCTCGATATAGGAGGCATTTTTTTTGCTCTTGGATACGCAGTATTCATACAAATACATGATTAATTCTGCTGAAAAATGAAGCTCCTCATAAAGGTAAAGAATCAATTGGATATCCATCGTCTTAAGCGGACGGTCCAGGTAAATTTCGACAATATGCATCGCCCATTTTATTACGTCATTGTTCGTTAATTGAGCAATTTTCTCTGCAGAATAACTTTGCCTTTCTGCAGGCTTTGACTCAATATGTATACTGACTGCGACTTCATCCAATTCGGAATCTATGCCTGCAGGCACTAAATTATTAGATTGTACATTACTTATGTCCACTAAACTTATCGCTGTTATTTCTTTTTGCATGTTGCGTGTCAATGTAAGCAAATTAAGCTTTTCCCAGTAACTTAATGCACGAATGATATCCTTCTCGGTATTTTCCAAGCGATCAGCAATGGAGGAAATCGACACTTCGGGGCAATTTCCGGAAAAACAGCGAAGCAAATAAAGATAGACCTTTATGTAGGCTTCGTTTGCTGAGGGCATAAATTGATCAATAAAAATATTGGGGACAATAGTAACATCAGAACTACCTTCAGCATATAATGATATCTTTTTCATAGTCTTACTCATCTCCTTAGCATACTATTCTTTATGCCAAGCAACATTATAGCACAGATAAAACTATCTGGAAATAGCCTATTTTATGGCATTCTCACGTTTTTCTGGAATGTGGATATTGTGGATATTGTGGATAAAGTGCGGGCGAAACAATGTAAAAAAATGTAATAAAAGAAGGAATAACGGTGAATATATGAAGAAAAAGGAGATAAAGTCTATAATTGTAGAAAAGCCAGAGAGAAAAAAATTATCCACAGAATTATTAACATAATATGTTGATAATTCTGTGGATAATGTGGATAATTACTGTCCTAATAAGGATTCGCCCACGGTTACAATATCTCCGGCTCCCATAGTTATCAACAAGTCACCGTTCATACAATTTTGTAATAAAAAATTTTCAATTTCATCAAAGGATGGAAAATAGTATACATCCTTACCTAATTTCTGCAACTCTACTACTAAATCTTTCGAAGAAATGTCTCCAGGATCTTTTTCTCTGGAAGCATAGATGTCGGCCAGAACAATTTTATCTGCATAGGATAGAGAAGAGGCAAATTCTTTTAAGTGTTGCTTCATTCTGGAATAGGTATGAGGTTGAAATACACACCAAATTAATTTGTGCGGATAAGCCTGAGCAGAGGTTAATGTAGCGGTCACCTCAGTCGGATGATGGGCATAATCGTCAATAATGGTAACCCCTCCGATGGTACCTTTGTACTCGAAGCGGCGCTCAGCTCCCGTAAAGGCCAGCAAGGCTTTTTTAATCTTATCCATCGGGATTCCTACCTGCATAGAAACGCCGATAGCTGCAAGGGAATTAGAGACATTATGAATGCCGATGACATTTAGCTGAATATGGTCAATATATTGCCCTTTAAAATACAAATCAAAGCTGCCAGCACTCATACCATCAAACGAAATGTGATCTGCACTATAATCATAAGCATTTTTTGTCTTGCGGTAAGCAGAATCTACTATACCATAGGTAAAAACCTCACAATCCAGATCCTCCGTAAGCTCATCATAACGGTCGATTTCGCCATTGATAAATAGCTGACCGTCCGCTGGAAGACGTTTCGCAAATAAATGAAATGAATTACGGATATCGTCTAAATCTTTAAAGAAATCCAGATGGTCGGCATCTGTATTTAAGATAATACTCCGGTTCGGATTAAATTCTAAAAAGGTGTTGGTATATTCGCAGGCTTCAATAATAAAATGCTCGGACTTGCCCATTCGGATATTACCACCGATAGCCTCTAGGATACCACCGACAGAAATGGTAGGATCTAAATCCCCTTCCATAAAAATTAGTGAGAGCATGGAGGTTGTAGTCGTTTTCCCATGGGTTCCAGATACTGCCACTGCATCATTGAAGTTCAGCATCAGTTGGCCAATCATTTCAGCCCGGTTAAGATAGGGGATTCCCATTTGCTTAACCGCTAAAAATTCCTCATTATCCTCCCTGATTGCTGCAGTGTAAACAACAACGTCAAGGTTCGAAGTAATATTGGAAGACCTTTGTCCATAGAAAACTTCCATTCCTAAGGAGGTGAGATGGTCGGTAATTTTACTTTGTTGTCTGTCTGAACCACTGACTTTAAACCCGATGTTATGTAAATACTCTGCGAATCCACTCATACTGATACCACCGATGCCGATAAAATGTATCCGGCATGGTTTGTCGAAATCTATTTTATACATTGTACACTTCCTATTCTAATTTATTATCATCAACTCAAGGTTTTACTACATGATATTATAACCCATTTCTGCTAAAATACAATATTAATTTGCTTCTATGTCAAGACCTGATCAGAAAATTCATAACATATTAATGATATTATATTCATTTTGTTTGGATAGGTTGCAAGTATAAACTTTAAAATAGTTAAATTTATGGTTAGAAGAAGGCAAAAGGATATTAAATATTATAAAGCTCCAAAAAAAAGCAAATTTTACCGAATTTTTTGTAAATATTATTCACATTTTTAAATAGATATGGTATAATATCCCTAACATACTCAAATTAGTTACAATTGCTATGGAATAGAGGAGATTCATAAGAATTCGTAACAAGGAAAAGTGAGAATAACCCAAGTTAAACATAACTTTTTCTATTCATGACAAGGTGAATAATAAATTTTGCTATGCCGAATTCATGACAAATGAATAAGTTTTTTAAATCATTTGGAGGTTCATTCATCTTGTATACTGAACGATAAATATTGACAGAAGGGGGAACATGCCATGCAAATTACCGATGTACGAGTACGTAAGGTAAGTAAAGAAGGCAAGATGAAAGCAGTTGTCTCAATTACAATTGATAACGAGTTTGTGGTTCACGATATCAAGGTAATAGAGGGTGACAAAGGATTGTTCATTGCTATGCCGAGCAGAAAAGCAGGAGATGGAGAGTACAGAGATATTGCTCATCCAATCAATTCGGAAACTAGGGATAAGATTCAAAAAATAATCCTTGAAAAGTACGAAATAGCAGCTTTAGAAACGGATAACGATAGCGGGAATGAGATTGAGGAGTAAGTAAAGCAGCGATAAAAAGACAAAAAAGGCAGCGATGGGGCTGCCTTTTTTGTGTGATGAATGGACGGAAAACAATCCGGTATTATATGTAATAGGTTTTATAGTTAAATATTTTTGATGAATTCATCTATCAATTGAATGGCTGCACCTGCAGCCGTAGCTTCAACTTAATGTGCAGGAGACTTGAAGTGTTATCACGGAAACTCTACATGGGGAGATGAAACACATGAAAAATGGGTTCGCCCGCCATTTATTCCGGGTCATGAATTCCTTGGAACCGTGGTTGAAAAAGGATGCAACGTCACAGAATATGAATTGGACGACCGCATTATTGCGGATCAGATTGTTCCTTGCGGAACCTGTAAATTTTGCAAAACCGGAAGATACTGGATGTGCCAGCCTCATGCCACCTTTGGTTTCCAGAAGGAAAATAATGGGGGTATGGCTGAATATGTCCGCTATCCTAAAAATGCAGTAATTCATAAAGTTCCTGCAGATATGCATCTGGAAGATGCATTACTGATAGAGCCATATGCATGTGCGAAACATGCCGTTGACCGTGCACAGATTACCGTAGAAGATGTGGTTGTAATATCTGGTGCAGGAACTCTTGGCTTAGGAATGATTACTTATGCACGCATGATGAATCCGGCGAAACTTATTGTTCTGGATATGAAAGAGGAACGTCTGGAAAAAGCGAAAGCATTTGGCGCTGATATTGTTATGAATCCTGGCAAAATGAATGTTGTCAAAGCAATACAGGATCTGACAGAAGGGTATGGATGTGACATCTATATCGAAGCTACCGGACATCCTTCCAGTGTTGTTCAGGGTCTCCAAGCTATCCGTAAACTGGGACGTTTTGTAGAATTTAGCGTATTTGGTGAGCCGACTACCGTTGACTGGACACTGATAGGAGATAACAAAGAACTGGATGTGCTGGGTTCTCATCTGAGCCCGTATTGCTACCCATTCGTAATTGAGAATATTGCTAACGGCAATCTGAAAACAGAGGGAGTTGTAGGCAAATTTTTCCCAGTCGAAAAATGGGAGGAAGCTTTTGAGTATGCAACTGGAAAAGATGGTGATTTTAAAGTTGCAATTAAATTCTAATTTATAGAACCATCCAAGAGGTATCATGTAATGCTAGAAGGTGGGATAGTAGTAATAGTACAGGAGATAGTAAAATAGAAATTCTTATAAAAGTATACCTTTACAAACGGTTCGGATTTGAAGAAAATCTGCATTTGTAAAGGTTATTTTTTATATAAAAACGTTTGTAAAATGAATGGTATGTTGCCGTTCCTAGAACGATACAGCTAAAATAATTCTATAGATTAAAAAAGCTCTTACAATATTAAAAAATTGGTACTATAATAATATTTTGCAAGAAATTACTTAACAGTTGCCATCCCCCACCAAAAGAATTATAATATTATCGCGTGGACTACTAGTTTAAGCGAGTGCAATCTGTTTGCTTATAATTATAAAGAACTATATAAGAAATTTAAATGTAATTATATTATCAATACGAGGCTGGGGACTTTACTCTATGCGAAGGATGACAAGGCAGCAGTGGCTTCTTCCAATTAAAATAAAGAATAGAGTTAGAAGTTTTTCACGGTTGCTTCAGACTGAATGCTAAGTGAATTCGCTTCTGGAAAGGCTTGAATTTTATATGCATATTATTATAGGATTAGGAAATCCGACAGACAAATATCAGGCTACCAGGCATAATGTAGGGTGGGATGCCATCACACGGATATCGGACGATTATAAGATTTCTTTGGATAGTAAACGCCACAAAGCTATCAGTGGGAAGGGTTATATCGAAGGAGAAAAGGTAATATTAGCTCAACCAATTACCTACATGAACCTAAGCGGAGAAAGTGTTAGAGAGTTGTTGGATTTTTATAAGGTAACTCCGGAAGACATCATCGTAATCTATGATGATGTCAGCCTTGATGTTGGACAACTAAGAATTCGAGTAAAAGGAAGTGCCGGCGGGCATAATGGGATGAAAAGCATTATCCAGCATCTTGGAACAAATGAATTTACTAGGATTAAAATTGGCGTAGGAGATAAACCCAAGGGTTGGGACTTGGCAGACTATGTATTGTCAAAGTTTCAAGGTGAGGAACAGGTAACCATAAGGGAATCCTTAAAGGATGCCTCAGATGCCTGCAAAACAATCTTAATCTCCGGTATTGAAGCCGCTATGAATCTATATAACAAGAAAAAATAAGGAAGTTTTCAAAGGAGGAAATATCGTTGAAAACCTTTACAAATCCCCTGAAGGAGTTAAAAGAATTTAATGACATAAGGGATAACATAAAGTTAAAAACTCTGCCGGTACAGGTTACCGGCTGTATTGATTCGCAAAAATGTCATCTTGTCTTTGGCCTTGGCGAAGGATACCGCTTTAAAGTGATTGTTACTTATAATGATCTAAAGGCAAAAGAAATTTACGAGGACTATCGCCTATATGACAAGGAAGTATATCTCTATCCTTCCAAGGATATCATTTTCTATAGTGCGGATATCCACGGAAATGCCATCGTAAGGGACCGTTTGAAGGTCATGCGGCGAATCATAGAAAAGAGGGACGCGACAATTATTGTTACCTTGGACGGAGGTATGGACCGTTTATTACCGTTGCAGTTGATGAAGGACCGCGTGCTTACAGTAGCATCGGATTCTACCATTAAGCTGCAGGAGTTTAGTGCCTCACTTGTACATCTGGGCTACGAGAGACAAGCGCAGGTGGAAAACCCCGGCGATTTTGCAGTCAGGGGCGGTATTATCGACATCTTTCCACTAACAGAGGATAATCCTTACCGGATTGAGCTGTGGGGAGATGAAGTTGATTCCATTCGTACCTTCGATGTAAGCAGCCAACGTTCCATCGAGCAGGTGAATCAACTGGTTATCTATCCGGCAGCAGAAATCATACCGGATGAAAACCGGATGCAGGCAGGTCTACGAAAGCTTGAAGAGGAAGAAAAGCAGTATGTCAAAGGCTTAAGAGAGCAGTTTAAGACGGAGGAAGCAGCCAGAATTCATACAATCATTGCAGAATTTAAAGATAACCTGGAGGCATTCCAGGGTTCCATGGCGATGGAAAGTTATATTAATTATTTTTTTGATCAAACAGTGAGTTTCTTCGATTATTTTGATAACGAGGATACGTTATTTTTCCTGGATGAGCCGGGTAGGCTCTCGGAAAAGGGCGAGGCAGTAGAGACGGAATTTCGCGAGGGCATGATTGGGCGAATTGAAAAGGGCTATATTCTTCCTGGGCAAATCGACGTTATCTATGGGTACAAAGAAGCACTCGGTATCCTTTCAAGAAAAAATTCTATTTTGATTAGTACGATGGAAGTAAAAAATAATTTTTTTAACCCAAAAAGAAAATATGATTTTACAGTTCAGACCGTAGCATCCTATCATAATAATTTTGAAGTTCTTGTTAAGGATTTGGAACGCTGGAAGAAGAATAAATACCGAGTTATCTTACTTTCTGGTTCCAGAACGAGGGCGATGCGCCTTAGTGAGGATTTGCGCGACTTTAACCTAAATGCCTTTTATAGCGAGGATATGAACCGCATACTGGAAAGTGGCGAGATTATGGTTGCTTACGGTAATCTTCGCAGGGGCTTTGAATACCCGCTAATTAAGCTGGTTGTCATATCTGAAAGCGATATTTTTGGTATGGAGAAGAAGAAAAAACGTAAGAAAACCGGGTATGAAGGAAAGAAGATACAGACCTTCACTGAGCTTGCCCCCGGCGATTATGTGGTCCATGAGAATCATGGCTTGGGTATCTACAAAGGAATTGAAAAGATAGAAATAGATAAGATCACGAAGGATTATATTAAAATAGAATATGGTGGTGGAGGCGTGTTGTATATTCTTGCAACAGGCCTTGATGTGATTCAGAGATATTCCGGCTCAGAGGGAAGAAAGCCGAAGCTTAATAAGTTAAATTCCTTGGAATGGAAGAATACGAAAGCGAAAGTTAAGGGTGCAGTGAAAGAGATTGCCAAGGAATTAGTGGCTTTATATGCGCAGAGACAGGAACAACAAGGGTTTCAATTTAGCTCGGATACGGTATGGCAGAGTGAGTTTGAAGAGGCTTTCCCTTATGAAGAGACAGACGATCAGTTGATTGCCATTGAAGCTACTAAGAGAGACATGGAAAGTAAACAGATTATGGACCGTCTCATCTGCGGAGATGTCGGCTATGGCAAGACGGAGATTGCGATAAGAGCAGCCTTCAAGGCCGTATCGGATGGCAAACAGGTGGTATTCTTAGTACCTACGACAATCCTGGCACAACAGCATTATAATACATTAGTGCAACGTATGATGGATTTCCCTGTCAGTATTGATGTTTTATCACGTTTTCGAACCGCTTCAGAGCAGAAAAAGACATTGGAACGGTTAAAGAAGGGAAGTCTTGATATTGTAGTTGGAACGCATCGGGTTCTTTCTTCAGATATCAAATTTAAGAATTTAGGACTCTTGGTTGTAGATGAGGAACAGCGCTTCGGTGTTACCCATAAAGAGAAGATTAAGCAATTAAAGAAAGATGTTGATGTTCTGACCTTAACTGCAACCCCAATCCCCAGAACTCTTCATATGAGTTTGGTGGGTATTCGGGATATGAGTGTACTGGATGAACCACCGGTGGACCGTTTGCCAATTCAGACCTATGTGCTGGAGCATAACGATGAAATTATACGAGAAGCAATCAGCAGGGAGTTAGCTAGGGGCGGACAGGTTTATTATGTATACAACCGTGTAAATGGGATTGATGAGGTGGCAAATACAGTGGCACGGCTCGTTCCTGAGGCAAATGTTGCTTTTGCTCATGGTCAGATGCATGAACATGCTCTTGAAAAAATTATGTATGAGTTTATTTCCGGAGAAATTGATGTCCTGATCTCAACGACTATCATTGAGACCGGCCTTGATATCTCCAATGTAAATACAATGATTATCGATGATGCAGACCGGTTGGGGTTATCCCAGCTTTATCAGCTGCGCGGCCGTGTTGGGCGTTCCAACCGTACCGCTTATGCCTTTCTGATGTATCGAAGGGACAAGATGCTCAAGGAGATAGCAGAGAAGAGACTCCATGCTATCAAGGAGTTTACGGAACTGGGTTCCGGATTTAAGATTGCTATGCGAGACCTTGAAATTAGGGGTGCCGGAAATTTACTGGGTGCTGAGCAAAGCGGACATATGGAGTCAGTCGGATACGATTTGTACTGTAAGATGTTAAACGAAACGGTAAAATCTCTAAAGGGAGAGTTTACCAAGGAGGATACCTTTGAGACTACGGTTGATATGGATATGGATGCCTTTATCCCCGCAACCTATATTAAGAATGAGATTCTTAAGCTGGATATCTATAAAAGAATCGCTGAGATTGAAAGTGAAGAAGAGATGATGGATATGCAGGAGGAACTGGTGGACCGGTTCGGTGATCTTCCGGGGGCAGTCAACAATTTGCTAAACATAGCACTATTAAAATTCATATGCCATAGCGTTTATGTGGTCGGATTAGTTCATAAGGGCGGCGAGGTAAAGCTTGTGATGTATGCGAAGGCAAAATTGGCGGTAGAAAAGCTTCCGGGACTTTTGACAAAATATCAGAGCAGTTTAAAACTAATACCACAGACCAATCCTTATTTTATATACAAGCTTCCCGGCAACCCCAAGGGAAAGATGGACACCATTTTCATTTTTGAGAAATTGAAGACACTTTTAGGCGATTTTAAGCTGCTATGTCAGGAGTAGTACAAGAATTAACCTTGACAACGCAAAAATGTCAATTTACAATGAAATTTAGAATAACATTTGAGCCAATGATAACTTCAAATGAAATCTCTTGGGATTTCATTTTGCGCTTCTTCATGGCTAGGTAATTTGTGTAAAGGGGAGCAATGATGAAAACGAATTGGAAACTTAATATCTTAAGCTTAGTCCCGGTACTGCTTATGATGCTGGTCCTTGTGGGCTGCAGAGCCGGAGTGGAACGATTTGAATTAACAAATTATATAGGGCGTTCGGTTGCATCCTTTGAGAAGAAAACCGGAGTAGAGCTTGGAGAGCAAAGTAACGGTGTCTATGTAATGGAAGATGTGATACAGGCTATGGTTCCTGATGGAGAGGTAACCGCTGTCACACTTTTAAAGGATGCCGGAAAATATACCATATTCGGTGTAGGAATTGGGATGAGCAGAGCAGATACTGAATTAAAATTATTTGAAAAATTCGGCAAGGAGATATCGAAGGCGATTAACTCCGACAACAACTCTGTTACTTCTTCTTATCTTAATAAGGAGGAAGAACTGTATGTTTCCTATGACATCGACGCAGACTCCGTGATCGAACTATCCTATTATAAACTGGAGGCTCCGAAAGAAGAGAAAAATGATGATATTCTGAGTATAAATGCAGGGGAACTGATTGTTATGATCGGTGACAACCGCGTGTATTATAATGAAGCCATGGTATATTTGAAATCAGCGCAGGAAAACTATGAATCGGAGTATGGCAAGAATATATGGGGTGTTGACATTTTAGGAGACGGTAATACTTTTGGCGGCCTAATTAAGGATGAGGTCCTACAGCAGATTACGGAATTGAAGGTTATCAAAAGTAAGGCAGTAGAGCTTGGGATAGCATTGACGGAAGAAGAGCTCGCCGATGTAAAAACCTATGCGAAGGAACATTATGAGGGGATGGCGAGTGAGGATATTGATAGGTATCTAATTACGGAAGAACTATTACAACAGGTCTATGAAGACAATTTACTAGCGGAAAAAGTGTTTGAGTCGCTTACCATCAACGTTGACAATAATGTTGATGATATAGGAACAAAGCAAATTACGGTAATGGATATTTTAATATATGGAACTGATTTTGATGAAGAGGGCAATAGGGTTGCCTATACCGCCCAGGAGAAGGAACAGGCATATGATAAGGCCAAGTCGTTACTCGAACAAGCGAAAACGACAGAGGATTTTTACACTTTGGCTGAAGCTAATTCAGAAGCGGATAACATCGAATACACCTTTGGAAGGGGTGGCGGGCCGACAGACTACAGCGTAGCCTTTGAACAGGCAGCATTTACCTTAAGGACAGGGGAAGTAAGCGATATTATTTCAACAGACTATGGCTGGCATATCCTATATTGTGTGTCGGATTTTAATGCGGATGCTACAACGCAGATAAAGGAAAAGATTATAGAGCAGCGCCGCAATGAAGTGTTCTCTAAGCTCTATACAGAATGGTCTGCAGAGTACGACATCGTGATAAACAGTGAGGCATGGGATGCAGTTACCTATGAAGAATAAGCGAATACTTCATAGCAATTAATAAAAAAAGTAAAAAGCCCTACGCTACCGAGGTATTTTCGATACCATAATCGGTAAGTGTAGGGCTTTTCCTTTATGTCAAGTGAATCGGTTTACTAATTAATCATGTTGATAGCAAGTGGCATGGCCTGCGAATTTATCTTGTAAAAATAATGTTATACGTAATATAAATTCTCGGAAGGATAAACAGCGTCACAAGTTACATCAATACCCAACTTTTTCAAGATCTGCTCATCATTTCTGTTTAACATAATTGTGGCATGTGCCTGTACACCTTTTAACATGGACAGCTTATCGTAGGCTAACTGGGCAGTCGGATTGGTAACGGCACAGATGCTTAGAGCAATCAAGATTTCACTTGCATTGAGATAAGTAATTTTACTGTGTAAATCCTTTTCCTTCAAATCACGTATTGTATTCAAAATGACGGGTGACAGCAAATAGATATCATCACTGATTCCAGCCAGATATTTAATGGCATTGAGTAAGGCAGCCGAGCAGCAATCCATAGTAGAGGAACCTTTGCCGGTGAGTATGTTACCATCCGTTAACTCGAAAGCAATAACGGATATTGTTTCATTGTCGCAGCAGTTTTCTTTTAATTTCGCAGCATATGCTCTTGCCGGGAGTACACATTTGCGATCCTCCTGTTTCAGCCCGACTTCTTCCATAATCACTTTCATACGGGTTAAAGATTCTTCATCCAGAAGACCTTTTTTAAAATCACAGGCTGTAGCAAAATACCTGCGGATAATTTCCTGTTTCGAAGCTTCCACGACAACAGCATCATCAGTAATACCAAAGCCACAACGGTTTACACCCATATCGGTCGGGGATTGATAAACGGATTCTTCTCCTGTAATCTTTTCAATAATTCTTTTAATGACCGGGAACATCTCCAAATCTCGGTTATAATTTATCGTTACCTGATGATACTTTTCAAAATGGAAGTTATCAATCATGTTAACGTCCTTTAAATCGATGGTAGCAGCTTCATAGGCAATATTTACCGGGTGCTTTAGTGGAAGACTCCAAATAGGGAAGGTCTCGAATTTAGAATATCCGGCAGCATGACCCATTTTATACTCATGATAAAGTTGATTTAAGCAGGTTGCTAATTTGCCGCTGTTGGGACCTGGTGCGGTAACAACGACAATCGGTTTGGTAGTAGTTACATACGGATTAATGCCGTAACCGTTCTCACTTACAATGGTATCTACATCTGCCGGGTAACCGGGAATGGGGATATGCTTATACACCTTGATGTTACGGCGTTCCAATTTATTAATGAAGACAGTTGTGGCAGGTTGCTTATTAAAGCGGGTAATTACCACGCTATTTACTTCCAACCCGTAACTGCGTAAATCATCCAGTAAGCGTAGGACCTCCATGTCATAGGTTATGCCGAAGTCGCCACGAATTTTATTACGCTCAATATCTCCAGCATAAACGCAAATAATAATTTCCGCTTGATCCTTCAATTTTTGAAGCAATTTTATCTTGGCATCCTCATCAAATCCCGGTAAAACTCTTTTTGCGTGCTTATCGCCGATCAATTTTCCGCCAAACTCCAGATAAAGCTTGTCATAATTATTGACTCTCTCCAATATATATTTTGATTGCTCCTCAATATACTTCTGTGGATCAAAACCGGTTCTCATATGGTATCCTCCCTTGAACACATTTGTTATAAGTATCGACATATTCGACCTTGTTATTTATATATCGTAATATATAAATATTGTAACTTTTTCGATGCTTTCTATGAAACACGTTAACGGAAAATAATTTTTTCTAAATATTTTCACACCATACTCTATCATAATCGATAATCCTAAAATGTCAAATGTCTTTTTCTGCTTTTACCTTCTTTTTTTATGCTTTTTTAAGCCTCCAAAAATATTTGGAGGAACCCCGCCAATCGATATTCACTACAAAACGACAAATTCATATACTGTATTAAGGAGGAGGTGATTTCATGAATTCAAGCTGTTTGATTATTTTATTATTACTATTATGCTGTGGTAATCAAGAGAGTAGTAGACCAACTCATCGAAGATGCGGTTGACATTATGATAGAAAACGTGTAAATGATAAAAATACCCTGTAAGGTAATCGCGCCATTTTTGGAGTTACCTTACAGGGTATCTCTGCTTTTTGCATGGGAATACTACCTATTACATTACGGGAATATGTGGTAAAATAATTATGACAAGTGAGATTGTCAAGCCTATTCGCGACAAATAGGCCGCCAATTCATCAGCTTATGACAATTTATCTTATTCCAGTAATATTAGCATCTACTTTTAAGATGTTATAAAGTCTGCGAGTGATGAAAATACTATAGTAACAAAGATGTAAATGTATGTCTTTGAAAAAGACCATGTCTTTGAAAAAGACATTAAGCATGCAGATGGAGGTTAATATGTGTGGAAGATATAATTTTACGGTAGAACAGAGCGATGAAATCAGGGAAATTCTTGAGAAGGTCAATGCTAAGTTTCACGGGAAAGAGGCAAGGACCGGTGAAGTCTTTCCTACGAATCAGGTACCGATTCTGATAGAGGAGCTTAAGGAGACTTCACCCGCCTTAAGCATCTGGGGGTACCCCAAATTCGATCAGAAGGGTGTAATTATTAACGCAAGATCGGAAACAGTCTTTGAGAAAAAGACCTTCCGTGACAGCTTGCTTAATAGGCGTTGTATTGTACCCTCTACGGGATTTTATGAATGGGACGGTGAAAAGCGAAAGTTTATGTTTCGGCAGGAAGGAACCAATGCTCTTTACATGGCAGGTCTATATACGTATTACCGGGAAGAGATGCGTTTTGTCATCCTAACCACGGAGGCCAATACTTCGATGAAAGAAGTACACAGCCGTATGCCGCTTGTAATTCCGAAGAAAGAGATAGATACTTGGCTTTTTGACTATAGTGCAACCAACGAAATACTAAAACGGACACCTCCACAGCTAATTAGGGAGGTAGTGTAAATTATTGAAAAGCATAATTCACACTTAGAAGTTTGTGCCTGCGAAATCCTCGGCACAAACTAAATCAAAGGGTAGGCATGTTAGGTTAGTGTGAATTATTGAAAAGCATAATTCACACTTAGAAGTTTGTGCCTGCGAAATCCTCGGCACAAACTAAATCAAAGGGTAGGCATGTTTGGTTAGTGTGAATTATTGAAAAGCATAATTCACACTTAGAAGTGCCTGCGAAATCCTCGGCACAAACTAAATCAAAGGGTAGGCATGTTAGGTTAGTGTGAATTTTCCGTCAGATTTTCGAAAGAAAGCCTGTAAGGTTAGGGTTGGCAGAATAAAAATGCTTATGGGAATGTATGCTCCGGCGATTATAAAAAATGAGAATACTCCTGAATTTACAATCAATATACCGGAGGTTAAAATTAATATGAAAAGTATTCAAAAAACGGAACAAAGCTGTATCCTCTATGGGGTACCTAAGGTAGCTTATACCTATGAAGAGTGTACACCTTTTTGTGCGTCATTAAAGGCATGTCTCAACTATATAGGGCAGCAGATTGACTATTCATATATTATGGCAATTACTGGGGCATCATTTCGGCTTAGGTGGAATACCAAATTCTGGGATGGTGGTAACGTAGACATTATGAATATTTACGAGGACGGGTATGAAGTATTTAAGCGGGCATTTCATGCCGCGGGGCGGTCTTACCAGATTCTTAGGAGAGAAAATTCAAATAAGGAAGAGTTCACCAGGTTTATTAAAGCGGAAATCGACGAAGGACGGCCGGTAATTGCCCAAGGTATCATTGGACCACCAGAAGCCTGCCTCATCACCGGATATCAAAACGACGGGGAAACCTTACTAGGATGGAACTGTTTCCAGGAAAATCAGGAGTTTGCGAAAGAAGTTACACAAGGTGAAGAGGGGTATTTTATCTGTAAAAACTGGTGGGAAAATGAATGCACCGTGGCAGTTATGTCTGTCGGGGAACGGCAGGAAGAACTGATTAGTCATAAAGAAATTCTTACAAACGCCATAGAGATATTAACCAAAGAAAAGATAGTCTTTCGAGGAAAAGACGGAAAAATTACTGCAGAATATGCTGGAGGACAAATAGCCTATGATGCATGGGCAAAAGCCGTGGCAGATGATAAGGAGTTCCCGGCAAAAGCTATATTGCCAATTCTGTTTGAACGAATTATGTGTCAAGGCGACGCACAGGTCATGGTTGGAGAAGGCCGGTCCTATGCTGCATATTTTATGGAGTGGGTCGGACGGGAAAATGAAAAGGTATCTGACAAATGCAATAAGGCAGCCAAGTATTTCCGCAAGGCAGCGGAGTGTGCATTTCAAATGAATGAGCCGAAGGGCGGATTTATCCAGGACGAACAAACCACAAGAAAGTTTGCTGAGCCAGAGGTTAGGAAGCAGATTGTTCCACTCATTTATAAAGCGAAGGAAAATGAGGCAAAGGCCTGTGAGTTGATGAAAGAGATTGTGGCAGAAATGTAAATTATCAAAAAACATATTACTGAAAGCAGAAAGTCCCCACGACAATGGTTTTTAAGACATTGAAGGCGGGGACTTTTAGTTATTTTAATATAAACTGCGTTCTGATTCTAAAATTTTGCGGGTCCATCTGAATAATTTATTATCTTACAAATATTTTGCAAGATAATAAACCAAAGTGCATACTGCGACCATAAAAAATACGGTACAAGTTACCACGCAAAAGGTAATCACTTTAAAATTATAAGCGTTTTTTACCTTTAGAAATCTGTCTAAATCCTCTGGTGTAGTATTTTCAGTATCAATCTTGATAAAAGTTCCTGTATTATCATTATATATAATATTTTCTGGTAAATTCTTAACGTCGTATTCCTCTTCTGTTACTTTAGTACCCTTTAAAAATTTCAATTTCAATAAACACCTATAATATTCTCGCATAATTTGCCTCCAGGTTCTGAGAATGAGAGTTTTCTCCCAATTAACGTAACATAACACACTATTTACTAAGGTCTATGTACAATTTTAAAACAACTTTAGAAGTAGTATACATTAATTAAGCACATAATGCTACCATATTTATACAACTAAAAGAGACAGCCTAAAAGAGACAGTTTGAATGTTTATTGAAAGACATTGAAGGTGAAGGACTTTGCTTAATAATGTGCTTTTCCTTTTAAGAGAGATGAATTTTATGAGCTAAAGCACAGAGAGTAGTACTGCTGTCCGTGTAATCATCACCGGCTACATTTTCATAGAAAGCGGTACGTTGAAAACCGGTATCATTTAAATCTGTTTGCATTTCCGCTATAGAAAACGCATGATTCCAAATAATATAGCGATTTACAGTATCCTTTTCGACTATTATGTATTGATCTACAAAGGTGCTGTAGTCGTCATATCGATAAAAGCTGTAGAGGCAGGCATAGGGATTTTCGCTCCAATAACCACTACTATCATAACTCCAGCTTTTTGTCTCAGCTTTCTTTTCATATTCTTTTGCAGTAAAAGCATCAAGGAGAAGGAGTCCATTGGGTTTTAGCGCTCGATATATTTTACTGAGAAGGATTTTCCTTTCCTCTTTACTTAAAACACCAAAATCGCAGTAAATCAAAGTAATAACATCAAATTCCTCACAATAATTCAGAGTAAGATAATTCTGACATTGATAAAAGATATTCGTATTTTTTTGAACTGCACTTTCCCGTGCATAGTTAATCGAACGAGGGGAAAGGTCAATCCCCGTTACACGAAAACCTGCCTCTGCAAATAGCTCTGCATAAATTCCCGGTCCGCAGCCTAAATCCAAAAGTTGGGTGCGTTTTAAGGGATTTGAAACATTTGCAATCCAGTTCACAGACCTTTGAACAAAATCTAATTTTCTTGTAGCAGCTTCCCAGTCAGGGTCTAAATGTGCCTCAAGCATTCCTTTCGAAATATGCTCATCATCCCAAAATTTTGATGTACTAGGAGCATACAAAGCTGGACGTTCGCTTAAATAGTGTAGTAATATTTTATTCATATAATTTAATCTCCTTTATTTGTTTTGATTTTTTGTGATGATAACAAAATTATCTTATG
>Ga0209512_1002571_pt1 | contig 18903 bp, 17 predicted proteins | sample frozenSSSSmetaG_FD_184142 | JGI IMG/M metagenome (GOLD analysis project Ga0209512, IMG submission 184142) | Glacier valley bacterial and archeal communities from Borup Fiord, Nunavut, Canada, to study Microbial Dark Matter (Phase II) -... | ecosystem: Environmental > Aquatic > Freshwater > Ice >... | reverse complement strand
AATTGTGATAACACTGCCACCTTCATATGCACCTTTAATATATTGCTTCATTTTATTAAATGGTACACCATCCAGGTTTTCTGTTGCATCTATTTCAAGCCTTCCCAACTCCCATCCATATACCGCCGGATATTGACCTGCGGTTTCTTTTACATCACTTCTACCCTGTTTGTATTTCCACCCAACACCATAAGCAAGATCGTCCTGGTGCCCAAACATTATACCTTGAACAGTTTGCCTGTGTAAATTATTCAGCAGGTATTTTGTTTCCTTTGTGGCTTCTTTATCCGTCGTTTGTGCCGTTATTACTCCTCCCAAAAAAAACAAATAAAGCAGAAGGGTAAAAAAAAGATTATTTTTTTCAAAACCTACATTTTAAATGACCATTTTTATGCATCCTGTTTAAAAGGTTTTTGTGTTAGTCAGCAACCAAACTACTTCTAAATCAGGCTATTCAAAATTAGGTAAATTCATTATCTACACGCTAATACTATATTATCTTAATTTTGATTGATGAGGATAACTGTGTTAAACTTTGTAATCTAATAAACGCATTTCTTTAAGTATTTAACAATAAAATGGTATGTGTACATTTTAATACCCATTTGATATTATTTTAATTTAATTACTGTAGTTTCATTTTTCATTTCGTGTCATAATCATTCAACCTTTATTTAAAAAATGCATAAAAATATAGTTAGAGAAATAACACCTTTAACACAAAACGATTGCTTTACCATTTTTAGCAGGGTAAAAAAAGAATTTAATTTTCCATTGCATTACCATGAAGAATTTGAATTAAACCTGATTATAAATGCAAAAGGTGCAAAGAGGATTATTGGGGATCATATTGACTACATTGATGAGCTGGAATTGGTATTGGTTGGCCCCAATTTATCTCATGCCTGGTTTACCGGCCAATGTACAAGTGATGAAATAAAGGAAGTAACCATACAGTTTCATAAAGATCTTTTTGATGAGAAAATGCTTCGCAGAAATCAGCTAAGTTTTATCCGTAAAATGTTTGATCTTTCAAACAAAGGAATTCTATTTTCAAAAGAAGCTGCACAGACTATTTGTCCCCGCATACTATCGTTACATCAAAAGAGTGGCTTTGATTCGGTTATTTCACTAATCAATATTTTGCACGATCTTTCTACAACACGAGATATAAGAACCTTGTCTGAAGCCACTTTTAATAACGAGTTTCAATTAAACTTTAATAGCAGGCGAATTGAAAAGGCTTTTGAGTACATGAATAAAAATTACGATAAACAAATAAGCCTTGGAGATATTGCCAGGCTAGTGAATATGACGGAAGTATCTTTTAGCAGGTTTATAAAAAAACGTACCGGCATTACTTTCATTGATAGCTTAAATGAAATTCGATTGGGGCATGCTTCCAGAATATTGATTGATACCACCAATTCTGTTGCTGAAGTTTCTTACAGTTGTGGCTTTAACAACATCTCTAATTTTAACCGTTTATTTAAAAAGAAAAAAGGTTGCACACCCAAAGAGTTTAGAGAAAGTTTTTCGGGTACAAGAACATTTTTTTAATATACTTTATCGGCATTTATCTACCTTGGCTAGAAGAAATTGCCAAACTAATTTGAAATAAAACTATAAATTTTGAAAAGAAGCTAGGATTTATTTTGCAAATATTGATAAGGAAACATCAAGATTATCAGCTAGCACCATACTGGATCCACCAACCCCAAAATCTCTTCTGTTTATTTTAAACGACCCGGCAAAAAGATAGCCGTTCTTTTGTGCACTGGCAGTAAATGGAAAACTAATATCTTTTGTTACTCCTTTAATAGTTAGTTTAGCCTGCATCAAAAAATTTCCCGGTGTTGTTTGACTAATGGCAGAAGAAATAAAATTTATCAGTGGATATTTTTCAACATCAAAATATTCTTCTTTACGCAGATGCTTATCTCTTAACTGGTTATTGGTGTTTACACTTGCAGCATTAATACTTACAGCAAAACTTGCATGGCTGCTGTTGGATGCATCAAACATTATGGAGCCCTTTAATCCGCTAAAATTGCCTGTTGTGGCAAACCCAAAATTCTTGATTGTAAATTTTATTGTTGATCCTGTGCCATCAGGAGTTAAACGCTGACCATCTGCACCAACGAAGACAAAAAATAAAAATGCTAAAGAGGTAATGCGCTTTAAGTATTTATTTTTAAAGAGTCTGTTTACTAATGGAATTTTGAATTGCATACTTTTTATTGTTTTTAATTAACAAGGTTTCTTACTGCTTCAAGCTACTTTTTGTAATAACGTAAGCGGTACCCATTAGTTCATTTAATGCTTTCCCGAAAACTATGCCAATAAAATAGGCATCCACAAATAATCAATTTACACTAATCTTTAGTTGCAGATTTTAACTAGACTTGTTTTGTTTTAGATTGTACAAAAAAATAAATTTTTATAAACTAAATATATTAGTATATTTGTACTAATCAAATTAGTTGTACTATGTCACAAGCAGGACAAAACCTTAAATATCTTCGCAAATTACGTGGTTGGACACAAGAAGAATTTGCTGTAAAATTAGGTATCAAACGTTCCTTAATAGGAGCCTATGAAGAAGAACGGGCAGATCCCCGTATTGAAGTACTGGAAATAGTTGGTGATATTTTTAAACTTAGCTTAGATGAATTGTTACTGAAAGACCTGAGCATTACAGGCAGTAATTATTTAGCTAAAAGAAGGCAACAAAAAATGATGAGTGCCGAAAGAAACATTATACATTTTGTGCCTGTTAAAGCCGCTGCAGGTTATTTGGCCGGCTATGCAGACAGTGAATTTATCGATGAGTTAAATACGTTTACCCTGCCAATGCTTTCCGGTGGTAATTACCGTGCCTTTGAAATTATTGGAGACAGTATGATGCCTACACCAAGTGGCAGTATTATAGTAGGTGAAAAAATAGATACAACTGAAGATGTAAAAAACGATCAGGCTTATATTGTAGTAAGTCGCCATGAAGGTATCGTTTATAAAAGGATTGTGAAGAATAATAAAGCCAAAAATAAACTTACTCTTGTGAGCGATAATCCTCAATACCAGCCTTACCAGGTAAATACAGAAGATGTAGTAGAATTGTGGCAGGCGCAAATGGTAATTAGTAAAGTAAGCCTGCAACAACGTTGGGATATGAACTCACTAGCTAGTATGGTAAATAATTTGCAAAGCCAGGTAAGTTCTCTTAAGAAAAAGATGAATTAGATGATTCATTCTTTATTATGTTCAACTTATCTAAAAAATCCGAATAGGAATTGAATAATCCTTTTTAGCAATAAAAATAAAACGCAGGAAATGGAAAAAATGATCGTTAAAAATACTATTCTTATTAATGCAGATAGGATTAGTGTTTGGGATGCTTTGGTTAATCCTGAAAAAACGAAACAATACATGTTTGGTTGCGAAACAGTATCCGAATGGAAAATTGGCAGCACATTACTTTGGCGCGGAAACTATGAAGGAAAAGATGTGGTTTTTGTGAAGGGTGTTATTATTGACTTTGAACCAAACAAGCTTTTAAAATATACTGTTATCGACCCCGCTTCTTCGATGGCTGACATTCCGGAAAATTACCTGAATGTTACATACGAATTGGAAGAACAAAATGGGCAAACAAATTTATCTGTTACCCAGGATGGTTTTGAAGGTGCCGCAGAGGGAGAGAAAAGATACCGGGATGTTCAAAATAACGGAGAAGGCTGGAACCCTATTTTAAAAAAATTGGTTGAAGCAAATTAATTATAAGATAATATAAAAAAATTAATTGGTAATAAAACTTTAGTCACTTGCCCTTAAATTGAAAGGTGCAAAAGTAAAGAATAACTTAAACGTAAATTTTCATAATTTTCAAATTCAGATACATCACTTAAACATTAAAAAACAACATTATGATCAAGTTACAAATTATTGGCAACCTTGGTAAAGATTGCATTGTAAAAGAAGTAAACGGACAAAACGTAATTAATTTCAGCGTAGTACATTCTGAGCGTTATAAAGACAAACAGGGTAACCAAAAAGAAAGAGCAACTTGGGTTGAATGTGCTTATTGGACAGATAAGACTGGAGTAGTTCCCTACCTTACAAAAGGAAAAACAATATATGCAGAAGGTTATCCGGAAGCAGAAGCTTATATGAACAAAGAGAACCAGGCAGCCGCAACATTAAGAATGAGAGTTCAAACTATTCAATTAGTAGGAGGCGTTGGTGGAGAGACACCTCAAAATCAACCATCAAGTGGTGGGAGTAATTTTAATCAAAGTTCTCCGGCATCATCCTATTCATCCACTCCCAATAATCCCGTGACATCAACAGCAGCAAGTGTAGCATCAGATGCAGCTGATGATCTTCCTTTTTAAATTTGACAGCTAGTGCATATTTCCTAAAAAATAGTGATGCAAATTTGCCTCACTATTTTTTTTAACATAGATAGTGCTGAAAAAAAAATATGGTAATAAATTAAAAAACGCCCCAGTAATTGGAGCGCTTTTTACCGGTATTGTTATTATTATTTATCTCCTTTTCGAAGTTTACTATTTTTCTTACTGTAACTAAAGTAAATAATAAATCCGATTGCCAACCAGCCAAATAACCTCAACCAGTTTGTCCAGCCTAAACCAAATATCATTGCTGCACAAACAATAATACCTAAAATAGGCACTACAGGTACCCAGGGTGTTTTAAATTGTCTTGGCAAATCTGGTTCAGTTTTCCTTAAAATAATTACTGCTGCACACACAAGAATGAAGGCAAAAAGAGTTCCTATACTTGTCATGTCACCAACAATATCACCGGGAACAAAGGCTGCAAAAATCCCCACTAATACTAAAATAATTAAATTGGCTTTATATGGTGTTTTAAATTTAGGATGCAGATCACTAAAAACTTTTGGTAACAAACCATCTTTGCTCATGCTGTAAAACACCCGGCTTTGGCCAAGTAACATTACTAATATAACAGAAGAAAATCCTGCAAGGATAGCTACAGTAACTAGTTTACCTAACCATCCATATCCAGGCATAAATGTATTAATAGCTGTTGCAACAGAAGCTTCTTTACCCGTAGTTCTAAAAAAGTCAACCGGTGCCAGGCCTGTTAGTACATGTGCAAACAAAATGTACAATACCGTACAAACGGCTAAAGAACCCAATATACCAATGGGCATTGCTGTTTTAGGATTCTTGGTTTCCTGTGCAGCGGTGCTTACAGCATCAAAACCAATAAAGGCAAAAAACACGACACCTGCAGCACCAAGTATACCCATGATACCTCCATAACTATGTTTAATACCCTGGTGGTCTTCGTAAATAGAGGGTGCAGGAATATAAGGTTCATGATTGGCAGGATTAATAAAATTCCAGCCAAAAATTATAATCAGAATAACGATAGCAACCTTTGTAATTACGATGATGCCATTAACAAAAGCAGATTCCTGTGTTCCTTTTATCAACAATAAACTCAGTAAACTAACAATCCCTAAAGCAGGAAGATTTATCATACCATGTTCACCCGTTAAGGCAGATATTTCAAAAGGAGAATGACACAATTGGTAGGCTATCGGTTTCATATGTAAAACATGAACCAATAAATTATTGAGGTATTCACTCCATGCAATTCCAACTGTAGCAGCACCAACTGCGTATTCCAGCACAAGATCCCACCCGATAATCCAGGCCAATAACTCACCCATGGTTGCATAAGTATAAGTGTAGGCGCTACCAGATATAGGTATTGAAGAAGATAATTCTGCATAGCACAAACCTGCCAACCCACAGCCAATAGCGGCAACAATAAAACCAAGGGTAACAGATGGCCCTGCATTTTGTGCAGCAGCTGCGGCTGTTCTTACAAACAGCCCGGCACCAATAATAGCACCAATACCTAGGGCTACTAATGAACCGGCACTAAGTGTTCGTTTCAATCCTTTTTCTGTATCCGCCGCTTCAGCCATCAACACACTTACTGGCTTTTTTATAAATAAACTCATACGATATTTTAGTTTAGTAAAAAAATGAATCGGAAAAATAACACTAAATTTTTAATTCCGTAACGTTATAGAGATTTTTAAATACTAGCTACTGATAACAGGTATTAAATATTATATTGCAACGTTTATATTAAAATATGGAAATTAAACCACCAAAGCGCAGTAATCTTACCTTATACATTGGCATTGCGCTGCTAGCAGGTATTGTAGCAGGATTTTTACTTAACAAAATCTATGTTGGGAATGAGAATGCTCAAATTGCCAATGCCGAAATACAACTGGGTCATTTAAATAAAGCCATACAGCCATTTGAAGCAATAAAAGATTCTGCTTTATACAATTCGATACAGGCATTTCAAAAAAAATTAATTAATCAGAAAAAAGCCGCAGAAGGCAGCTTGCTAAATACACCCGATGAAGCAATTGCATTATCCAATTTTAAACTTTTATCAGATTCAATTAAACAGTTAAACATTACATTAGGCAGGTTTACAGACACAAGTGCAGGAGCTTATAAAACATTACAACAACAGAGAGAACTGGTTACAGCACAAAAAAACAACAGTTTAAAAACCAGGGATTCCAAACTGGATTGGTTTACTATTTTAGCAGATATTTTTTTACGGCTGATAAAAATGATTGTAGCACCGCTTGTATTTACGACCCTTGTTGTAGGAGTAGCTAAATTGGGTGATATCAAAGCTGTAGGCCGCATTGGAGGAAAAACATTGCTTTGGTTTATCAGCGCTTCCTTACTAAGTCTTTTGTTAGGAATGCTATTGGTAAACATTTTTGAGCCGGGTAAAGCAATGCAATTACCATTACCCGATAGCCACATTAGCACAGGTATTGACAAAGCAGCACTTACAATTAAAGATTTTTTTTACCACGTTTTTCCTGCCAGTGTAATTGACGCTATGGCAAAAAATGAAATTTTACAGATTGTTATTTTTGCACTTTTTTTTGGTGTTGCCGCAGCCGCCATTGGCGATGTTGCAAAACCGGTTGTAAAAGCATTGGATGCCACAGCGCATATTATTTTAAAAGTTACCGGCTATGTAATGAATTTTGCACCACTTGCAGTATTTGGTGCCATGAGTGCAATTATTGCCAAACAGGGTATTGGTATTTTAAAAACCTATTCCATTTTTATTGGTGAGTTTTATTTTGGCTTATTGGTATTGTGGATTTGCCTGATTTTAATAGGGTCGATATTTCTTAAGAAGAGGGTATTTACTTTAATAAAAAGAATGAAGGAACCCATTCTGCTTGCATTCAGCACATCCAGCAGTGAAGCAGCTTTTCCTAAAACTATGCTGGAGTTGGAACGATTTGGTTGCAAAGATAAAATTGTAAGTTTTGTGTTACCGCTTGGTTATTCTTTCAACCTGGATGGCAGTATGATGTACATGACTTTTGCATCTTTGTTTATCGCACAGAGTTATGGCATGCACCTGCCGTTAGGTACCCAATTAACGATGCTGCTGGTGCTAATGCTTACCAGCAAAGGAATTGCCGGTGTACCAAGGGCTTCACTGGTAGTAATTGCAGGTACACTTGCTACCTTTAATATTCCGGAAGCAGGCATTGCATTGCTGCTGGGCATTGATCCTCTTTTAGACATGGGCCGCAGCGCTACCAATGTTGTAGGCAACAGCATTGCCACTGCTGTTGTTAGTAAGTGGGAAGGAGAACTGGAACATAAATAATTAAAACTATTTTTACATTATTGATACCCCATTATATGCACTATTTTATTTTATTAGATTTCCATTGGACACAATTGCTGCAACCACAATGGTATATTGAGAATGGCGGCTTATGGTTCATCGTATTTGCTGTTTTTGCAGAAACGGGTTTATTTGCCGGATTTTTTTTACCAGGCGACTCCCTACTTTTTGTAACAGGTATTTTTAGTAACGACCTGGTGCAAAAAGGACTGGGTATACATGTGGACAGCTCTTTTGTAAACCTGATAATTTTAGGAATTGTAATTTCCCTGGCGGGGATCATCGGCAACTTTGTTGGTTATTGGTTTGGCAAAAAAAGTGGTCCGTTTTTGTTTGAACGGAAAGACACATTACTCTTCAAGAAAAAATATTTATTACAAGCCAAAGAATTCTATGATAAGCATGGCGGTGGTGCCATTATAATGGCAAGGTTCATACCCATTGTAAGAACCTTTGCACCTATTGTAGCAGGTATCGTTGGTATGGAGAGCAAAAAGTTTACCTGGTATAATATTGCTGGTTGTATTGGCTGGGTATTCTCCATGTTGTTTGCCGGCCATTACCTGCAACAGTTCTTTTTTAACACATTTCATTTTGATTTAAAAGAACATCTTGAAGTAATTGTTATTGGCATTGTGTTGGTTACTACAGCGCCAATATTTGTAAAACTACTTTTTGATAAAAAGAAAAATGCCAAAAAGAATATACCATAAATGACTGCTACATCAAAACAATCTTCTTCCATTTTTACCATTGCCGTTCTTGTTGCTGCCCTTGGATATTTTGTTGACATCTATGATTTATTGCTATTCAATATTGTAAGGGTAGATAGTTTAACAGAATTAGGTCTTTCTGCAGCCCAGGTAAAAACACAGGGCGAATTTATCATTAGTATACAAATGATAGGCCTCTTAATTGGCGGTATTATCTGGGGCATAATGGGTGATAAAAAAGGAAGATTAAGTGTATTATTTGGTTCTATCATTTTATATTCACTTGCCAATATTGTTAATGGCTTTGTGCAAACACCCAACCAATATGCGCTTACCAGATTTATTGCCGGTATTGGATTGGCCGGAGAATTAGGTGCAGGTATCACCCTTGTTACCGAGCTGGTTAGTAAGGAAAAAAGAGGACTAAGCACTTCACTGGTAGCGGGTATCGGCTTACTGGGTGCAGTAGCCGCATTTTTTGTTTCTCAAAATTTCAACTGGCGTACCTGCTATTTTATTGGTGGTGGTTTGGGTTTTTGCTTATTGATACTGCGTATATCCGTATTCGAAAGCAGTATGTTTACCAATACGAAACAATCTGGCGTCAGCAGGGGGAACTTCTTTATGTTTTTTACTAACAGCCTTCGTTTTAAAAAATATATTTGTGCCATTTTAATTGGTTTACCAACATGGTATGTAATTGGAATTTTGGTAGCCTTCTCCAATAATTTTGCAATAGAATTTGGTATAACAGAAACAGTATTGCCGAAAATATCAACCATGTATGCCTATGTATTTATTTCCGTTGCTGATTTGTTGGCAGGGTTTGTCAGCCAATGGTTCAGAAGTAGAAAAAAGGCTTTATATATTTTTTATACTCTCACTATTATCTCCATCATTTTTTATTTTAATCAACAAAATGGTACCGCTCCAGGTATGTATGTAATATGCGCAGCAATGGGCTTTGGCACTGGCTTTTGGGCAATTTTTGTTACCATGGCTGCTGAGCAGTTTGGTACTAATTTAAGAGCTACTGCTGCCACTACCGTACCAAATATGGTAAGAGGGGCATTACCAATATTATTTCTACTCTTTAAATGGTTGCAAGGTTTATTTGCTGATCTGTCTCATCCCTATATCACCGCAGGATGGGTAACAGGGGTAATAGTGATGGCTATTGCAATTATTGCAGCCTATTTTACTGAAGAGACTTTTGGTAAAGATCTTAATTATACAGAATAACAATCCGAGCTGGCTTCCTGTTAATTTATTTGTAATTCTGTTTCATAAACCAAATGAAACATACTATTTGATGTTATTTTCGTTCATCAATAATTATGAAAAAATCTATTGCTTTCCTCTTTATAACCTTAATGAGTTCACTTGCAGCTGAAGCACAAAAACTAAATGTAGAAGTAAATTACATTTCTTCGGATGCCGCGACAACCAAGCCGCTAATTTTTTATAATCCTGCAGTAAAATTAACATGGAAAGATTTTAAAGGAGCCCCGGTTGCCTCCAGTGACGCAGCGGCAATAACCAATGCAGGTATTGGTTTTAAAATGGCGTTTCAATCGGAGGGGAATATCGCTACTTTAAAAATCTCAGTAAACTGTAATTTTTCAATAGCAGATAGCTGGGTTAAAGATGACAGAAGAACTGCTTACATTTTAAATCATGAGCAACATCACTTTGACATTGCGTATATCCATGCGCTACAGTTTATACGAAACTTAAAAAATGCAAGCTATACTATGAAGGATTATAGCAAAGTAATTGAAAAAATATATTACCAAACCCATTTAGAATTGTTAACAATGCAAAATGCTTACGACAGCGAAACTAAAAATAGCCAGGTGGCATCGGAGCAGGAATTATGGAATAAAAAAATAGATGGACAGCTTGAAGCGCTTACAAAAAAGCTACCGTGATGCCCGTCTGTACAAATAATATGCAATAAATCCGAATAAAATATTGGGTAGCCAGGCAGCAAGAAATGGAGTAAAATTACCTTTTGTCGCAAACACCAATGAAAACTTTCCAAATAAAATATACAATACACTAAGTACCACACCAACAGCAAGGTGTAATCCACTACCTCCCCTAACTTTTCGGGAAGCAAGCGTAGCACCAATCAGTGTTAAAATAATCACCGACGCCGGAATAGCATCCCTGTTATACCGCTCTACAAGCAATGTATTAATATCTTCTGAGCCCCGCATCTTATCCATTTTTATCAAGTTATTTAACTCCGCAGTTGATAACCTGTCTTTTAAATAATCATCCCTGCGAAGGTCTGTTGGCTTAAAGTTATAATTAATCAGTAATGAGGGGTTGTGACGAATAGTTTCTTTGTCGCCATTGAATATACGTTGTTGTACATTGGTTAACTTCCATTTCCTTACAGTAGTATCCCATGCTATATTTTCGCACCGAAGATTGTAAACCAATTCATTTTTTTTAAATTCCTGTATAAAAAAATTAGCCCCGGTTTTACTGAGGGTGTCATAACTACGTAAGCCAGCATAGGTATTGGAATCCAGCCTAAAATAATAGTTTTGTAAAAAAGATTTATTTTCATTGTTGCCAAAGTTTACATCAATGTATTTTGCCTGAAAAACACCCCAAATAGTATTGGCTCGGGGCAACACAAACTGGTAAGCAAGCCATAAAAGAGTCGCCAAAAAAACACTGCCTATCCAATAGGGAACCAAAAAACGCCTGAAACTTACGCCGCTGCTTAATATAGCGATTACCTCTGAACGATCTGCCAATTTTGAGGTAAAAAAAATAACTGCAATAAACACAAATAAGGGAAATAACATGGCATCAATATGCGGAATGAAGCCCAAATGATACTCAGTCATAATCGTCCAGAGTGATAAGCCTGACTTATGGAAATCATCCGTTTTTTCGCTGGTATCAATTACAACAACAATTACAGTAAAAAGGATAATGCAAAAGACAAAAGTGGTTAAAAAACTTTTTAGTATGTACTTGTCTAATTTTTTCATTTTATATTGGCTGCAAAACTAACTTAAAACAGGCAGGCCATAAAATGTGTATGGTAAAGTATTTGTGAAATCTTATTTTATTATCTCCATCCTTTTAAAATGCATCCATAAAATATCATAAAAAAGGGAACAGCTTTTATCTTGTTCCCTTTTTTTGTATAAATGTAAAATTCTTACTCCACAATTTTTACTTCTGTCCTGCGGTTAAGACCTCGTCCTTCTGCTGTGGTGTTTTCTGCAATGGGTATCGTCATCCCGTATCCTTTTGCGGTTACTCTTTCCGGTGCTACACCTTTGGTTAAAAGATAAGCCCTTACAGTATTGGCCCTGTTTGTAGACAATATCATGTTGGCTTCCGGTTTACCTACATTGTCTGTATGTCCGCCAACTTCTATTTTTTCGTCTTCTTTTCTTTTCAGGTATTCTACCAATTCATCCACTACTTTATAGGCTTCAGGTTGTAAGGTAGCTTTACCTGTTTCAAACGTACAGTTATCCAACACAAACGATTTAGGTGCTTCAAATTGAATATCAACATTAAAAGGATTTTTATAAAACTGGTTGTCTTTCAAAGCCGGAATATCCAACACATTGTAACTGGTAGAATCATGAAAGCCAAGTATATAAATATCGTACTTACTGCCATTGGGCAACCTTAAAGAAAACTTACCTGTAGAATCAGAAAGCCCTTGAAACTCGGTGCCATTGGCCCTACTTTTAAATACAACGATTTCACTACTTAATAAATTGCCAGTTTTGGCATCAGCTATGGTAACATTTACCGGTGCATCTTTTGGTAAATTCATAGGTGCCGCAGGTGTAGCCTGTGCAAATACCAGCACAGGCATTAAGAGCGTCATCAATAAAAAATAATATTGCTGCTTCATGTTGATTTACATTTTAATTATTTTAAAGATAAATTTTAAAATATCGTTACCCAAAATTCAATTATTGTGCCATATCCTCACTTTATTTGTCGCTATAAACTATAGTTTAATTTATAAACGATGCTGCAATTGAGCTACCATCGCTTCTTTCCAGCTTTTAAAGTCACCTGCCTTAATATGCTTGCGGGCCTCGGCAACGAGCCATATATAAAAAGCAAGATTGTGCACACTGGCAATCGTTAATCCCAAATATTCTTTCGACTTCATCAGGTGCCTCAAATATGCCTTACTGTAATAACTGCTCATTTCACAATCAATACCATCATCAATGCAGGTAAAATCCTTTTCCCATTTTTTGTTATCAATATTTATAACCCCTTTGCTCGTAAACAACATGGCATTGCGGCCATTACGGGTGGGCATTACACAATCAAACATATCTATGCCCAACGCAATACATTCCAAAATATTCCATGGTGTACCCACTCCCATTAAGTAACGTGGTTTTTGAACAGGTAATATATTACAGCAATGCTCCGTAAATTCATACATCATTTCCATAGGTTCGCCCACGCTTAGGCCTCCAATTGCATTGCCAGTTGCATTTTGTGAGGCTATAAATTCTGCAGAAGTTGTACGCAAATCCTTGTAAGTACTACCTTGTATAATCGGGAATAAATTCTGTGTATATCCGTACTTATCAGGTGTTTCATTGAATCGTTTAAAACATCTCTGCAGCCAGCGATGCGTTAACTCCATACTTTTTTTTGCATAGGCGTAGTCGCTAGGGTAAGGTGGACATTCATCAAATGCCATAATGATATCGCCGCCAATAATACGCTGTATGTCCATCACTTTTTCAGGACTAAACAAATGTTTGCTTCCATCAATATGGCTTTGAAACAAAGCACCTTCTTCAGTAAGTTTTCTGTTATTGGCCAATGAAAAAACCTGGTACCCTCCACTATCTGTTAAGATAGGTTTACACCAGCCATTAAACAGGTGCAGGCCCCCGGCTGCTTCCAACGTTTCTAAACCCGGGCGTAAATATAAGTGGTAGGTATTTCCTAAAATTATTTGTGCTTTTACCTCCTTCTCAAGTTGTTGCTGGGTTACGGCTTTTACGCTTCCTGCAGTGCCTACCGGCATAAAAATAGGTGTTAGAATTTCTCCATGATCAGTGGTTATTTTTCCTGTTCTGGCTTTTGTTGCTGAGTCTGTGTGCTCAAGTTCAAATGATAATGCTGCCATAAAATTTTCCATCTTACTATTTACCCGATGTCAGGCAAAAATATTGTTTAAATTTAAATAATGATATTGCCGAATTTGTTACAACTTTATTTATAGCAATTTTATATACCTAATTAATCATTGAAAAAAAATGGAGGTTGTTTTTACTGCAAAATATTTTGCGTTAAAATATGCTTACTTTTGCTAATATGAACCTGAACCAACTCTTAATGCACTGGCACGGCATTATCTTTACAACCCTTTGTGCCATTGCTTTTATCCAGCTTTTTTATTACCTGTTTTTTTTTATTCGATTATCTTTTTATAAAAAAACATCAAAAACAACTTCGCAGACACATCCGGTATCTGTGATTATTTGCGCAAGAGACGAAGCTGCAAACCTGGCCAAAAATCTTCCAGGCTCACTGGTGCAACAATATACTACTACACATGAAGTGATCGTTGTGGATGATAACTCGTTTGACGACAGCCGGTATTTACTGGAAGAATTTCAAAAAACTTTTAAGCAATTACACGTGGTAGAGTTAAAGCAGGAAGCTAAATTAATAACGGGTAAAAAATTTCCGTTGAGTATCGGAATTAAAACTGCCAAGTACGAAGTGGTACTATTAACTGATGCTGATTGTGTACCGGCATCTGAATTCTGGATAGAAAAAATGCAGGAAACCTACGATGATGGCACTGAGATTGTGCTGGGATACGGCGCCTATTACAAAAAAAACGGGCTACTTAATAAACTGGTACGGTGGGAAACTTTTCATACAGCACTGCAATATTTTAGTTACGCACTTGCAGGATTACCCTACATGGGCGTAGGCAGAAATTTAAGTTATAAAAAAACAATTTTCTTCAGGCACAAAGGTTTCTCTGCCCACAACAATATACCCAGTGGTGATGATGACTTATTTATTAATACTGCAGCCACAAAACGCAACACAAAAATTAATATTGATGAAGACACTTTTACCTTAAGTGATCCTGTTACTACCTGGAGTCAATGGATGAAACAGAAAACACGACATTACACCACGGGTAAATATTATAAACCCTTGCATAAATTTTTGTTGGGACTCTATTCCTTTACCCACTTTTTATTTTTTCCATTACTAATTCTAAGTTGCCTGTTTTTTAGCTGGCAGTGGACGTTGATTGTATTTGGAATAAGACTTATTACCCAAGCCATTGTATTTTATCCAGCCATGAAAAAATTAAACGAAAAAGATCTCTATCCTTTCTTTTTATTTTTTGATGTTTGGATGTTTTTTTATTACCTGATATTTGCTTTGGCATTAATAAAAAAACCAAGGCCGGCATGGAATTAACTAGTCGGCAGGCACATTTTTTTTAATTCATAAATATGCTCTTATCACCGCCAGTTTAAAACCAATATGCGTAGAAAAGAAAAGCAGCTAATTACTTTTAAAGATGGAGATAGTTACAAAATATTTTAGTGATTTTACAGACATACAATTACAGCAATTTGCTGCCTTAAAACAATTATATACAGAATGGAATGAAAAAATAAATGTGATTTCCCGTAAAGACATAAATAATTTTTATGAGCATCACGTATTGCATTCGCTGGCAATTGCTACTCAATTTGAATTTAAAAAAGGTACTGAGATAATAGACCTTGGTTGCGGTGGAGGTTTCCCCGGAGTACCGTTAGCTATTTTTTTTCCGGAAACACAGTTTCACCTGGTAGATAGCATCAATAAAAAATTAAAAGTGGCCAATGAAATTGCAACTGCCATAGGCTTACAAAACATAACAACCCAACATACAAGAGCAGAAGAAATAAAGAATCGAAAATTTGACCTGGTAGTTTCCAGGGCGGTGGCACCCTTAAAAGATCTTTGGTTTTGGAGTAAGCCGCTGTTAAAAAAGGGAGGATCGCCCAATGGATTAATTTGTTTAAAAGGAGGCGATCTTACAACAGAAATATTCGAAAGTAAGTGCAGACCAAGAATTTGGGAAATTGAAAAAATATTCCCTGAACCATTTTTTAAAGATAAATTTTTATTACACGTTCCGCTATAAAATATAGGTCATCCTGGTGTGAAAAACCTTTTACTAAATACATTTCAGATAGACTTTCTTTATAAAGCCTTATTACATTCAAAAGATTACCACTTTAGGGTATTGAAATGTATTATTTTTTATCAACCTTTGCAAACGATGAATATACCTGTTGCAATAGTTGAAGATAATACTGATATCCGCCAGGCGCTGGAACAAATTATTGAGATGGCAGATGGATATACGCTTGCAGGTTCCTGCATCAATGGAGAAGAAGCCCTCAATAAAATTCCTTCTCTAAACCCTGCTGTTGTTTTAATGGATATTAACCTGGGCGGAATTAATGGCATTGAATGCGTTAGAGTTTTAAAAGATCTCTATCCGGATATGTTGTTTATGATGTGTACTGTTTATGAAGAAGATGAAAAAATTTTTGAGGCGCTGAGTGCTGGTGCAAATGGTTATATACTTAAGAAAACAACTCCGGATAAATTACTGAATGCTATTACAGAATTATACGAGGGAGGGGCTCCTATGAGCAGCCAGATTGCCAGTAAAGTGGTAGCGGCTTTTAAAAATAAACCTGCTGTTTCTTTAAACACCGATACATTGGACAATTTATCTAAAAGAGAAAAAGAAATACTGGAGGCCCTTTCCAAAGGTTTATTATACAAAGAAATTGCAGATCAGTTGTTTATCAGTTCGCAAACTGTTCGTAAGCATGTGTATCACATCTACGAGAAATTACATGTAACCAACCGCGTTGAAGCAGTAAATAGATTTTTTGGCAGATAGGCTAACGCAGTATTGCAAATTTTTTCTTATTCCAGGAATCTCCAAAGGTAAATATCCATTTGTGGCGTATTACCAATAGGAAAATCATGCGTATGGCCTGAATTAACAAAACCATATTTTGAATAAAACTTTTGAGCACGAATATTATATTCCCACACACCAAGCCAAACAAGCTTATATTGATGGTGTTCTGCAAATGCAATAAAAAACTCCATGAGTTTGTGAGCGATTCCTTTGCCGTGGTATTCTTTTAAAACATACAATCTTTTTAGTTCCAACGACTTCCACTTATTTACCTCCGCAAAGTTGCTGCTATCCTCCATAAACCGGATATATCCAACTGGTTCGCCATTTATCTCTGCAAAAAAACAATAATCATCCTGGTTACTTAATTCCTTTTTAATCTGTTCAAGATTATAATATTGCTCCAAAAAAGCCTGCATATCTTCTTCGGTACAAGTGCCGGTAAACGTATTATAAAACGTTTGTTTCGCCATTTTTGAAAGCACTGGCGCATCTGCTAGCAAAGTTCTTCGGATGGTAACTTCCATAATAAATATAATTAAGAGATTTAAATACCTAAAAAATTACCAGTTTAATTCTAAAATATTATTTTTTTGATCTGTGTCAGCCATCCGCTTTGTTGGATCAATCTCAGCCTTTTTTAAATCCGTAAGCCGGTGTTTTAATTCAACAATGTAGGTTGGATGTGTCCATCTCCACTCTTCATGCACAATCCTTTTTTGATTTTTATCTTCCATAAGTTTTTCACCAAACATTAAATTTATGGGGATATAATGCAATTCAGTAGTGCCATCTTTAAATGTAAGCTGCAGATCAACAGGCATCGGCATTTGTCCGATTCTTCTCAATCTTATTTTTGACACCCCATTTTCTTCCCACAAACTATCAATAGCATAATCTATTTTTTTGGTTGTATTACACCAATATTCTTTGTACCAATCCAATTTTAAACCACTTACATCCTCTGACAATTTTACAAGATCACTGGCATTCGGATGCTTAAAACGCCACTGTTTATAATACTCTAATAATATTTTATCTCTCACTGCTGCGCCAACTATGTAACCAAGCTGTTCCATAAAAACACACCCCTTTGAATAGGCTGCCACGCTATAACCAACATTGGTATTAAAATGATCGGCATGTGTAGTTAATGGTTCTTCATAATCGCTTTTTGCTATATAGTAATACGATTTGTAATTACCATTGTGCTCCAATGGTAAAAGCGCAGCAGCAGAATCGAGCGATTTGATGTAGGCTGGATTGGTTGCACCTTTTACTCTACTTACTTTATCCCTGTAGTACCCTTCAACAAGATCGGAAGCATACTCTGTAAACCCTTCATCCATCCATGCATACATGCTTTCGTTGGTGCCCAGCATCATTTGGTACCAGCTATGCATCCATTCGTGAAAAACGGTTCCCAAACCAGGGCCACTTAATAATGTTGCCATAGGATATTCCATTCCGCCATCACCTCCATGTATAAAAGAATATTGAGGATAAGGATATTTACCAAAATGGCTTTCAATAAAAGGCAATACAATTACTGCCGCATCTGCCACCGCTGTCCATGCTTCGTCATTTTTTGCATCGCCATCTTTGTAATTGTAAATCACATTTAGAGTGGGCCCGCCATTTGGCATTTTGCGTACTAAATGTTTATAATCAGGATCGGCTGCCCACATAAAATCGTGTACATTATTAGCGATAAAATGCCAGGTGCGCTTTGATAAAGTAATTGGCTTTAATTCTGTTCCGGGTGAATCATATCCCCAGCCAATATCAGCTGCATTAGCCAGCACGCCTGAACCGCCAAGTTTGTAGGTTTTATCAATTGCAATAGTTACATCAAAATCGCCCCAAACGCCGTAAAACTCACGGGCAACATAAGGTGTTGGATGCCAACCTTCATAATCATATTCACACAGTTTTGGATACCACTGGCTCATGCTGTACCTTACGCCTGTTGTTGGATTATCCCTTCCGCTTCTGCGAATCTGAAAAGGTACCTGGGCTTCAAATTCTATATCCAGCACTACAGTACTTTTAGGAGCAATTGATTTGGTAAGATTTACTTCCAGAATTGTTTCATGGTATTTGAAGGGTTGTGCAATACCATTCATTTTTAAGGAGATGATTTTTTGATAGCCTATTTCATCTTCTTTTAATTTACTGATGCGGTCTTTTACTCTACCATCCCAATCCTGCCTTCCATTTATCAAGGTTTTACCTAACTCCTGGCTACGCACATCCATACTGCTATTGGGTTGAAACGCATTAAAATAAAGGTGGTAAAATACTTTACTTAACACATCTGGCGAGTTATTGGTGTAAGCTAGTTTTTGTTTGCCGGTAAACCGATTTGAGTTGACATCAACATCAATGTTCATGGTATATTTAACCTTCTGTTGCCACCTGTCTGATTGTGCGATCGAAAACTTGTGA
>Ga0209512_1002569_pt1 | contig 18911 bp, 18 predicted proteins | sample frozenSSSSmetaG_FD_184142 | JGI IMG/M metagenome (GOLD analysis project Ga0209512, IMG submission 184142) | Glacier valley bacterial and archeal communities from Borup Fiord, Nunavut, Canada, to study Microbial Dark Matter (Phase II) -... | ecosystem: Environmental > Aquatic > Freshwater > Ice >... | reverse complement strand
TGGACGAGGCCCACCGGGGCCACCACCACCGGGACGCGGGCCGCTAGATCGGGAAAGACCAGCGTTTCTTTCTTCTTTTTCAAATTGTTCTGAGTACACGTTTCTCGACATTTATACCTTCTCCTCCGGGTCTGTTTATTTTAACTGTTCATACCACCTCATTTACACTCCTTTCTGAAAAGGTGTCACCATATTCTTTCAAGTGCGCCCGTGTTTCAGGGTCTATGGTTGTTTTTAAGGCGTTATCCAGCATTTTCTTTCCTAGTCCCGCCTGCCAGCATTCAAGAGTTTTACAGAGATAGGCTCCCCGCCCATTTTTCTTGCCCGTTTCGTCTATTTCCACCTGGCCTTCGGGGGTACGCACCAGCCGCATCAACCCGCGTTTGGATTCAGTAGTGCGACAAGCAATACAGGTGCGTTGGGGAATATGTTTAGGACGTGGCCCCTTCCCCGGTTTGGCTTTGGCAGGCGCATTTTTTTTTGCTTCTACCATTGGCCTACCTCCTTCAACAATAAAGCTTTTTACTTTACTCGCTAACCAGATAGCTATCTATTAGCTCACCGTTAGCGTAAATATCCAGGTGTTCGCTGTTGATTTCAAGCTCTACCTGTTGTCCAACATATTGTTCTGGCAAAGGCCCGTAGGTCTGGTTGCGGAAAACCACCATGCGGTCTTTGCGTACCTTGCGGGTCTCCCGCTCGGCTTCTGCTGAACCTTCTTCCTGTTCCTCAGAAGCATCCTCCCCGCCGTTATATTCGTCAGCGCGGAAAGCCCGAATCAGTTCATCCCCCCACATTACCAGCAAGCGTTGACCGTTATCCAGTAAACTTACGGTTTGGTCAGCCAGATGAGGTGGTAACGGGCCAAGCGTCACCCCGTTATAGCTGAAAGTTCCGTCTTTTCGCACCTTGCGGGTTTCGCCCTGCGGTGCGGCGGGAGCGGAGTCAGCATCACCATTAGCATCGTCGTCAAAATTCATTCCGGTCATGGCCGCCGCTTTAGCAAAGGATGCCTGCATATTGGTTTCGGCCCGCTCCGCCTCACGACTGAGAGCCGCCCGCGCCAATCGCGCAAAATCATCTTCGCCTCCACTGCTGCGGTTATAGCCGCTACTTACGGCTGAGGCGGCAGCTCCTGCCGTGACAGGTTTAATGTCTATCCGCCAACCCGTCAACTTTGCCGCTAATCGAGCGTTTTGGCCTTCCTTGCCAATTGCCAGTGATAACTGATTTTGTGGCACTAGCACCAACGCGCTTTTCTCCGCATCTTCCAATTCAACTTTGACCACCTGGGCCGGGCTGAGGGCGTTGGCAATGTATTTCGACATGTCGGCATCCCAGGGCAACACGTCAATCTTTTCGCCATAAAGCTCATTGACGATATTCTGAATCCGCACTCCCCGCATCCCTACGCAGCTTCCTACCGGGTCAACCCCTTCCTGCCGAGCGGCTACCGCTACTTTGGAGCGTAGCCCTGGCTCACGGGCGATGGATTTAATTTCAACCGTGCCATTAAAAATTTCTGGCACTTCGATTTCAAACAACCGTCGCAGCAAGTTACGGTGGGTGCGTGACACAATCAATTGGGCCCCACGATGATTCTTCTGAACTTCCACCAGATAAACCTTGATTTTCTGGGTGACCCGATAACGCTCGGTGGGCACTTGTTCCTGCGGCGGCATCAAAGCCTCGGCGCGCGGCTCAAGCTCAATCGTGATACCTTTTGCATCAATGCGCTGGATTGTACCGTTTACAATATCGCCCTCGCGGTCAGCAAAGGTCTCATATATATGGTCGCGCTCGGCCTCCCGAAAACCTTGCAAAAGAACCTGTTTGGTAGTCTGCGCGGCGATACGCCCAAAATCTTTGGGGGTATCATCTACTTCGTGAATGTCCCCAACTTTCAAGCGTGGGTTAATTCGGCGAATTTCTTCGAGGCCTATTTGAACATGTTCGTCTTCAACCTCTTCTACAACGGTTTGCTGCACATATATCCGTACGTCGTCGGCACTACTAATGTCAACTCGCACGTTTTTGTTGGCAGCCAGGCTATTACTACGTTTGTAAGCCGCTTTGAGCGCGTTCTCCAGAATGGTTATAATCGCTTCTTTACTGATACCACGATCAGCGGCAATCTGGGCTATCGCTGCTCTCAGTTCGCTTCTCATTTTAAGTTTCCTCCGACTCTATTCGCCGACAATTCTTCAATGTATCTTGACCAGCTAGGCTATTTTGCTCAAAAGAACGGCCCAAGCCTGAAATTCCAGGGTGGGCCATAAGGAACGATCTTACTTAATTTCTACTGCCAGGGCCTATCTATCGCTGATTAGCAACTAAAAATGTAGGCCGGGCGGCGATTTGGTTTAAAGATTCATAATCATTCCGAACAGTCCTCAAAAAAGGTTCTTCTACAACAATAAAAGTGGGGTTGGAAGCCCACTTCACATGAAGTTCTATACCGTGAAATTATACCACTTGAGGTTAGTTAATGCAATAGTTTAAAAAGGGTGAAGCTTGTATTATATAGAGAATTATGTCAAAATAAAAACTGAACATAAGTTTCAGGGGTTAAATATGATTTTCCCCGTCCTTTTTACCAGAAAGAGCAGAAATAACTTTGAGGTTACAATGTCAGTAGAAACAACTAAAAAAGGAACTCCGCTTCCCCCCAACAAACCTAGAACTGCCGCCGATAACTATGAACAAAGACTTAACCGCCTGAAGGCCAATGCGGAGAAAGACGAAGCTGCCCGCGAAATTTTGCTAATGGCAGAGCGTTTGGGTGAGCCGAATGTGCTGGCTCTAGAGCGGCTGGCCGAGATTTTTGGGCTGGATTTTGTGGTAGGGCAGTCGCAGGAGGCTATTCGGTTGCGCCGAGAAGCAGAGGAGCGTGGCCCCGCCGCCCTAGCCGACACTAATTCGGCCATTGCTACCAAAAAAGGCCAATTGCGTTCAAGGGGTGGCGTGTTCTTTTTCCTGATGGCTCAGCACTCACGGGAACTTGGGTTGAATTGGGAGGGATTGCGCCTACCCCAACTACCCGGCGCGAATTTTTATAACAAGCCCCGCCCTCAAAAAGCCCCGCCTAGACCTGCCGAAGCCCGTAAGGAAGTGCCACCAGCTCTTGCCATCGTGCCATCGTCTCTCCCTGAACCTGTTACTCTGCCGATAACTGGCCCAAAACCAGCGCGGGCTAAGGTTAATCTGTCGGGAAATATAGTGGGTTCGCCCCGCCTAAATCCGCAGGGGTTAGAAGGTCTGGTTGAACTTACTTTTATGAGTGAAATGATGCCCACCCTGCCCAAAGGCTTGCCGAATCTAGGCTCTACCAAAATTGTGGTGTGGTGTACCCAGAAGCAATTCAGCAAGATTAAAGACACTTTGAAGCCCGACAGCCGCTTGATTGTGGAAGGGGAACTATCGGTAGGGGTGGCGAAGGATTTATCGCCTTTTGCGCGGGTAATTTGTACCAAGCTTTCCACCGTCGAACTAGAACAGGCCCAGCGGGTTGAGGGTTAAGCCTTTTCAGTTTAGTGTTCCCCTTTCCCTGCATCAGGAAAGGGGGTTAGGGGGTTAGGTCAATTTTACCAACGGCGTGCCCGTTCCCGGTAGTATTCGTCATCGTTTCGCTCGTCATCGTCTCGCTCGTCATCGGCGAAGGGGTTGCGAGGCTCTGGGTCAAGTGATTTTACCCCCAGGCGTTTGTGCCAGGCCCGTGCCTTACCCTCAAGTTCTTTTTCCTCACTCTTTTCCTCAAAATCATAAGCCTGCTCCGAAATCACCAGAACCGGGCCGAAAAACTCCTGACGTGATTTCAGGGCTTGCCGTCCCGCTTCGGTGGCGGGCCAATCCACCACTTCTGCTCCTGGGATTTCCCAGCGTCCGCTAACGGGCAAAATTGCCAGATTACGAGCGGCGTTAAGCAACAGGCGTTGGCGTTCTTCGGGGGTAAAAGTCCCTTTGCCCAACTGCTCCAGCCATAAAGCCAGAGTCAGGCAAATATCGGCAGTGGTTACTACATTATCCAACCAGTTTTTGTGGGCCTGGGGCATCAGGTCGGGCAATTCTTCAGGACTAACCGAACGCACCCCCAGTTCTTGCAAAAAGCGGCGCAAGCGGCGGTAGTCAAACCCCTCTTCTTCGGTCAGGTAAGCTTGTTCCAGTTGCAGCACCGGGTAGGCGTAGTTGGTGGGGGGCTGGGGGAAGATTTTGCGGAATAATAAGACCCCGGCATCCATCAAGGGTGTCCAGACCACTTCTACCGGGCGACGATACCGCCCCGCTCCTACTGGCACAAAGGCTGTAACTGCCAACCGTTCGTCCAGCAATTGACGGAAGCTATGCCCAAAAGGGCCGTTATGATAGGCCACATCTGCCAGTAAATCCAACAGATTAATGTCGTCAGGGTAACGGGCTTGCAAAGCGGGCAGGGCTTCCCGACACAGAAAATCCGCCACGCTCTTAGCTAACCAGCGATTATAGGGTAAGTCGCCATCTATTTCCTTGCGCGAAACCGACAGATAAAATTCAGCGTGCAAAGCCAGCCCCAGTCCGGTAGCCTCTTTGGTTGGGAAATGCACAAAAAAGGGCAAGGGGTCAAGCCGCCGCTTGAAAAATAAATCGCCACTGGATAGTTCTAACAACGGCAGGGCCAGAGCCAACCCGGCGGTTTTGGTATTTTGCCAAGTGCGGTCATTCAGCCCATCCAGATATTCGGCAGGGATTGCTAACGATTCCCAGGGCTTGACCAACAGCCACTCCTCGGTTTTGTTTTCAGGTTCTAGCTTCAGGCTGACCCGCTCTAGCCGAACATTCTCGTTACGGGCGGTCAATTCGCGGTTGGTTTTACGAAGTGTTTGGCGCGGTTCGTTGGGAAGCTGTAAGGTCAGTTCGGTGATAAAAGGTAGAAAAAGCAAACTATGGCTATTCAAAAACTCACGACAGGCCACCACCACCTCAGAAAACAGACCGGCTTTAAGCGGTAAACGAACTATAGTGACATATCCCTGCTGTTGTAACTGACTTAATAACTGGCGTTCGCCTTCTGGCAGCTTTTCAAGAGAACGTGGGAACGGCACCGACAACCCCGGCACTTCACTAACCTCGACCCCTTCCAGACCTTGCCGCAGCAACCCCAGAGTTTCGGCTCGACTAAAACCAAACTGGTATGGCCCGGAATAGATTTCGGGCGCATGGCTAATTTCCAGCACCGCCCGGAAACCCAGACCCTTATGCCCGATATAACGCCCTTCCCCTTTGGTACTTTTGCCCATCGCCGTCAGCCCACGCACGTCCGCCGCCTCAAAGGGTTGCCCGTCGTTCGCCACATACAGGGCTTCTTTGCTAAGTTGAATATGACAACGATACGATAGCGGTTCGGCGGGTTCATCGGTTTCCAGAATAATATTTTTGGGCAGTTGTCCAGTCTGTCGTTGCATCGCGTCCACGGCGTTCTGCACCAGTTCCAGCAAATAACGCCCGCGATATTGGTTAGCAATCGTGGTTTCTAAATAGGCTCGCTCTTCCAAATCGCGCAGATACTCTTCTACAAAAAAGTCCCGGTCTTCGGTGGTAGGGTCGCCCGCCAACCGTTGCCAGAGATTAGCAAAGCGTTTCTGGAGATAGTTTATAAGTTCCTGGCCCTGCGGCTCCTCTTTTTTAGCAAAACTCATTTATTACTTTCACTTTTCTAGCCCTAATAATGGGTCGCCTGACTTTTATTATACCACCCTGATAATCATAAAAGTTTTATTCCCCCTTCCCTAAATCAGGGAAGGGGCTAAGAGGTTAGGTCAACCAACAAAAAAGAGGCCACCAGAAGGCAGCCTCAAAAAAATAAAAATAAAACGGGATAATAAAAAAAACTAACTGATACCAGTGCGGACGGAACTGAACATGCGGCCTATACCAGGGCCAAGAAAGGCTAAAATGGCAATCACTACGATTGCTACAAATAACAGGATTAAAGCGTACTCGACCAGACCTTGCCCTTCTTCCTGCTTGTCTCGTAAAGTTTCGGTCTTGGACTCCTCGTTCGGAACAGCTTGGGCCAGATTGGCATCTAAATATTCTGGTAGTTTTTCCAAGAATCACACCCCCTAAAGGTAATTTGTTGTATGTATAAGCTAGATTGTTACCGGGTTTTTGCAGGGTCGGGCAGTGACCTTGCTTGCAAGGTAGGAGTGTGGGGAATTTGCACGGGGCCTGTTAAGGCAAATACACCTTTAATATAACAACTTATCTAGGGAATGTATAGGGTCATAGGAAAATGGTACTAGGTAGGGATGAAGTAGGAAGGATGAAGGATGAAAAAAGCAGAAGCAAGAATAAAGAATTCTTGTTCTCCCTTCCCAAAATTAGGGAAGGGGGCCAAGGGGTTAGGTCAACAATAACCAACAACCAACAACTAACAAGCAGGATAACCCTTGACAGAACCCCTTTTGCTTGCTACATTAGAAGCAGATGTTTTGTATTCGTAACATTGCTTCACCTGCGTAACAGCTCTTAAACCTTAAACAACCTTAACTGAATATTTCGTCAAACCTTTGGACAACCCAGCAAGAAAGGCGACCCCAACTTATGGGCCGATTGGCGGGGAAAACGATTGTAGTAACCGGGGGCGGGCGTGGCCTGGGGCGGGCTTTTGCCGAACGGATTGCCCAGGAAGGGGCTAACGTAGCGATTGCCGAGCTGGATGGCGAGCTTGGCGCAAACACCGCCGCCAACTTACAGGCCACCGGGGCAGACGTTATTGCCGTTCAGACCGATATTAGCGACTCCAAAAGTCTGGCGAATCTGGCAGAAATTGTGAAGCATCGGTGGGGCGGGGTGGATGGGTTGGTTAATAATGCCGCTATCGCCTCGAATATTGGCGGGAAACGTTTTGACGAGATTTCGGAGGAGGCTTTCGAGCAGGTGATGACCGTCAATGTCAAAGGGACATGGCTGGCGATTCGGGCAATTGTGCCGCTAATGAAGGGGCAGGGCAAGGGTAAGATTGTTAATATTGCCTCGGATACCGCCCTATGGGGTGCGCCTGTGCTGTTGCATTATGTCGCAAGCAAGGGGGCGATTATCTCAATGACTCGTTCGTTAGCGCGGGAGTTAGGGGATTATAATATCGCCATTAATACTATTGCTCCCGGCCTGACCCTGACCGAAGCCACCCAGAACGTCGCTCCCGCCCGCCACCAACTCTATATAGAGGGACGGGCTATCAAGCGAGAGCAGTTACCCGAAGATATTACTGGGACGGTAGTATTTTTGCTATCGGATGATGCGGATTTTATTACCGGGCAACTTTTACCCGTCAATGGTGGGTTTGTGTTTCACTAGGCAGTTGTCGGTAAAAAGTAACGAGTAGTGAGTAACGAGTAACGAGTTGAAAATCCTATTCCCCCTTCCCTGATGCAGGGAAGGGGGCTAGGGGTTAGGTTCAAAAATTGAACGAATTAGTTGAGAATATCGAAAAATTAGGGGTGGAGGGGCAGGACGATCCCTACATGATCAATTCGTTGGCGCGGGGGCTGGAATTGTTGCGCTGTTTCACCGCCGCCCGCCCCACCTTGAGCCTGTCCGAATTGGCTATTATACTTGGTTGGCAACGCACCGCCCCTTTCAGATTTGTCTACACCCTGCAAAAGCTGGGCTATTTGCAGCAAGAACCCGGCAGCAAACGCTATCGCCTTACCCCCAAAGTGCTGGAACTCGGCTTTGATTACCTCCACAGCTTGCAACTCTCGGAAATAGCCCGCCCCTACCTGGAGCAACTGCGCGATAGCACCGGAGCTTCGGCTCATCTGGGTTTGCTGGACAGATTGGAAGTTGTTTATGTTTTACGGGTACAAACTCGAATGGCGATTGCCAGTAACGTAAATGTTGGGTCGCGCTTGCCTGCCCACGCCACCGCAATGGGTAAGGTTTTACTGGCCTATCAACCGCCACTGGTGCTAGAGTCCTTCCTAAATAACGGTCTAACAGCCTTTACCGCCAATACCATTACCGACCCGACCCGTTTCAAGGCTGAGTTGCAGCAGATTCAAGCGCAAGGGGTAGCCTTTAGTAACGAGGAATATGAGCTAGGTATCTACTCGGTAGCCGCCCCGGTACGCGACTTTAGTGGCAACGCCGTAGCCGCGATAAATATTTCGGCTCCCGCTTCAGTACTACCCCTAACTGGTGCGGATAGCGAAATAGCTCAAGCGGTGCGACAGGCCGGGTTAGATATTTCGGCCTGGCTTGGCTGGAAGGACTGAGTAAAAAGTAACGAGTAACGAGTAACGAGTAAAATGTTTTGTTTCCCCTTCCGTGTAGGGACACGATGCATCGTGTCTAGGGGGTTAGATCAACTTGTAACAAAAGGAGTAAAAAATATGACAGTTCCAGCTGAAAAATCCCAATCGCTAGACAAGCGAATGGACAAATACACCGTAAAATTTGAGAGTCGCGAGGAAGATTGGGGCGCACTAGATTTCCAGACCAAAGTATCGCCCAACTATCGCCGTGCCCAGATTCGTTATCTCGGCGGGGGCGGTACGGGCATGCACAATGACCCCAACGTCATTACCCCCGAACACTTTACCCTCAGCACTATGCTCCTTCCGGCTGGTTGTGAAGGGCCGCTCCATATTCACCATGATGTGGAGGAAGTTTTCTTTGTGATTCAAGGGGCGGTAACGATTATTTGGGAAGAAGATGGCGTGGAAAGTGAGCGCGTTATCGGAGCCCGTGACATGACCTACACCCCCGCCGGAGTGTATCGCGGCCTACGTAATCACACAGATGCCGATTGCCTCATGCTGGTGATGCTAGGCTCGCCGAAGCCACAGTTGCCCAATTACCCACCGGGAAGCGCGATGGAAAAAGCCCGCAAAGAGGCAAAAGGCTATTAATAGGGGATAGGGGATAGGGGTTGGGGGTTAGGGAAATCCAAAGTCGAAAATCCGCTAACTTTTAACCGAAAACTGACAACCGATTCAGGAGGTGAAAATGGCTACCAATCACAGGCGGGTGGGAGTGGAGGAAGGGCTTAAAAGCGGCCTACGTAATCGCTGGTATGTAATGCTCTCCGCCGAAAAGTTAGGTGTAAAGCCCGTTGGCATCAAAGCTTTGGGCGAGAATTTGGTGTTGTGGCGCGATGGCAACGGCAAGGCCCAATGTTTTATTGATTTTTGTCCGCACCGGGGCGCAAAGTTATCGTTGGGCGAAGTGGTAAACGGCGACCTGTCGTGCTGGTATCACGGCATCGCTTTTAATAGTGAAGGGGCTTGTACCCGCGTTCCGGCAGAGGGTGACGATAGCCGTTTGCAGAAACGCTTAAAAGTACGATTCTACCCCACCGAAGAACGCATTGGGCTAATTTGGGCTTATATCGGCGACACTATGATGTTTCCGCCCCCACCCTTGACTTTCGCCGAGGAGTTGGAAAACCCCGAATGGACGGGTTTTATCTGCCACGCTCACTGGAAAACCAACTGGTTACTCGCTCTCGACAATCTGGCCGACCCCATGCACGCCCCTTTCCTGCATGGTCGTTCTTATACCCTGCGTTTCGGCTCAAAGCAGGATACGATGATTGTTAAGGATTTGCCCGACGGCTTCCGGGTGGAGCGCGAAAAACAAAAAGGGGTAAACTTCGACTGGACAGAGCTATATGACACTGGGACGGTCTGGTGTCGCCTGGATATTCCCTATCCCCGCAGTGCCGGGCCGGGTGGGCCGTTGCGGATTTTTGGTTTTATCACCCCAAACGACGAAAACGAGATGGAAGCCTATTTCCTGCGTTATCGCAAGGTTTCGGATTGGCAACGCACTTTGTGGCGCAACCTGTATAAATATCGTCTGGAAAAACGCCACTGGAATGTTTTGGAACAAGACCGGGCAATGCTGGAAAATATTGACGGTCTGAAAGCGCGGTTGGGCGAACACCTTTCCCAGACCGATGTGGGGGTTATCCGTCTCCGTAAAATGCTGAATATGGAATACGCTCGCCAGCAAAAAATTATCCAGGAAGCCACTGAGAAAACAACTCAGCCTGAAAAGCTGGATGAAACAGTGGAAGTAGCGAGTTTCTAACAGTTGTTGGTTAAAGGTTTTCGACTTTTGACTTTCGATTTGGATTATATATGCCAACCCTAAACGTTAACAGTCTAAAAATCTATTACGAGGAGGGCGGGGTGGACGAAATCACCCTGGTCTGTTTGCATGGCATAAGCTCCAATTCGCGTTCCTGGCGACATCAACTAGCAGGGCTATCCAACCATTATCGGGTAATTGCCTGGGATGTTCCTGGTTACGGGCAGAGCGACGACCCGCCCAACCCAATGACGATGACCGACTATGCCGACTATCTGGCGGGGCTGCTGGATAAGCTGGAACTGACGCAAGTGGTAGTAGTGGGGCTTTCGATGGGTGGAGTATTGGCGCAGGAGTTCTATCGCCAACATTCCGGGCGGGTTCTGGCTCTAATATTGGCTGATACTAACTGTGGCGGAGGGGCACGACCCGCAGCCGAACGCAAAACCCGACTGGAAGCGCGCTTGAAGGTCATAGATACGATGTCGCCCGCCGAAATTGCCAGAGATAGAGGCCCGGCCTTGCTCTCGCCCGAAGCCCCACCCGAACTAATAGCTGAGGTTATCGAAATGGTCAGCCAGATTCACCCAGTAGGCTATCGTTACGCCGCGATTGCGCTAGATGGGTCGGACACCCGCGCGGTTCTGCCTACAATTACCGTACCAACTCTGATACTGTGGGCTGCTGAAGATACGATTACGCCCCGCCCAGAAGCCGAAGCAATTTATCAGGCCGTGCCGAACTCAGAGTTTGCTATTATTGCCGGGGCGGGCCATTTGAGCAATCTGGAACAGCCGGAAATTTTTAACGCGGCAGTAAGAACCTTTGTTGAAAAATTGGGAGGTCAAGATAAATGAGCCTGAACTTAACCCACTTACGCCATATTGCCCTACGCACTCCTGACCCGCAATCTCTGGCAACTTTTTACCAGGACACCTGGGGTTTGTATATTGTGGCGGAGCAGGATGGCGGCTTTTACTTGCGGGGTGTCGGGGCGGAATATTATATTCTAGCCCTACTGCCGGGGCCAAAGCGGGCGATTGAGCATCTGGCCTTTGGGCTGGAAAATCGCGAGGCTGTAGACCGCGCCGCCCAGGAACTGTCCGAAAAGGGGGTCAAGCTCCACCACCAGCCGGGGTTAATTACCACACCGGGTGGGGGTTATGGGCTGCAACTGGTGGATAGTGACGGGCGTTGTATTGAGCTATCCTGTGAGGTAGAAAAAGCAAGTGAGACTGATTGGCAAGCGGTGGTGCGCCCTAACAAAATCAGCCATGTGGTGCTAAATACCGCCGACTTTGAAGGTATCACCAAATTCTACAGCGAGATTTTGGGCATGCGGGTTTCGGATTGGAGCGAACGACAGATGGTTTTCCTGCGCTGCAACTCCGAGCATCATTGTATCTCCTTTAACCGCCACGCTTACGCCTCACTCAACCACGTGGCTTACGAACTGCCCGATATTGATAAAGTCATGCGGGGTATCGGCAACCTCAAGCGCAAGGGGATAAATCCGCTCTGGGGGCCGGGGCGACACGGGCCTGGTAACAACGTTTTTGCTTATTTTGGCGATACTGCAGGGTTTGTGTGCGAATATACTGCCGAGGTACAGAAAATTGACGAGGCTACCCACCAGCCCCAGGTCTGGGAACGGATTCCTGAAAAAATGGAGTTGTGGGGAACAAGCGGCCCCGCTACCCCCGAAGTCCGCGCCGCAATGGCGGGCGAGCCAGATCAAGGTTTATTGGAAACTATCAATAAGTGAAATTCGTTCCGTGTCTTTAAATTTCAACCACAGAGGCACAGCGACACGGTAAAACAATAATTAAACTGTGCCTCTGTGTCTCTATGGTGAAAACTTATTATGGATTTAGGTTTAAAAGACAAAGTAGCGATTGTCACAGGCGGCAGTTCGGGGATTGGACTGGCAACCGCTCGGATATTGGTGGCGGAAGGGGCGCGGGTGGCGATTTGTGCCCGTGATGAGGCCCGTTTGCAGGAAGCGGCCACAGAATTACAGGCTGAAATTAGCGGGGCGCAAATATTAGCCCAGCCTTGCGATGTCTTGAACGAAGTTCAGGTTATAGGGTTTGTGGGAGCGGTAGTGGCTAAATGGGGCGGGGTGGATATTCTGGTCAACAACGCCGGACGAGGACGACTGACCACTTTTCAAGAAACCACTGATGCGGCCTGGCGTGAGGAGTTCGAGATAAAATTCTTTGGGATTATCTACCCCGTGCGGGCGGTTTACCCACAAATGAAGGCACGAGGCGGTGGACGGATTGTGAATATTAACGCCGTGTTGAGCCGTCAGCCCGAACCGCATATGGTGGCGACCAGTGCCATGCGGAGCGGAATTCTGAATCTGACCAAATCGCTCTCCACCGAGTTCGCCCCCGACAATATTCTGGTGAATGGCATAAATCTTGGCACCATTATGAGCGGGCAGTGGCAAACCCGTTTCCAGAATTACCAGCAACAGGGTGGCCCACTAAGTGAAACGGAATGGATTAGAGTGGAGGCTGGAAAACGCCATATTCCCCTTAACAGATTTGGCACTGCCGAGGAAGTAGCCCATGCCATTGCCCTGCTGGTGGCGGAAGGGGCCAGCTATATCACCGGGGCGGTGCTGGACGTGGCGGGCGGCACAGGGCGATACGTTTAGGCTAGGAGTCAGAATTCAGGAGTCAGGAGTCAGAATAAAGAAGTAAGAATAAAGGAGTCCTGTTCCCCGTCCCTAAAGTGGAAGGGGAATTTGTAGTGGTGGTTGGTGAACCGCCCGTTTGGATTTCTTTTAAACATCCTGTTTATCCTGTCCATCCTTGTTAATTCTTTTCCGACAACCGACGACTGACCACCGACAACCATTTACAGAGGGTTGGGGATTGCTTTTATCCAGAGGGTTTTTTAATTTACAGCTAAAATTTGCCCAGCGAATGGTGATTCTGACAGGTCAGGAATTACCTCAAATCTTGCTTGATTATAGCTATTTTTACGCAAGTTTTCTGATAGACCGCGAATTTAACTCTGAACACCCGGTCTGGCAAGAGTTTCTGGCAAAACTTGAAGGGAATGTGAATCCGGCAGAGGTGGCCCATACCTTTTACCTGAAGCGGCAGGCCCAAATCCCGGATAGTAATAATTACTTCGGCTGTTTTTACTACAACCGTCTGGGCGAAACCAACATCGTGAATAACCATTTCAAGAACCGGGATGAGTCAGGGGTTTTGGGCAGGGAGCGTTTTGAGGTTCGGCGGCAGGAATTGACCAAGATGTACCGTCATATTCGGCAGAGCGAGCCCTGGGCTGAGAGGATACGAGGCAAAACCTGGATCTATAACCTTGAGGCTTACTGCCGCCTGTTTCCGCCCGAATATATCGCTACCGCCCGCCCGGTTGCGCCCGAATACCAATTCCTGGCGACCTGGGGGCAATTTGTGGAATACACAGGCGAGGTTAAAAGCGCAATGACTGCCAGATTCCTGCAAGATTTGGCACACGCGCACACTCTGGAAGAAATAGACCGCTGTTTTCCTTACCAGATTTTGCAGACCGAAAGCCCAATTGACCATTTTTACGAATTTTACAAAATATAATTTATGGCAGGAGTAAGTATGAGCGGCGAGCAAACGGGCGGGGACGTGGTGGTACAGGCTTTGAAGGCGGTGGGCGTAGATATGGTTTTCGGGATTATCAGCATCCATAATCTACCGATTTACGACGCGATTGCCCGGCAGGGTGGCATTCGGCTTATCACCAACCGTAGCGAACCGGGCGCGGTTAATATGGCGGACGGATATGCACGGGCTACAGGCAAGCTGGGAGTAGCAATTACCAGCACTGGGACGGGGGCGGGCAACGCGGCAGGCGCACTTGTCGAAGCCCAAACCGCCGGAACGCCCCTGCTGCACCTGACCGGGCAAATTGACTCGGCCTATCTCGACCAGGGCAAGATGTATATCCACGAAGCCAAAGATCAGCTTGGCATGCTCAAAGCCATCTCCAAAGCCGCCTACCGGGTACAAAATTCTGACTCTCTTGCTGCAACCCTGCAAACCGCTATCGAAGAAGCATTTTCAGGGCCATCAGGGGTTGTAAGTGTTGAAATCCCAATTGATATTCAAAAGAACCAGGCTCCATCATTTGAATTTAAAGAAAATATACCCAAAACTATACCTGAGTTAATAGACGATTCGCTCCATACCATAGGGGCAATTGAAGAACTACAAAAAGCCAAACGGCCTTTGATTTGGGCCGGGAGTGGTGTAATTGCCGCCGAAGCGCATCTGGAACTTACTAAATTAGCGGAGTTATGGGGCGCGGCGGTACTGACCAGTCAGGCGGGGCGCGGCGCAATTCCTGAAGACCATCCAAATTGTATTGGTTTTTATGGCTTGAATCCGGCAGTGCGGGAGTTTATCCAATCCTGTGATGTGCTACTGGCGGTTGGCACGAAATTACGGGGGCAAGAAACCGGTAACTGGAAATTAGCTTTACCCAAAAATATTATCCAGATTGATATTGACCCCGCAATGCTTGGGCGTAATTATCCCACTACCCACGCTATTGGGATAGATGCAAAGTTCGCTCTGCAAAATCTTATAACTCACATTAATAATCCGCAAAAGCCTGACCCTGCTTTTCTGGCAGAAATAGCCGAGGTCAGGAAAGCCTGTCAGGAGAATGTGCGGCGGACACTCGGGCCTTACACCCAGATTTGCGACGATATTAACGCCACCATCAGCCGGGACACCATTATAGTGCGGGATATTACCATCGCGGGTAGCACCTGGGCCAGCCGCTTGATTCCAGCTTATGGGCCACGCCAGCAAATACACGCATCGGGCGGGGGTATCGGGCAGGGTTTGCAGATGGCAATCGGGGCAAAGTTAGGCCAACCCAATAAACCTGTAATAGCGATTTGTGGCGATGGTGGTTTTATGGTCAACTGTGGGGAGATGGCAACCACCGCTCAGGAAAATGTTCCGTTGGTAGTATTGCTGTTCAACGATGGTGGCTATGGGGTTATCCGCAACATTCAGGACAAAAGTTATCCGGGTCGTCACTTCGGGGTAGATTTGCAAGCTCCCGATTTTATGAAGCTGGCGGAAGCTTTTGGCTGGGAAGGCTGGCGGGTAAAGTCTACTACCGAGTTCCGGGGTGCGTTCGAGAAGGCCCTGGCCTGTGGTCGTCCCGCAATGCTGGAAATAGACATGACGGCAATTGGCCCATACGCTGTGCCATTTGGGGGGCCACCCTCGGTATAAGGAAGGATGAAGGATGAGGGACGAAGGATGAAAAAATACAGGAACAAGAATAATTGTAGGGGCGTGGTTTCCGCGCCCTGTTCAGGAATTTTGCTTTCCTAATACCTAAAAGCTGACGGCTGATAGCTAACGGCTTACCAACAACCGACAACCGACGACCAACAACTTTCAGTGCTGAGTTTCGCGGCGGAGGGTGGTTATCAGGGTAAGGAGCAGACCCACAATCAAAATATAGCCGCCTGCGCCTTTTAGTCCATTAAAAGCCGCCACGTTTTCAATCAAGGCCACCACCACCACCGTAATCGCCACCCCGATTAGAATTATCCAATCGCCTACGAAAAAGTTAAAAATCCCTTTGAGCAAACCCACGTTTTTTCTCCTGTTTGACCTAACCCACATTTGGAAGGATGAATAAAACCTAGCCCCTGGACACGATGCATCGTGTTTCTACAAAAAGGGGAACAAGAATTTTTCACTCGCTACTCGTTACTTTCAAACTGCCGAGGTTTTGGCAGGTTTGCGGGCAGTGGAGCGCAGCCACGTCACAAGCGCAAAACTCAGCAGTAGATACAGCCCGACTAGCACCAGCAAAAAGACATCGTCTCCGGGCCATTCCAGTCCTAGCCCCTCGCCACCCCAGAAAGTGCCAAAGCTGGTCAGCATCACCCCCACCACAAATTTTAGGGTATTTTCTGGCACGCGAACCAGGGGGCCACGTATGATAACCCCCGCTACAATCACCAGCAAGGCCGCACCCGCCGCGCCGAGAGTAGCCGCTAGTAGAGCCGAGCCTTTTTCCTGCTCGTTTTGGGCGGCGGAAGTACCAAATGTTACTACAATAAAAGCTACTTCTAATCCTTCCAGCAGCACGCTTTTGAAGGCGGTGGCAAAACCGAAGCCGTCAATTTTATCAGGCAACGACTCACCCCGCGCCTTCATCTCGCGTAGATTTTCCTCGTAAATTGCTTCTTCATCGTGCATGGCTTTGAGGCCGCTATAGCGCAAAATCGCCTTTTTAAGCCACTTCAAGCCAAACAGCATCAGAATCAGTCCGACAATCAGGCGCAAAGCTTCAATCGGGATAATCGTAACCAGCGTAACCCCAAAAATAGCAACTAGAGCTGCCAGAGCCGCCGCCGCCGCCACTGTGCCCGCCAGGGCCGATTTCCAGTTGATAGTCACACCGACCACCAGCACAATAGTTAATGCCTCGACAAACTCCACAATAGAGGCCAGAAAAGCCGACAGAACCGAAGACCAAATCATAAGCAGTAAATCCTTTTTAGCATTTTGTAAATCTGAATATGATAGAATTATAACAAGCAGTAACGGGACTGTAAAATTATAACCATTTTAAAGAATAAAGCTATGCGACATACAGAATTAAAACTTGGGTTAATCGGCTTTGGCACTATCGGCAAGGGACTAGCGCGGGCTATCGCTACTGGTCGGGCTGGACATACCCAATTAGCCCCTGTTCTGATAAAACCTCAAAATTTTGAAACTACAACCACCTGCCTGGGCGAACTTGGCTTGAACTCGCTGGTAACTGCTGACCCGGAAGAATTTTTTGCGGTAGAAACAGACCTGATTGTGGAAGCTGCCGGGCAACAGGTGGTGCGTGAATACGCTGCCAGAGTTTTACAGAGTGGGCGGGATTTACTGATATGCGCTAGTGGCGCATTTACCGATGAGGTTTTGTATGAGCAGTTGGTAGGGCTGGCAGAGCAGCACGGTAGCAGGTTGCTAATACCTTCAGGGGCGTTAGCGGGAATAGATGCCCTCACCAGTATGGCTCAGGCGGGCGTTGAGGAGGTAACTATCACTACTCGCAAGCCGCCTCAAGCTTGGATTGGCACTGCCGCCGAAAAGTTGGTAGACCTGAGTAGCATTACCACCCAACCCTTTTGTTTATTTGAAGGTTCGGCGCGTGAGGCTGCCAATCTTTTCCCCCAGAATGTGAACGTAGCCGCTACTCTGGCCTGGGCGGGCATTGGTTTAGACCGTACTATCTCCCGCGTTTTCGCCGACCCAACGGTTAGCCGCAATGTCCATCAGATTACCTTGCGCGGAGTCTGTGGCGAAATTTCGATTGAGGTTTGTGGCAAGCCCTCCCCCGATAATCCGCGCACCTCCGCCCTGACCGCCTACAGTGTTATTAAAACTATCCGCAACCTGACCGCCAGCGTGATTATTGGCTGAAAGTAGATAGCAATCTATTGTCTGAAATTAGCATAAATGTGTTAAAATTGACTATATTAATAACGGCAATTTCTTAGAAGTTTACCCGGTAATAAATCACCGGGCTAAAAGAGCCTGTTTCATAACCATTCTGGATAATTTCCAGGCTTTACCCTTTAGTCAAAAACATAGGCTCTCTAAGCGCGGTGGCTTTAGTCCCGCGAAAATCTATTTAGAAAGGTTAAATAAAAATATGAGCGCGAGTAAATTAACTTTGATGGCGGTTCACGCCCACCCCGACGACGAGGCCACCAGTGGCGGCGGGGCTTTGATGCGCTATCAGGCCGATGGGGTGCAGACCGTGCTGGTAACTTGTACCAACGGTGAGGAAGGCGAAATCCACGACCCCGACTTGGTGGAAGAAGAAGCCCGTCCGCGTTTGGGCCAAATTCGGCAGGAGGAATTGCGCCGTGCCACCGAAATCATGAAAATATCGGCGGCGGAGTTGCTGAACTATCGGGATAGTGGGATGGTTGGCACTCCACCCAACGAAAACCCCGAATCTTTCCATAAAGCCGATATGCGTGAAGCTACCGGGAAGTTGGTCAAACTGGTGCGGAAGTATCAGCCGCAGGTGATGTTTACCTATAACTCCTTTGGTGGCTACGGTCATCCCGACCATATCAAGGCCCACAAAATCAGCATTGCCGCCTTTGACGATGCCGCGAACACCCGCAAGTACCCCGAAGCGGAGTTTGGCCCAGCCTGGCAACCCAGCAAGCTTTATACAACGGCCTGGGGGCGGGGTAGTTGGCTCAAGGTTTGGGAGTTGTTGGTAGAGCAGGGGCGACCCTGGCCTTTCCAGCGAGAGGGGATGCCTACCGTTGACGAAAATAACCCGCCAGAGTTTGGTTCGCCCGATAACGAAATTACCACTCAGATTGATGTTTCGGATTATTTCAAGGAGTTGCGGCGGGCTTTGTTTGAACATCGTACCCAGATTGACCCCAACCACCCCTGGGTCAAAACCCGTGAGGAGTTTGCTCCTATCCTGAGCGGCAACGAGTCGTTTATCCTGTTCAAATCCACTATTCCAGCCCAGAGGCCAGAGGATGATTTGTTCGCGGGGCTGCGGTAGTTGCCCTAACCCCCAACCCCCTTCCCTAGTGCAATACTACAGCAGATGTTGTGCAAAGGGGCGGTCTTATCCCTTCTCCTTGGGGAGAAGGCTAGGATGAGGGGGAAATCCTGGCCTTACTTCGCACTCAAGGGCCAGGTAACTCAACCCTCACCCCAACCCTCTCCCATTCGGTGGGAGAGGGAGTTAAATCCCCCTTTGCATAACACCTATTGTGTTTATTAGCTAGCAAGGAAGGGGGAGTTTAAAGG
>Ga0209512_1002568_pt1 | contig 18915 bp, 16 predicted proteins | sample frozenSSSSmetaG_FD_184142 | JGI IMG/M metagenome (GOLD analysis project Ga0209512, IMG submission 184142) | Glacier valley bacterial and archeal communities from Borup Fiord, Nunavut, Canada, to study Microbial Dark Matter (Phase II) -... | ecosystem: Environmental > Aquatic > Freshwater > Ice >... | reverse complement strand
TGTCCAGAGAAACCTGTTGCACGTTTAGCTCGTATCGACTCCACTGTGGTTCACCGGAACTCAGCCCGAAGAAATAGGGAATGTTGGCGGCGAAGAGCTTGCGATAGCAGCGTTCCATTTTGCCTCCGCGGGTGACGTCCCCTCGGGTGGTGTGCTTTCGCTTTGCCGGTCGAGGTCAGTGGTTGAAGCTTAGGCTGCGATGAGTTCGGGCAGTGTTGTCACCTCCTCGACGGTGGGGGTTGGGTTGTTCATGGTCTTCAGCTCGAGCATCGAAGATTCGGAGAAGTAGCGTCTGTCGCCGGCTTCCCATTCGTCGTGTTGCTCGACCAGGACGGCGCCGGCGAGGCGCAGCAGCGCGGCTGGGTTAGGGAACACTCCGACGACGTCGGTGCGGCGTTTGATCTCCTTGTTGACCCGTTCCAACGGGTTTGTTGACCAGATCTGTCGCCAGTGTCGTTGCGGGAATCCAGCGAAGGCGAGCAGGTCATGTTCTGCATCGGTAAGCATCGCGGCGACCTTCGGGTGGGAGCGGGCTAGCATCCTGGTCACCTCGCCGAACTGCTTGGTGATGTGTTCCGCGTCGGGTTGGGCGAACACGGTCCGGATGATCGACGCGACCATGTCCTGGCTGCCTTTCGGGACGACGGACAGCACGTTGCGCATGAAATGGACTCGGCAGCGTTGCCAGGACGCGCCTTGGAACACGGTCCCGATCGCTTTCTTCAAACCCGAGTGCGCGTCGGACATGACGAGTTTCACCCCGTCGAGGCCGCGGACTTTCAACGAGCGGAGGAACTCGGTCCAGAACCCTTCATTCTCGGTGTCTCCGACGTCGAAGCCGAGCACTTCCCGGCGCCCGTCGGCGGCAACCCCGACCGCGACAACGATCGCCTGGGACACGATGCGATGATTCACGCGCGCTTTGCAATAGGTCGCATCAAGGAACACATACGGGTAATCCAGGCTCGACAGAGACCGGTCCCGGAACTGGGCCACTTCCGCATCCAGGCCAGCACAAATTCGAGAGACTTCGGACTTGGAGATTCCCGTGTCGGCACCCAACGCTTTGACGAGGTCATCAACTTTCCTGGTCGAAACTCCATGCAAATACGCTTCCATGACGACCGCGAACAACGCTTGGTCGATCCGGCGACGCCGTTCCAGCAGTGCGGGGAAGAACGTCCCGGCCCGCAGCTTCGGGATCTTCAACTCCAGATCCCCAGCCGTCGTTGTCAGCACGCGCGGTCGGGTGCCGTTGCGGTGGGTGGTGCGCTCGTCAGAGCGCTCGAACGGGCCCGCGCCGATGAACGCGGTCGCCTCCGCATCGATCAGCTGCTGATACAGCGTCTCGGTCGCGAGCCGGATCCGGTCGGTGACGTCGGTGAGTTTGAATTGGGCAAGAAGGTCAAGCAGGGCAGACTGGTCGAAAGCCATCGTGTGGTGTCCTTTGCGTGAGAGTTTTAGTCGGTTCTCACTGACCATCACACGGTGGCTCTTCACGTTGCCGAAGCAACGCTCAAGAACCCGAAACCACACCACTCACGGGGACGTCACCAACCAGTCTGCGCACTCCTCGAGCTGACGAATCGGTATGAACGCCGCGAGCTCTCAAATAACGCGTGCTACGTCATACTTTGCTGGCAGACCAATATATCGGGCCTTGTCACGTCCCAGTGAGTGAGGCTTGACACGTGCCGACGCCTGCGCGGAGGTCCATTGGTCCCGGAAGCGAGGTCGGGTCATTCGCTACAGTCGCGGCCCGCTCGACCTCGGGAGACGCATAGCGCTGCAGGTTTTTTTGGCGAATTCCCGAATACGTAGCGCCCCATCTCTGGTTCACCGCTGAATTGACGAGTGCGTATTCATGCAAAGACTCGAACCCTAAAAACTGCCCAGCAACCGTTTGGAAACGGTTGTAAAACCTCTGTATCTGCGGGGTTTTGGACGACTAGGTCTGCGCACGGTCTACGTTGCTGGCCAGTGAGTGTAGGTATATAACGGTGGGCCCACAACTTGTGATGTCAAGACATGAGCCACGTCACCCTAAAGTTCGATGTCAGCCGATTGGACTTCACCTTGAACGCCCCTCCCCCCATTACTACTTAGAGCCTGTTCGCCCTCGAAGACGCCTGCAGAATTCACATCAGCTATCGCAATCGCTCGGTCACACCCGAGTGAAATTCGGCTTTCATCCTTAAATGAGTCCGGACCACGGCCCTTTCCCTGATGTCGGGTTACGTAGCAAAGCGCGCCGGAAGCCGTCCCCCGGTCAGCTCAAAAATGCAGATGGCACGCACGGTAGAACTAGAGCAATTTTGATAAAAAAGAAGAGATTTCCGAGGCGAGAGACAAGAGACGCCGATCCGAGCCCGGTTCGGACTCGAGAGTGACCCCAAACGGCAGGCCCGCAATCCTGCCGCCAGGAATAGAGATCGCAGGAAGACCTGCGATTGAGCCAGGACCAGTGTGCCGGATAGAGGTTTCAAAGACCGGAACCGGGTCACCATTCAGGAGGGTTGTGTAATCGTCTCCGAGGGGAGGAGCCAATAGAGGCACAGTCGGGTAGAAGAGCGCCTTGAGGTTGTTGTGGGCGAAAAGGTCTGAAAAAAGCGCCTGTAGATCGGCCCGCTGCTGAAGGGCTAAGTCGTATTGCGCCTCCTTCACGGGCATCTCTAGGATCTGAACAAGAATTTTTCGGACATCCGGCGAGAGTGAGGCGTCCCTGACATCCGTGAAGGTTGATCGGGAGTAGGGTCTTGGCAAAGAAGAAAGATAGGCCACGATTTCTCGCTCACTCTCATAGAAAGTGATCGGTGCCCCACACCGGGCAGCTAGCGCATGAATCGGACCGCTGTCGAATTCCACCGTGGTCACCCCGGCCTCTTCCAGCGAGTGCCGAAGAGCATCAAATCGATTTCGTATCCTGGCGTCGACCCCGGTAAAGAAGCCGCTTGCCGGTACTCCAAGGCGAACGGTAGCAAGGTCTGTGGCTGACAACTCACCTTCACCGGTGATAATTCCGTCGATGAACGCGACGTCCGAGACCGTGCTGGCCATCACGCCGATCGTGTCCCGTGTGGGAGAAAGCCGAAGCACACCGTCCACCGGGTACCGGCCGGTGCTTGGACGCATCCCGACGATTCCGCAGTGTGCCGCGGGAATTTGCATGGATCCCCCCGTGTCGGTCCCGAGAGCGAAAGGAACAATTCCGAGTGCAACAGCTACCGCACTTCCGCCACTGGATCCACCCGCAGACCGCTCGGGATCGTGAGGGTTGCGCACGGGACCGAAGGATCCGTTGTTGCTGGTGATTCCAAACGCGAGTTCGTGCAGGTTTGTTTTACCGACCACAACTGCCCCTGCCCCGGTGATTCGGGACACTACGGTCGCGGTTCCGCTCGGAAACGAGGACCGGAGCAATTCAGTACCACCGGTCGTTGGCAGTCCAAGCACGTCAATGTTGTCCTTGACCGCGAACGGAATTCCGAGCAGTGGGCTATCGGCTAGCTCGGGCGGTGATTGCACTCCCAAGGAGGAGAGTGAAATGAAAACACCGTGCGTGAGCGTCGCTTGGTTCGCCGCCTGCATGACTGAGTTGAAGGGTATCGCCCGGAAGTCGTCGATTATCATCGTGGCCATTGCTCCTGTTTCTTTATCTCGCGGGGTCAAGCGCTTGGGCAAAAAGCCCAGATCTATTTCGAAGATGATTGTCAACTCCTTCGTCTATTTGCATCACGATGCGGAACGACGCAAAGGTTAGGGACAACGTGGTGTGTTCGGGCGCGAAGTGCGGACGCGGCCGGTCGTAGTGATAAGAACGGGTGAAAGCGGTGGAGGCGAACGTGAGCGAACAAGGCCCCTGGGACTACGTCATCGTCGGAGGCGGGACCGCTGGCTGCATCCTTGCGGCGCGCTTGTCTGAAGACCCAACTGTGACCGTCGCTGTCCTGGAGTGGGGCCCATCGGACCAAAACGTGCTCGCGGCCGGTCAGATCCGCCGGTGGGCCGAGATGGTGGAGGGCGAGCACGACCTCGACTACCGCTCGGTGCCACAGGCGCGCGGCAATTCCCACATCCGGCAAACCCGAATGCGCTTGCTTGGCGGGTGCTCGACGGCAAACACGATGATTTCCTGGAAGCCGCTGGCAGCTGATCTCGCCGAATGGGTGGTGCAGGGAGCGGCCGGTTGGGATGCGGAAACGATCCTCCCCTATTTCGACCGGTTGGCGACCCCGATCACCGTCATTCCTGAATCGGATCGGAACCCCTACCTTCAAGACGTTATCGACTCGGCAATCACCGCTCTCGGCGTTCCGCACCAGCAGAGCTGGAATGATCACGATTTTGTCGAAGGCGCAGGATACTTCGAAATCGGCTACACACCAGAGTCCAATCTCCGATCGTCCACCTCGCGCAGCTACCTTCATGATCTCTTGGGCACCCGCCCTAATCTGACAGTGTTGCTCGGCCAGCGTGCCACCCGTATTGAGCTGACGGATGGGCGCGCCACCGCGGTGCAGGCGACGTCCGCGGGCGGACAGTCGGTGAGTTTCGCCTGCGGCCGCGAGATCATCCTCTCCGCGGGGGCGATCGATTCCCCCCGCCTTCTTCAGCTTTCCGGAATTGGACCGGCCGCTGTTCTTGTAGAAGCCGGAATTCCCGTCGCGGTCGACCTGCCCGGTGTCGGGGCTAACCTGCAGGATCATCCGGAGGGTCTGATCATTTGGGAGAGCCGTGCACCGCTCGGACCTCAGAGCGCGACCGGCTGGGATGCTGGATTTCTTGTGAAAGTCGATCCCGACAGTCCGGTCCCCGAGATCAGCACCCACATACCCCTGGAGACCTGGGGCGTCCACGCCGAGCGTTTCACTGGGCCGCTGCCGGTCAATAATGTGTCCTTGACCCCGAATATCTGCAAGCCGCACAGCCGGGGTACGGTCTGGGTCACCAGCGCAGACCCGACAACGCCACCGTCGATCGACTACGGGTATTTCACTGACCGCGCGGGTCACGACGAGCGGCTTCTGGTGACGGCAATCAGGAACGCCCGACGGGTCGCCGCCACAGCCCCGATGTCGGAACATCTTTTGCGCGAGGTCTTCCCGGGGGAAACAGTGATAACCGACGAGGACCTTTCGGCGATACTTCGTGCAACCCACCAGACGGTCTACCACGTGTGCGGTACCTGCATGATGGGATCCGACACCAATCCCGCGGCCGTTCTCGATCACCGTCTTCGCCTTCGCGGGGTTGAGGGACTGCGGGTGGTGGATGCGTCGGTGTTTCCAACTATCCCGTCGTTGAACCCGGTAGTCACCGTGATGATCGTGGCGGAACGGGCGGCAGACCTGATTCGAGAAGACCACCTTCGCGACACGGGCCGTTTTTAACTTCGGTCGCATTCGTTCTCCACTTTTCGGACTCGGTCTCCGGCCCCACTTTGCGGAGCCGCTGTCGCACTCAGCCGTACTGGATCCAAGTAGTTTTGAGCCCGACATAGTTGTCGATGGCATGAGCCGAGAGATCCCGTCCGAACCCGGATTGCCTGAACCCGCCGAACGGTGTCGTGAGGCCGAGGGCGTCAACCGTATTGACTGAGACGGTACCGGCGGTGAGGCGTGACGCTACCCGATACGCGCGGGCCAGACTCGAAGTCCAGACTGATGCCGCCAGGCCGTAGACCGTATTGTTAGCCAGCCAGATCGCCTCATCTTCGCTGTCAAAGGCGGTGACGACGGCGAGCGGGCCGAATATCTCCGTCCGGTGCAACTCGTGGTCGTTCGGCAGGTCGGCAATGATGGTCGGTTGCATGAACGCCGTCGACCCGTCGAACTTCAGGCGTCGGCCACCGTGAACGAGCCGCCCGTCGGCGCTTCCGAGTTCAACTGCCTTCTGCACACTGTCCGCGTGCTTCTCGTTCACTAGAGCTCCGTTTCCACTGCCGAGGTCCAACGGATCGCCGGGCTCGTAGGCCGCGGCAGCCACCGCAAACCGCTCGATGAACTCGCCATATATCGACCGTTCAACGAGGATCCGTGAATTCGAGGAGCACACCTCGCCTTGGTTGTAAAAGGCGCCGAACGCCGCCTTCACCGCTGCCAACTCAAGGTCGGCCGTGTCGGCGAAGATCAGATTAGAGCTCTTACCGCCCGCTTCGAGACTGAGTCGTTTCAGGTTGGAGGCTGCCGAGTAGCCGAGCAACAGCTTCGATACCGCGGTTGACCCGGTGAACGCGAGTGCATCCACATCGGGATGCAGCCCGAGAGCCTCGCCCACGAGAGCACCCGAACCCGGAACGACGTTGAGCACCCCGGCCGGAAGGCCTGCCTCGAGCGCGAGTTCCCCCAGGAGAAGGGCGGTGAGCGAGGACTCCATGGCGGGTTTGAGCACCACGCTGTTGCCAACGGCCAGCGCCGGCGCGAGCTTCCAACTGGCGATTTCCAGCGGATAATTCCACGGCACGATCGCGCCAACCACCCCCAGCGGCTCTTTCGTGACCAGTGCGACGGATCCCCGCGGGGTCGCGGGGATCTCGCCCACCAGCTTGTCGGTCAGTTCCGCATACCATCTGAACGTTGCGATCGACCCGGGCACATCGACGCTGGAGGACTGCGAAACTGGCTTTCCCATGTCGAGCGTTTCGAGCAGGGCAAATTCGGCTGCCCGGCCTTCCATGAGATGGGCCAGCCGCAGGAGTACGGCCTTCCGCTCTTCGGCATCTGCCCTACTCCACTGGCCTGACTCGAAGGCGCGGCGGCCACTTCCCACCGCGCGGTCAACGTCGTCACTATCGCACAGCGCAACTTCGGCGATCGCGAATCCCGTTGCCGGGTTGTCACTGGTGAATCGCTTGCCGCTCGCACTGTCTCGACGTTCGCCGTCGATCACGGCCCGGCCGTCGATGGCCAACGTCGCGGCCTGCTGCTGCCACATGGCAGCCGCTGGAACTGATGTCATCGATGATCTTCTCTCGGTCGAATCGCCCGGATTGGGACGTGGAAAATTGACTAACCGGCCAGCACTGCGCTCTCATCCAGCTCGTCCGGCGCGAGCTCTAGAGTTCCGTTGCGTCGCTCAGACGCCCGCGCGATGAAGAAGTAAGCCGGGGAGACGACGACCAGGCAGACGATCCACGACAGGTCCGCGCCATTGAGCGCAGCGCCGATCGGGCCGGTGTACATCGTGGTGACAACGAACGGTAGCTGAATGAGGATCCCGAGGACATAGCAGCCGACCGCAGGCCAGTTGAAACGACCGTAGATTCCGCCGTCGCGTCGAAAGAAATCAGAGACCTTGTAGAGGCCGTGCCGCAGAAGATAGTAGTCGACGAGGTTGATCGCCGTCCATGGCACGAGCACGTACAGCAGCAGGCCGAGGAAGTTCGAGTAGTTCACCAGAAAGTTGTCGCGGGCAATGAGCGCAATAAGGAGGGCTACGACAAACATGATCGTGGCGGTAACGGCGCGGGCCGTCGCCTTTGGTTGCCAGTTGGGAGCGAACGTCTGGCCGACGGTCAGCGTCGACAGGGTTCCGCAGTACAGGTTCATCGCATTGGTTCCGGCGACGCCGAACGAGAAGATCGCGATGATGATGACTGCCGCCGGCCCGAGCAGGGTTGACAGCCCGCCAATGATGTCGTCGCCTTTCCCGCCCATGGCCAGCACAACTGTGCCGACGAGCGCGCCGAGAAGCATGGGGAAGAGCGAGCCGAGTACGCATCCGAAATATGATGCCCAGAACGCGGTGCGTGAGCCTGTTCCTTTGGGCATGTAGCGGGAGTAGTCCGAGACATAAGGGGCGTAGGCAATCTGCCACAGCGCCGCCACCGCAACGACTCCCATGAAGCCAGACCAGGTGAAGGTGCCCTCACTGCCGAACTTTGCCGGGATGCCATGGACGAAGATGATCCAGATGAACGATGCGACCAGCGCCAGGCCGGACACGTAGGTGAGGATGCGAGTGTAGGCGTGGATGAGGCGGTAGCCGAAAATGGTCGCAAGAACGCTCGCGATACCGACCAGGATGATTCCCCCGTCAACGCTCAACCACGGAGCGATCGCTGCAAGCGATTGGCCGCCAAGAACGAGATTTGCGGCGAAAAAGCCCAGGTACATGACGATGACCAGAACGATGACCAGAAGCGAGCCATAGGAACCGAACTGGCCGCGTGTCTGCACCATCTGGGGAACCCCTAGCTGCGGGCCCTGAGCGGAGTGCAGGGCCATGAACACCCCGCCGACGACGTTCCCGACGACCAATGCAAGAGTAGCGACCCAGAAATTCAGTCCGAATACCGTTGTCGCTAGCGCACCGGTGACAACGGTCAAAATGATGATGTTTGAGCCGAACCAGATCGTGAAGAGGTCTCGTGCCTTCCCGTGCCGTTCACTGGACGGGATGGGTTGAATGGTTTTGTCTTCGATCCGAGGAACATCCGATGCGAGTGTCATGATCAGTCCTTATCTGTTTGGTGAAGGGCTACTTGAGGAGGAATCCGCCGTCGACGGGAAGACAGACGCCGGTGATGAATCGCGCGTCGTCCGAGAGAAGGAATGCGATGCTTGCAGCGATCTCTGACGCTTCGGCGAGGCGACCAAGGGGTATCGGAACGGCGAGCTGCTTCTTGGCTTCGGTGAGCTCATCGTCAGACACTCCAAGAAGGCTGGCGACGAGCGGCGTGTCGGTGTCGGATGGAAGCACGGCGTTGACGCCGACGCCGTCCGCGGCATGCTGGATTGCCATTTGTCGGGTGAGATTTATGATCGCTCCCTTCGAGGTCGCAGAAGCACATTCATGCGGGGCCGCGACTAATCCGAACACTGACGCGACGCTTACGACTGCTCCGCCACCCGCCGCGATGATCGCCGGGATGCCGAACTTTCCCGTGAGATATATGCTTTTTACGTTGACCGCCATTGCTTTGTCCCAGTCGGACTCGGAGCAGGCCACGACGCCTCCCTCGCGGAGTGCGATGCCCGCGCAATTGACGACATAGTTCAGCGATCCGAAGGCTTCGACGACGCTCGCTATTGCCCGTTTCACCTGTTCAGAGCTGGTGACGTCAGCGAGGACGGGAATCGCCTCTCCGCCCAGCGCGATGACTTCGTCTGCCACAGCCTGTGCCGCCGTTAATCTGACGTCGACGTTGGCAACACGGCAGCCCTCGACCGCAAGTCGGTGAGCGGAAGCTCGTCCGATACCCGATCCGGCGCCGCTGACAAAAGCGATGCGAGTTGACAGACCGTTCACGATGAAGTCCTTTGAGAGACGACTCGGCTTCAACGTCGAAAACGAGAAATGAACTACGGCGGGGTAATGTGGGCGAATATTTCTTAGAGAATATGGCTTGTCGAAGCCATCTAGCGAACATGCATAGTTGCTGATATTGATCGATTTTCTTGATGTTTCGAACGAAGATCAAGTACTCAGCGTTCAAATACTGTTGTGCCATTGACGAAGGTTTCGTTCACAGTGCTCGATCCAAGGTGATGGCCCTTCGAAATGTCACCGTCGATCCAGGCGAGGTCCGCTGCGAAACCTGGACGGATGGCGCCCGTGAAGCCATCCAGTCCATTGACCCGCGCGGAGCCAAGCGTGTACGCGTCAAGTGCCGTGTGGAAATCGAGCGCCTCTGCTGGTTCGAGCGGGATAGTCAGCGCCTCGTCTCCCCTGGCGTGGACGTCCTCACGAGGTGCTGTTCGGTGCACGCCGGTGTAGATCGCCCACAGCGGGTTAGGGTCGCTGACCGGCCAATCGCTTCCTGCCGAAAGGTGCGCCCCCGCTCGTGCAAGGGAGGCAAACGGGAAGTGTTGAGATTCACGCTCCCGCCCCAGCAGAGGGAGTTTCCGTTCCACGATCTCCGTATCGCGTCTCGCCCACAACATCTGCAGATTGGCAGTGACGTTGAGTTCGGCGAAGCGGTCGATGTCAGCTGGATTGACAATGTCGAGATGAGCTATCTGGTGCCGCCCAGAGCTGCTTCCGTTCGCCTTGCGAGCGGATTCAACTGCATCCAGGCATTCGCGCACCGCGCGGTCGCCGACCGCGTGAAAATGAATATTGAATCCCAGTGCGTCGAGGCGGATGGTCGCCGCCGTGAGCGCTGCGGGGTCGATCATCGATGGCCCCCGATCGGTCGAGGGCGGCAGGAAGTAGGGAGCAAGCATTGCAGCGGTCTGGTTCTCGATCATTCCGTCCTGCATGATCTTGACCGTTTCCGCCGAGATGCCCGGAAGGGAGTCGGCCAGTATGCGGCGGTGCACGAGTTCATCGATCTGGTCGACACCACGATCGCGATCCCACCAGAGTGCTGCCGTGACGCGGGCGGTCAAAAATCCGTCTCGGATCAGCGCCTCGTACACGGGCAACGGATCCTGTCCGAGGTCGGTGTGACCGACCATCGCGTCCTGCCACGACGTGATTCCGACCGAGTGCAGGCGTTCCTGCGCCGCGAGCATCGCTCGGCGCAGGTAAGCCGAATCGTGTACTGGCATGAGTTTTCCGAGCAGGCCCATTGCGGTATCCAACAGCACCCCGGTTGGTGCGCCGTCGTGATCACGGAGAATTCGTCCGCCGAGGGGGTCGGGAGTCAGATTATCGATTCCGACTGCCGCCAGCGCAGCGCTGTTGACCCACATCCCGTGGGCGTCATGGCTGGTGAGGATTATTGGTTTCTCCGGCACGATGGCGTCGAGTTCCTGGCGCACGGGGAAACCGCCCGGGTATAGATCTCCGTACCAACCAGCACCTTGCAACACAGCGGTGTCTTGGTGGGAAAGTGCGTATGCGCTGATGAGAGTGAGGTACTCCGGATGAGAGTGCACCGGGCTGAGATCGATTCCCAGCAGTGCCGCGCCTCCAAGCAGTGGGTGAACGTGGGAGTCCTGGAATCCGGGTACCAGGGATCCGCCGCGAAGATCGACCACCCGGGTGGCTTGTGAAATGAGCTGCCCGGCATCGGACCCGCAGTTGAGGATCCGGCCACCGGCTACCGCGACCGGATAACGATCCCACAGCCCGTTTCCACGATAGACCGATCCGTTCTGAAAAACCAGATCGGCCGTGGTGTGTTCCACTCGTTCAGTCATTTGCCACCAGCCTGCTTTGGTCTAGTAGCTCATCGATTTCGCGCCGCCGCCACGTCGATCGCGGTCCATGCCAAGGCGGTCGCAGCGTCCGTGAGGGCCAATTCGGCCTCTGGGCCGACGCAGTGCTCGGCGAATTCTTTTTGATGGTTGGTCGCCGGCAAGGATCCGATACCAATGTACGGGTGGATCGAAGGGACGAGCTGCGAGACGTTTCCCATGTCGGTCGATGCTCGATTCATGCGGCTGGCCGATGCGCTCGTGTCGAATGACCGTCCGAGTGTTTGCGCGTTAGTGCGATACGACGCGAGTGCGAATCCGTCGGCGCGAAATTCCGCATACGGCTTGCTCTCCGGTGTGACGGTCAGGACGGCACCGCTGGCGAGTGCACCGGCTTCGAAGCAACGCCACACGCGGCCTTCAATCGCCGCCAGTTCCGCCAACGACTTGGCTCGGACGTACCATCGGCCTTCCGTCACATCAGGGATGGCGTTCGGGGCCTGCCCGGCATTGGTCATGATGCCGTGCACGCGGACGGAGTCGGGAAGTTGTTGTCGGAGAAGACCCAGCGCAACCTGCGCGACCAGGAACGCGTCATTGGCATTGACTCCCTCATCGGGGTAGGCAGCGGCATGGGCCGCTTTACCGTCGTACCGGATGTGGGAGTGTGACACGGCAAAGGGGCGTGCCTCCGCGATATCGACGGGAGCCGGATGCGCCATCATGGCGAGGTCCAGCCCAGCAAAAGCGCCGCGGTCGATCAGTTCGATTTTCCCGCCACCGCCCTCCTCGGCCGGTGTTCCGTACACCTCGATGGTCAGGTCGAGCTCGTCAGCAACCGCCGCGAGCGAAATCCCCGCTCCGGCCGAGCTGGCCGCGATGAGATTGTGCCCGCAGGCGTGACCCAACCCTGGTAACGCGTCGTACTCTGCCATGAGGCCGACGCGAAACGACCCCGTTCCGTAAATGGCGCGAAATGCCGTAGGGAGTCCCAGATAGCTGGGGGTGACGGCAAAGCCTGCTGCCGTGAGCAGGTCTGCTGTCCACTGGCAGGCGCGATATTCCTCCCACGCTGTTTCTGGATGGCTATGGATCGCCGTGGAGAGCGCCACCAGGCGGGATCGATGCTCATCGACCGATTCCACAACGGCCGCGCGCAGATCACTCATCGCCGGGTACCCCGTACGCTGGCGCGGTTTCAGGGGCGATGCCCCGAGTGACATAGTTATCGCGCTGCGGTAGCCAGACCCCGACAAGAGTGGCCAGCCGTTCAATCGGTTCGTCATCCCAGTCGACCCGGAGATCGGTGACGCGCCATCCGACATCCGTCACAACTGAGAGCGACGCGGAGCGGATGGGGCCCTCTTCTCCCCCAGCCGCTAACGCTCCACGAAGGGCGGCGAGCAGCCGTTCCTCGAGTTCGCCCGTCGAATGGATAAACGTGTCGACCATCGCCTGTGGCACACCGTCGGATGCCAGCAGATTTCCGGCAGTGACAATGGAGGGCGCCCGTGCTGAACCGTAGGTACCTAACGAATGTCGCCCGGAGTGGATTCCGGTTTCGCCACGTTCATCAATCGCCAGAATTTGCCGGTAGTCGGCGGTCGGATCGGCAGACGCAATCTGGTCAATTGCCGCTTTCGCCGAAAGCCCAGAAGCCATCAGATCCATAATCTTCGGCCCCAGGCGCGGATCGGTAATGTTCTGTGAGCTCACTGCTCCGACACCGTCGCGGAGCGTGAGACACCGGGCGGCGACGGCCGGGGACGACGACGCGATCGCCGCTCCGAAAAACCCGTGAGAGTCGCGCACGAGAATCGTGAAGGTCATGCGACCGGAAGAGCGCTGATGACTGCGATGGCGTCGATTTCGACCACCCACTCAGGCCGGGCGAGAGCCGACACTACCAACCCGGTTGAGACCGGGAACACACCTTTTAGCCACTTGCCCACCACGAGGTAGACGGCCTCCCGATACTGCGGATCGGTGATGTAAATGGTCACCTTCACGATGTCGGCAAGTCGGCTCCCCGCCTCGTCGAGAAGTATGGCGATGTTTTCCATGGCTTTCTCAGTCTGGGCTGACACATCGCCGATCCCAACCGACTCGCGCGTCTCGAGGTCCTGTCCTATCTGCCCGCGCAGGTAAACGACTCCGTTGGCCACGACGGCCTGGCAGAGGTCGTTATCCAGGTTCTGCTCCGGATAGGTTTCCTTCGTGTTGAAGGGACGAATTCGGGTATGGGTCGGCATCAAACTGCTCCAGTGAGAGCGACCACGTTTTCATCATTCAGATCGCAATCAATGAGGTCGGTGATCGGATTTATGGGACGAATTGGGACGTCAGCGAGGTAGCTGCGCTGGATGAGGATCTGGTCGGCGATGTATTTCGCGTCGTGCCATACCCCCCAGATGAAACTCGATCCGCGCCGCGACTGCCAAGGGAGTCCCAAGAAATAGACACCCGGCTCGGAGGACACCCCCCGCTGATGCTGCGGCTTACCGCTCTCGTCGACCGCATCGACAGGCAACCAGCTGTAGTCGGCCACGAACCCAGTCGCCCAGATAACTGAGGTGATTTCGGCGTCAGCAAGGTTGATGTGGGTGATTGGGTGGGTCACGTTCTCGGGGTCGGGCCCGAAGATGCGTGCGCCTGGCTCCTCCGGCAGATCCAGACCGTTACGCACGATGTAGTTGTCGGCTTCGTCGAGTAGTGACAGGTAGTTGGCATCGCCCTTGTTGATGTTCGTGCCTAGGTCGAGCGCGAAGCCCAACGTTCCGTTGATGAACGACTCAGTGCGCCCAGTGAGCGTGATCCCACTGGCCGCGAGGTTGCGGAAGTCGACGGTATGGCCGCCCCGTGCTCCACTGACCGCGATTGTGACGTGTTCTGCACCAGAGGGAGGCGTGGCGGCTTCCCACTTGCCGAGCACTCCGAGCCACCAGACAAAGTCGTGTCCCCGGTACCGGCGCGGTGGCCGGCCATGCGGTCCGACGGAGAGATAGACCTCCCGACCCGCCCTCTGTAGGTCGTCGGCGATCTGCACCCCCGATGACCCCGCGCCGACCACAAGGATGGCCCCTTTTGGAAGCTGTTGCGGGTTCCGATAGGAGCTGGAGTGCATCTGCAGCAGTCCAGGGCGCTCCGGGATGATGGTCGGGATCAGCGGACGCTGAAATGGACCGGTAGCGGCCACTACATAGCGGGCATCGAAAACGCCGTCCGATGTTTCGACACGAAATCCGGCCCGGCCGTCGTTCTTCCGCACCGAGGTCACTTCGACGCCGCAACGGATTGGTGCCGCGAACTTTTCCGCATAGGCGACGAAGTAATCCGCGACCTGTTCCGTGGAAGCGAATTCCTCTGGCTGTATGGAGAATTCGAGACCGGGGAAGCGATCGTGCCAGGCCGGACCGTTGGCCCTCAGTGAGTCCCACCGTGCAGAGCGCCATCGCTCAGCGATTCTGTCGCGTTCCACTACAAGGTGGGGTATTCCACGCTCACTCAAATGCTCGCTCATCGCCACCCCGGCCTGACCCGCACCCACGACAAGAACTTCGATTTGCTGGCTATCCATTTGAACCTCCACTGCAGTTGTACCTTTAGCTTTACTTCTCCCTGCCCATCTGAAAAGCATGGGAATTTTGTGGTAGGCATACGCAAACCTTATGAAGGAGGATCTATGTCGAAAACGCCCGGTGTGACAACCGCTCAATTGGCGTATTTCGCCGAAGCGGCCGATTACTTGAGCATGACGCGGGCAGCAGAGAATCTGCTGGTCGCTCAGTCCGCGGTGTCGTCATCGATCGCACAACTTGAGCGGGCCGTTGGGGTGCAGCTTTTTATCCGCAAGCCGGCCAAGGGGTTGATTCTGACCGCGGCCGGAGAACGACTCCATCATGAAGCCCGGAGTTTGCTCACCCGTCTCAACGAGGCTCTTGAGTCGGCGCGAGGGCAAGAAAACGAGGTGCGCGGTGGGTTGGTCCTTGCCTGTTTCGTCACTCTCATGCCGTTTTATATCCCCGGACTGCTCTCACAGCTGCGCAGCCAGCATCCAGACCTTCGCGTCGAAGTGATCGAAACGGATCTCGACGGAATGCTGGAAGCGTTGCGTTCTGGCCGAGCACAACTCGGATTGGGATACGACTTCGGTTTCGACGGTTCCGTGCACACTCAAGAGGTGACCCGCGCGCAGCCGCACATCATTCTTTCCGAGAAACACCGCCTAGCCCGCAAGCCATCTATCGCGCTGAGCGATCTTCAGGTGGAACCGATGGTATTACTCGACCTCCCAGTCAGCCGGGACTACTTTCTAGGCATTCTGAGCGCTGCCGGAGTCGAGCCTGAGGTCCGGTACCGCTCCGGTAACTACGAGACGGTCCGGTCGCTGGTTGCGAAGGGGCACGGGTTTTCGATCCTAAATCAGCGTCCCGTCTCATCCGTTACCTATGACGGAGGATCGATCGTCGCGCTGTCGATCAGTGACAGCGTTCCCTCTCTTCCGGTCGTGATTGTGTCGCTGAACGATGTCCGTCCGACCGCTCGTTCACGGGCGGTCAGCGACGGGATCCGGTCTCTTGCGGTCGGCGGGAACACCAATATCGGCACCGAAGCCTGACCGGGCAGACTTCAGAGTTGCCAGAAACGCGTCGAGCAGGATGACCTGCCGTTGGGTGGTGATCTCGATCGAGTCGAGTAGCCCCGTTACGTGCATCCCGAACAGGATGGCCAGCAGCTGGTCGGCGGCAACACCACTGTGCACTTTTTCGGCTGTTTCGCCGCGCTCGCCTGCGACATCAAAAAATCGAGTCAGGCTCTCCCGCCACTCGGCGATCACGCGGCGGCTCGTGCGAGCCAAATCCTCGTCATGAATGGCCCGCTGCCAAAATGACATGGCGATCGATGCCTCGCGCACGGTTATCTGGCTTATCGGCGCGATTTCGTATGCCATTCGCCGTACCGCTTCGATCCCTACCGCATCGGTGCAGGCGGCTCGAATGCGCCTGTTTGTTGCCTCGTAGACATACTCGTAGGCGCGTTGCATCAAATCGTTTTTATTATTGAAGTAGTGACTCAACGTGCCCGCGTTCGCGTACCCGGCGGACCGGGCGATATCGCGCATGCTCGTCTCGTCGATACCCTTCTCGGCAATTTGTTCCCAGGTGGCTCGAATGATGGCGGCGCGACGTTCATCGTGGTCTACGACCCGTGGCATCCGCACGCTCCGCTTTTGCTCGTGCTGCACGCAGCGTCTTCGGATCGCTGCGACGCCTCGAGGCGCGCGATTGTGGCCGGCACGTCGAGAGTGGGATTTCGGTCGAAGAATCCGGTCGGCTTGAGAGTGAAGCCTGTGCGGTCAACCGGCATTATCGGCCAGTCCTCGGTTCGCGGAAAATGAGTGAGCCCAAAAGTGTGCCAGAGGACGAGGTCGGTATTGTCGAGGGAACGGTCGCCTGATGTATACCGCGGCAATCCGGAACCCGCGGAACTGCGATTGACGAAGTCTCCCGCGGGGTATCTCTCGGTCGGGTCAAAGGCCGTCACCCACAGGTGGCGGGTCGCAAAGGTGGCGCGGCCGGCGATGGAGGAATCATCGGCCGCCAACAGCACCGGATTTCCCTCAGGGAACAGGGTGAATCCCACATCATGCCCGAGACGATTCTGCGCTGATGGGTTCACGATTTCCCAGACCCGTCCGAGTTGCCGTTCGGCGAGACGCTGTGCCTCAGATTCGCGGGCCAGGGTGCGGCGGGACTGGGTGAACGCATTGCCGTGCGGATTAGTGGCGCTGGTTGGCAGACGCACGGCATCAAGCTCGTCCACACGGTTGTTCTCGCCGTCGATCATCATATCGAGCCGAGCACAGAATAGATGCTGGTGGAACGGCGCGCTCAGCCCCGGCGCGATTTCAGAGGCGTATGGATAATTCATTTCCGGGGTGGCGACCGTGAAGACGATCCCCGTGGCTTTTGCTTCGAACTCGATGGTGCCGTCGAGATAGAGATACCAGTAGAAGCCGTAGTCGTAGTTTCCCACCGTGGTGAAGAACGAAATGACCAGTCGCCGCTGCCGTCGTGTCTCGCGCGTTCCGGCCCATTCGTCCGTGTGCTTCCAGAGGATGCCGGCGTCTTCTTCGTGGATGCAGACCGCGTTCGGAATATCCCGGGGATTTCCAAAGTCGTCAGCGATAGTCGGGCTGAGGTAGGTGATGTTACCGAGACAATCGCACCCCAACTCGAGCGAGTTCGCATCGCGCCCAACCAGGTATTCGCCGGTATCGAAATAATTCTGCCAGGAACGAAACGGCGAGGGGTCTCCGTAGGGCACGAGCATTTCCGCGATCGACGCCCGGTGGATTATCGGCCGACTTCGTCGTTTGTCTCGATCGAAAAAAGCCAGGGAATGCAGCACGAGCCCTTCTCGCGGATCGAAGCCGACACGCAATGTCCAGTTCTCCCAGCTCAGCATGTTGCCCTCAAGCTTAAAGCTCGGCCCATCGGGCTGGCTTATGTCAATGACTCGAAGCGAGGTTCTCGGCCGCCCTGTGATCTCGGGATCGTCGTAGTTACCGGATTCTGCCGGGACACGCACGGCGCCGTGGTCGATGAGTCGATCGACGCGGCACTCGATCATGTCGACGAAGGCAACCAGATTGTCGATCGGGTGCGCCCAAACATGATCGCCCTCGTGCAGTTTCTGAAAAGGCACTCCCCGAAGGAGTCGCTTGCCAGCTTCGTCAGGAAAGTCGAACACTCCGGCCGAAAGTGGGGCCACTTTGACGTCATCCGGTGTCAGCCCACGTGCTCGGAGCGAAGCGCACCACCCTTCGTCGAGGGCGAGGATTTCTTCGATCGAGTCGAACTCCTCAAGGAGAACAGGAACTTGCCCTTCCGCAACCACATCAATAATGCGGCGCCGCTCGACGGTGCTGCGGGTCAGATTCACCAGCGCGTCGATGCTCACGCCAGTGCGCACGTTGAGCAGAAACGTGCGAACCCGCCGATCGATGGAAGCTGCATCCGCCATTCCGTAGAGTTCTTGTTTCGACGGCTCCTCAAGTCCTAGCTACGGGAAGCGCACATCTGGACCAACGAGCCCTGCGCTGTCAAGCACAATTCGTGCGGTGTCGATTTCATCGGCGGTGAGAAGCTCCAGCGGATGACGATCGAAATCTGACTTCATAGGACTCTCCACTCTGTGTTTTTGGTAATACAAGCCTTTCATAAAGACATTCATTTGACACTATCGTCGCTGTCGCCCGCACCGCAAGCCGATTGACTCTCTCGACTACTCTGCAGCTCCTGATGGTTTACCGGTCGTCGTCGCCGTCGGATCGTGAGCACTCAAACTAAACGTCGCGGTGTCGAGTCCGACCATGTTCTGCCAGTGCCCGAATTCGTGAAACCTAGTGATAGAAAAGAAAGCCCCAGTGAGCGACGGCATGCAGACCCAAATGGCAAAACAGTAAACCCAACGGCCAATAAAGACCCGGAGGCGTTTCGACATCTTCTTCCTACGAGTTGCGGCCGTCGTCTAGATCGAGACATTCAACCGAATATCCGGGCTCGGCGCGCCAACACCAACCCGGGCAAGGAGGCCCGACCAGCACTTGGACGGAATCTTGGTTTGATTTTCCCAAGATGCGTGCGGCGTGCGTAACAAGCAGACGGGACTGCTGTCGGTTTAGTTGACACCTGACTTGCTGGAATTAGGTTCCGGCGGTGGAAGGATCAACACCATGACCCGAAAGACCTATCCCCTCGAATTCAAACTCGATGCTGTCGCGCTGGCCCGTGAAAACGGGGCCCAGATGGCGCAGGTCGCGCGGGAT
>Ga0209512_1002567_pt1 | contig 18917 bp, 16 predicted proteins | sample frozenSSSSmetaG_FD_184142 | JGI IMG/M metagenome (GOLD analysis project Ga0209512, IMG submission 184142) | Glacier valley bacterial and archeal communities from Borup Fiord, Nunavut, Canada, to study Microbial Dark Matter (Phase II) -... | ecosystem: Environmental > Aquatic > Freshwater > Ice >... | reverse complement strand
CACCGCCCGCCCACAGGTCGGTGGTTGCCCACAAGCTCCACAGGGCGGCACTACTAATTTTAAATAAAAATTGAATAACCACCAAAATAACACCCGAACCCAACCCTTTAAAAGAAGCATACAAGGGGGCTGAATACGGCAGGTTCATGGAGCGTGGTGATTGAAAAATTAAGCAGAAAAAGGAAAACAAAATGAGTTGGTTAGAAAAATTATTACCCCCACGAATTCAACGCAATGATGCAGGAACGCGTAAATCGATACCTGAAGGTCTTTGGGTGAAATGTCCTTCTTGCGAAGCGGTTTTATATCGTTCCGATTTGGAAGTGAATTTACACGTTTGTCCAAAATGCAGCCACCATATGCGCATCAGTGCGCGCGCGCGTTTAGACGGTTTATTGGATGTGGGTGGGCATTACGAAATCGGCCAGGAGACATTGCCGGTAGATACCTTGAAATTCAAAGACAGTAAAAAATATACCGACCGATTAAAAGCAGCCATGGAAGCAACTGGCGAAACAGACGCCTTAGTGGTTATCGGTGGTTCTATTCTGAGTATTCCGGTTGTTGTTGCCTGTTTTGAGTTTGAATTCATGGCAGGTTCAATGGGTTCCGTGGTCGGTGAGCGATTCGTGCGCGGTGTGCAAGCAGCGTTAGATCAAAAAGTGCCGTTTATCTCCATTACCGCCACAGGCGGTGCGCGTATGCAAGAAGGTTTATTGTCCCTGATGCAAATGGCGAAGACAACGGCAATGCTGACTAAATTATCTGAAAAAAAATTACCCTATATTTCTGTACTAACAGACCCAACTACAGGTGGCGTTTCAGCGTCATTTGCATTCATGGGCGATGTTGTTATCGCAGAACCCAAAGCCCTGATTGGTTTTGCAGGTGCACGTGTTATCGAAAATACGGTGCGTGAAAAATTACCCGAAGGTTTCCAACGTGCTGAATTTTTAATACAAAAAGGTGCGATCGATATGATTGTTGATCGCCGTAAAATGCGCGAAGAGATTGCCCAATTATTGGCGTTGATGCTCAATCAGCCCGCTGAATCCGTAGTGTAATTCCACGATAAAAAATATAAACCACGGTACGCCGTGGTTTTTTTACGAGCTAAAAATGCCTGATATGCTGAACACATTGACTGACTGGTTAACTTATTTAGAAACCGCGCATCACACCGTAATCGAACTGAAATTACAGCGGGTAAATCTCGTTAAAGAACGTTTGGGACTTAAGTTAGCGTGCCCGATCATCACAGTCGGCGGTACCAATGGCAAGGGTTCAACCTGCGCGATGTTGGAATCCATGTTGATGCAGGGCGGATATAAAGTCGGTTTATACACTTCTCCCCATTTAATTCACTTTAACGAACGCGCCAGAATCAATGGCGTTTCTGCATCTGACGAAGTTTTAATTCAGGCCTTTCAAATCGTTGAACAAGCAAAGCAAGAAATTTCACTCAGCTATTTTGAGTTCACGATGTTGGCCATCGTAAAAATATTTGCCGACGCCAATTTAGACGTCGTTATTTTAGAAGTTGGTTTAGGTGGACGTTTGGATGCGGTGAATATATTTGATGCTGACGTCGCCATTGTGACCAGTGTCGATATCGATCATGTCGAGTATTTAGGTAATACGCGAGAAACCATCGGATTTGAAAAAGCAGGAATTTTTCGGGCAGGGCGAACAGCGATATGTTCTGATCCGGCTCCGCCGCTATCGCTGATTGACCATGCCAATAAAATCGGCGCCGATTTATGGTTATTTGGCCGTGATTTTAATTACTCGGGTGATAAGCAACAATGGAACTATGCCGGGCGTCAGCAACGACGTCATTCTCTGGCGTATCCAAGTCTGCGTGGCGCAAATCAACTATTGAATGCTTCTGCGGCTTTAGCTGCTTTGGAAGCGTTACGAGACCGATTGCCTTTGGGAGCGCAAGAAGTTCGTAGCGGTTTGGTCATGATCGATTTACCAGGCAGGTTCCAGGTTCTGCCGGGTCGTCCGACCGTCGTTTTGGATGTGGCCCACAACCCGCATGCGGCAGCCACCTTGCGGCAAAATTTAGATAACATGGGTTTTCATCCCTACACTTATGCGGTATTTGGCGCAATGCAGGATAAAGACATTGCCGGCATCATTAATCAGTTAAAAGATCAGATTGATCATTGGTGTCTGACAGATTTGCCGCTACCTCGCGCAGCACTGGCCACGCAAATTCAGACTTTACTCAGTGAGCAAAATATTGTTACCGATAAGGATCACAGTATTCAATGCTTTAAAACTCCAGCCGATGCATACACTTTTGCACTAAGTAAAGCAGGGGAAACTGATAGAATAGCGGTCTTCGGTTCTTTCTTGACTGTTGCCGGTGTACTTGAATGTAAAAAGTAGGGTGGGCACGTTTTTGTGCCCACGCGGTCGTTGATAAACCGAAATACATATTAAGAATCCGATTGATCAATCAACCGCGTGGGCACAAAAACGTGCCCACCCTACGAGATCCTGACATCTGAATACTATGAGCTTGTTTTCATTTTCTAGTAAAAAACAACCCGAAGCGACTTCGGTTGAAGAAGCCTTAGCAGGGACGACAAGTCAATCTTCTGCTAAATCAAAAAATCGCAAATCAGATAAGAGCAATTCCGACACGGATCAATTGATCCCTGAAAAAAAACGCGCCAGACGTCGTTTAATCGGAGCAGTAGTGATGGTCTTAGCTATCGTCATTGGTCTGCCGATGGTGCTTGATTCTGAACCTGAAGCGTTCAATAAAAATATTGCTATACAAATTCCATCCGGAGATGAGTCAACAACTTCAACCGGGCCAAAAAAAGAGGATGCGGAAGAAGTAGCTCAATCCGAATCTGTGGAACAGGAATCGGCAACTTCATCCGTTCCGTCGGTTAACGAAGCCACGAAAGAATCTGTAACGACAACTTCCAGGCCCGTTGCCAATGAAGCGGCACCCACATCGACCGCAACCAAAACTAAAGCTAACGAAACGCCGTCAAAAAAAGAGTCCGCAACTAAAAATGCCGGAGAATCAGCAAGAGCGTTAGCAATTTTAACTAGTTCAGGAACGAACTCAGATTCAACATCAACGACATCAACAAAAACAACCACGCGCACCGTAGTTCAGGTTGGCGCATTTGCTACGCAAGAAAAAGTAAATGAGTTGCGCAGTAAATTGACTTCTGCCGGAATTAAATCCTATACGCAAAAAGTGGCAACGAGTTCCGGAGAAAAAATTCGTGTGCGGGTCGGGCCATTTGAAGATAAAGAATCAGCCGGTAAAGTCAAAGCTCAATTAGAAAAATTAGGCATAAACGGTAGCTTAGTTTCACTTTAAATTTTGCTGGAAGACGGCCTGGTGATGACCATATTCGATTATTTAGTTTTATTTATATTCATTACCTCAATCATCATCAGCACGATGCGTGGCTTATTTAAAGAAGTGTTGTCGCTGGCCGGATGGGTAGTTGCTTTCTTTGTTGCTAATGCTTACGGCGTAAAACTGGCTGAACTCATTCCATTTGAAGAACACTCTATTCGACTAATTACCGCATTTGTTTCCTTATTCCTGATCACGCGTTTGCTGATGTCGTTATTGACCATGGCCATTGACAGCATTATTACGGCAAGTGGATTAAAGTTGATGGATAGGGGATTGGGTAGCTTGTTTGGTTTTGTACGCGGCGCCATCCTTGTTCTGGCTTTAATGCTGATAGGTGGACTAACTAATTTACCGCAACAAACTTTTTGGAAGCACGCGTTGTCACGTCCATTGATAGAAACAGCGGCCTTGAGCATCAAACCATTTTTGCCTGGGTCATTTGCACAGTATGTTCAGTTTTAATTTCTTGTTTAGGAGTCCACCATGTGTGGGATAGTCGGCGTAGTTTCAAATAGCATGGTGAATCAGGTGATTTACGATGCGCTGCTGTTGTTGCAGCATCGTGGTCAGGATGCTGCAGGTATTGCGACAAATTACGAAAGCTCGTTTGCGATGCATAAAGCCAATGGCTTAGTACGCGATGTTTTCCGTACGCGCAATATGCGTTCATTGCCTGGCAATGTGGGAATAGGTCATGTACGTTATCCAACCGCAGGCTCAACCAGTGAAGAAGAAGCGCAGCCGTTTTATGTGAATGCGCCATTCGGTATTGTGTTAGCACATAACGGCAATATCACGAATGCTGAACAATTAAAAATAGAACTGTTTAAAAAAGACCGGCGTCATATCAATACCGATTCGGATTCGGAAGTGCTGTTAAATGTATTAGCGCATGAAATTCAGGAAGTCACCAGTTCGTATTCACTAGATCCGGCTACCTTGTTTGGTGCCGTCTCCCGTCTGCATCAACGTGTGCACGGTGCTTATGCTGTTGTTGCACACATTGCCGGTTTCGGTTTGTTGGGGTTTCGTGATCCAAATGGTATTCGTCCTTTGTGTCTGGGTATATTGGAATCCGAACACCGCACTGAATACATGATCGCCAGTGAATCTGTCGCGCTGGAAGGTTTAGGTTTCCGATTTGTCAGAGATATCGATCCAGGCGAAGCTATTTTCATTGATGAAGATCATCAACTTTACAGCCAACAATGTGCAGAAAATCCCAGCCTGAATCCATGTGCTTTTGAATTTGTTTACTTAGCCCGTCCGGATTCTGTCCTGGACGGCGCATCGGTGTATGCAACCCGTCTGAAAATGGGCGAATATTTAGCTGAGCAAGTGCGTCAACATATGTCAAATGGCGACATTGATGTGGTCATGCCAATTCCCGATTCTTCCCGTCCGGCTGCAATGCAATTAGCGTTGAAATTGAATCTGGAATGCCGCGAAGGGTTTATCAAAAATCGTTACATTGGGCGTACTTTTATTATGCCCGGCAATGTGTCGCGTCGTAAATCAGTGCGCCAAAAGCTGAACGCAATTGGCGCTGAATTTAAAGGTAAGTCAGTATTGTTGGTAGATGACTCCATCGTGCGCGGAACGACCAGTCGTGAAATCGTACAAATGGCGCGCGAATCTGGTGCAAGGCGGGTTATTTTTGCTTCGGCAGCGCCGCCCGTCAAATTTCCCAACGTCTACGGAATTGATATGCCAACGCGTCAGGAGTTGATTGCGCATGGTCGTAGTCATGAGGAAATCAGTCGTGAAATTACGGCAGATGTATTGATCTATCAGGAGATCTCGGCAATGCGGCGCGCTATTACGGATGTCAATCCGCTTTTAACTAATCTGGAAGCATCTTGTTTTGATGGAAATTACATCACCGGTAATATTACCCGTGACTATTTAGATAAATTAGAAGCAACGCGTAACGGTGCTGAAGTGGCGATGGAAGATGGCTTTGCTTCCCAATTGCATTTAAATTTGACGAGAAGCGACTAATTATTTATGACCGGCTTTACCACAACTATTTTGCATAATGATCGTCAAAGCTTAATTGAACATGGCTCACTACATAAACCAATTCACACCTCAGTCACTTACGGTTACGACGATGCACAGGATTTGTTTGATGTATTTCAAAACAAGAAAAGTGGTTACCGTTATGGAAGGCAAGGCAATCCAACCATTACCGCGCTGGAAGATAAATTAACCAAAATGGAAAATGGCGTGGCCAGCCTGTGTTTTGCCAGTGGCATGGCCGCCATCGGAGCGTTACCATTGGCTTTGCTCAAAGCGGGAGATCATGTAATTTCTTCCGCTTTTTTATTTGGTAACACCAGTAATTTATGGCAAACCACCGCCGATTTAGGCATCAGCGTTAGCTACGTTGATGCAACAAAGGTAGAAAATATAGCCGCTGCGTTAACGCTAGCGCCGGCAACGCGCATGGTCTTTGTTGAAACCATCGCCAATCCCCGTACTCAGGTAGCTGATTTAGAAAAAATTGGTGAACTTTGTCAGGCGCGCGGCATTTTATTTGTGGTGGATAACACCATGACATCACCGTACTTATTTCATCCAAAAGCAGTTGGTGCAGCGCTGTCGATCAATTCGTTAACTAAAGTTATTTCGGGCCATGGTGATGTGTTGGGCGGTTGCATTACGGATACGGGTGTTTTTGACTGGCGCAAGTTTCCCAACATCGCCGACAACATTCAAAAACAACCGGTAGAACTATGGGGAATAAGTCAGTTACGGGCAAAAGCGGTACGTGATTTTGGTGCCTGTTTATCGCCAGAGGCGGCGCATCACATTGCCATTGGCGCAGAAACGATGGCGCTGCGCATTGAACGTCAATGCAGCAATACCGTGCAACTGACTGACATGCTCGCAGCACATCCCAATGTCTCCGCGGTTTATTATCCCGGACTGAAAAATCATCCTGAACATCCGATAGCGACAAAATTATTCAGCGCTTATGGTTCTATTTTTAGTTTTGAATTGAAAAAAAGTAATGCGCCAGATAGTAATTGCATTGCATTTTTAAATCGTCTTAAGATCGCCATTTCAGCAACGCATCTTGGTGATAACCGCACGTTAATTATCCCGGTAGCACAAACCATTTTCTTTGAAATGGGAGCCGAACGGCGTGCTGCTATGGGCATTTCCGAGTCACTTATCCGGGTTTCTGTTGGTATTGAAGAGCCAGCTGATTTGTTGACTGACTTTGAACACGCATTAGAATTTAATTGACGAATTTAACTCGGTACACAAACGTGACTCAAACTATTCAAATGAACCGTAACGTCCGTAGGGTGGGCACGTTTTTTGTGCCCACGCGGATGGTTAATCAATCCAATTCGTAATGTGTGTCGCTGTTTATCAACAACCGCGTGGGCACAAAAAACGTGCCCACCCTACGAAAAGCCGCGTCAGTATTGAGGTTCATGGGTAGGTGGTAAAAATTGGATAAACATTAATGCGCATCCCGTTTGTAATCAAGAAAAAACGAAAATTGAATGACGTTTGTAGCATTGCAAACACCCTTACGCGGGCCGCCCTCTCCCCAGCCCTCTCCCACAAGTGGGAGAGGGAGCTAAACAGTCACCCCAACTCACACTTTTGAGGTTCTTATGCTAAAGCAATCTTTCCGCATGATCCGGCGCGATTGGCGTGCTGGTGAGTTACGTTTTCTTTTAGTTGCACTCATGGTTGCCGTTGGTGCACTCAGCTCGGTTGGTTTTTTTGTTGACCGGGTAAGTAACGGTTTACAACGTAACGCCCACCAATTGCTCGGTGCAGATTTAGTGGTCAGCTCGGATAAACCAATCGACGCTGATTTACGTCAAGCGACCAAAGGTATATATCACGCTGAAACGGCCAGTTTTGTCAGTATGGTGATGAACGATGTCACTGCCACTAACGACTCTCAAAGCAAATTAGTCTCTGTTAAAGCCGTTTCTGTTGAATACCCTTTGCGCGGCAATCTCACTTTAGATACCGGTGCGGTCTGGCACAAAATTCCTGATCCGGGCACCGTCTGGGTTGATCAGGGCGTTTTAACTGCGCTAAATATAAAGCTTGGGCAAAAACTCAAATTAGGCGACAGAGTATTCACGGTTAGTCATGTGATTCAAAATGAACCGGATCGCGGATCTGCTTTCATCAATTTCGCGCCCCGGGTGATGCTGTCTTTAGATGATTTAGCTGCAACTGATCTGATCAAGCCTGGTTCGCGGGTAACTTATCGACTCATGTTAGCTGGCTCAGCAACCGTGATGAGTGCAACGAAATTAATGCTCGAAAATAAAATAGAACAGCATCATTTAAAAGGAATGACGTTAGAGTCGCTCGAAACAGGTCGCCCGGAAATGAGCGCCTCGTTAACGAAAGCAAAACTGTTTTTATCTTTAATCAGTTTGCTCTCTGCGATGTTAGCGGCATTGGCGATTGCTCTGGCGGCGCGCCGGTTTATGTTACGACACATGGATGCTTGTGCCATGTTGCGTTGTCTGGGTTTAACTCAAACGCAAGTCACGATGATGTACCTGTTTGAATTTATTATGCTGGGCGTTCTTGCCAGTTTGCTTGGTGCCGCGCTTGGTTATTTTGGCCATTTAGCATTACTCATCTGGTTGAAAAGTTTTATTACAACCGAGTTGCCACTGCCGTCTGTGATACCGGCATTGCAAAGTATCGCGATCGGCATGTTGTTGCTGATCGGATTCGCTATCCCACCAATTTTACAATTACGCAATGTGCCACATAACTTAATGGTGCGACGCGAAACTGGCACACCACGAGCACACACCATTTTTGCCTATCTCACCGGAGTCGCGATGTTTGCGTTGTTGTTGTTCTGGCAGACGGGAAATATCAAATTAGCTGGATATACCTTATTGGGTTTTTTGGGTGGCTTTGTTTTTTTTGCATTTTGCGCGTGGCTGTTCATACGCTTAATGCGCAATATGCGTGGCTGGTTTCATTTCCCTGCCTGGCGTTTTGCTATCAACGCATTGCAACGCCGTTCCATGGCCAGCGTGATACAAGTGGTGTCATTGTCGTTGGGTCTGATGGCTTTATTGTTGTTGACGGTAATTCGTGCCGATTTATTATCGGCCTGGAAAAAATCGACGCCAGCCGATGCACCAAATCACTTTATCGTTAATATTATGTCGGAAGAAAGAACGCCGATTTCAGCACTTCTTCAGCAACAGCAGATTCCGCCACCCACTTTTTATCCAATGATCCGGGGGCGTTTAATCTCAGTAAATGATGTTCCGGTTAGTGCCAAAGATTACGAAGCAGAAAATGCCAAACGATTGCTAGAACGCGAATTTAATGTGTCGACGATGAAAGAAATGCAAAGTTATAACCAGCTTCTTTCCGGGCAGTGGTTTGATGCTAATCAAACTGATCCAAAAGCAGAAGCGTCGGTCGAAGAGAGCATTGCCAAAACATTTCGATTAAAGCTTGGCGATGAATTACGTTTTGATATTGGCGGACAACAAATTGCTGTGAACCTGACCAGCATACGCAAAGTAGAATGGGATTCGATGCAGGTCAATTTTTTTGTCATTATCGATCCGCAGAGCGCCGCTAATTTGCCGCAAACCTGGATTACTGCAATCCGCCTTCCCACGGATCAACAGGCTTTAGTCTCTAGTCTGATTTCCAAATTAGCGCGACAATTTCCTAATTTAACGATAGTTGATACCGGGGTTGTGCTGCGTCAGATCCAGAAAATGTTGGATCAGGTGATCGAAGCGACGGAGTTTTTATTTCTGTTCACATTAGCTAGCGGATTATTAGTTTTGTACGCCGCATTACAAAGTTCGCAGCAAGAACGTTTGCGTGAAGCGGGTATCTTACGCGTCTTGGGCGCTTCTAAAAGCCAACTCTCCAAAGCGCAATGGATCGAATATGGATTGCTGGGCAGTCTGGCAGGATTACTGGCTTCCAGCGGCGCCGCCATCGTTGGATGGGTGTTAGCACGCCAGGTATTTGAATTTGCTTTTCAACCGAGTCCGCTTTTATGGGTGTTTGGTTTGTCAGCAGGTGCACTTTGTGCACTCATTGGCGGTTGGGTAGGTTTGCACAACATTTTGAATCAACCGCCTTTATTAAGCTTGCGCGAAGAGTAAGAGCCATCAGTATAATTTTTTGAGGAGGCGTTTTATGAGTACAACTTATGAGAAAGATGTCGTTGCGTGGGCGCATGAGCAAGCCGAATTATTGCGTACCGGTCGGCTCTCTGAGCTAGACATTGAGCATATTGCAGAGGAGATCGAGGACGTGGGAAAAAGTGAACAACGTGAATTAGCAAATCGGATGGCTGTTTTATTAACCCATTTACTTAAATGGAAGTACCAGTCGGCTTACCGTGGTTCCAGTTGGCAGACGACCATACATTCCCAACGCAATAGTATTGAGCGCCGTCTTCGAAAAACCCCCAGCTTGAAAGCCTCTCTGTCAGATATCGATTGGTGGGCAGATGCATGGGATGATGCAATTGATGCTGCTTCAAAAGAAACTGGATTAGCTTACACCGATTTTCCAGAGAGTTGCCCATGGCCTCAAGAGCAAGTCATGGACCATCACTTTTTACCAGAGTAGCTATTTTGGTTTATGAAATTCTTCATTGGCAAGACGCCAGACAACCTGTAGGTTGGGCTAACGCTTTATCAGCCCAACATTCTGCGCAGAGTGTCGGGCTGATTTGGCGTGCCGAAAATGGATCTTCACCGCCCAAAAAATTCATACTCGCTGACGACACTTTAACGGCAGAAAGTGCTTACAAATTAGCCTGCGAAGGTTGTGGAATTTTATGGCAAGGCGACTTTCAACTTGCGCGACAATTACTACAAGCCATAGCGCGACGCTGTGACCGGCCAGCCAAAAAATCACGTAAAGAAGCGCAAGGTAAAGAAGCGGAAGAATCGCCCACAACTATTTTCAATAAACATCGACAAGCCCAATCACAACGCGCCCGCATTTTGGCGAAGCTGTTAATTCCCCTCAATTCGAATTACACCATTCCTTTAAAACGTGCTCCAGATATTGTTGATGCTTGCACTGAGGCGTATGGTGAACCAACATCTGACTCCATCGTTTCGTTACGCGAAATTCAGGGCATTATCGGTGCGCATGAGTGGCGTAAAAAGGGCGTTTTGATTCCCGAATTAGAAGGAAGAATTCACCCGCATTACGGCGTGTTTTCTCCTGTGCGCGGCGAATATATCAGCCTGGTTGCCAACGCCAGCTTGCCAGATACAAACCTTGCGTTTGATATCGGCACAGGAACCGGTGTGTTAGCAGCCGTACTCGCAAAACGCGGCGTAAAAAAAATAATGGCAACCGACCAGGATCCACGCGCACTTAATTGCGCACGTGAAAACCTGGAGCGATTAGGTTATGCAGAACAAGCCGATGTTATTGCAGCAGATCTTTTCCCCGAAGGAAAAGCACCACTCATCGTTTGTAATCCGCCCTGGGTTCCCGCACGCGCAAATTCACCAATTGAGTACGCGATTTTTGATCCGGAAAGTCGTATGCTACGTGGTTTTTTATCTGGGTTAGCCGGACACTTAGCAGCAGATGGAGAAGGGTGGTTATTACTTTCTGACTTTGCCGAGCATTTAGGATTACGGTCACGTGACGAATTACTGGCATGGGTAAATCAGGCAGGTTTGCGTGTTATTGAACGTATCGACGTAAAACCCAACCACCCCAAAATGGCGGATAAATCGGATGCGCTTTATCAGGCCAGAGCCGCAGAAATAACATCGCTATGGCGTTTAGTTTTAAGTAAGGAAGAATGAAAGATGGCATCAAAACCGGCAAGAATCTTAACGTTCAAATGCAAAAAATGTGGGAAATCTGTTCAGGTATTTTTGCAAAAAGTCTCCGCCTGTTCTCATATTCAACCGTATCAAGGTTTGTGTAGTTGCGGGGAATTGTATCGTTACGCAACAGGGCAAGCGGATGCGGTGAACTCGTTTGTTCATTCAACAGATAGCAATTGGGTACATCATCATTAAATCTGGTGCGGAGTTTCGTAGGGCGGGCACGCTTTTGTGCCCACGCGGGCGGTTGCTCAGTTTACTTATCCATTAGATTTTTAATGTGCATTCCGGCTTACCAATGACCGCGTGGGCACAAAAGCGTGCCCACCCTACGCTAAGTTATTCCACATTTGTCATCTTGAGCGGATCAACCAACACATCAAAACCATCGGCAGTAACCAGCTTCATTTCAATTGCCACCTCACGTAATGTCTTACCTTCACGTAACGCCGTCTTAGCAATTTTTGCTGCGTTATCGTAGCCGATGTGTTTGTTGAGTGCAGTAACCAGCATCAGATTATTGTTTAAATTGCGCTGAATAATTTCATGATCCGGTTCAATGCCAACCGCGCAATGCACATTAAACGAGTGGCAAGCGTCGCCTAATAACGCGATGCTTTCCAACACGTTATGCACCATCACCGGTTTATATACATTTAATTGAAAATTACCCTGACTGCCTGCAAAAGCAGTGGCGGCATCATTACCAAATACCTGAACGCAAACCATGGTTAAGGCTTCACATTGTGTTGGATTTACTTTGCCCGGCATGATGGACGAACCTGGTTCATTTTCCGGGATATGAATTTCACCGATACCACATCGCGGACCGCTCGCTAACCAGCGTATGTCGTTAGCAATTTTCATCAGCGCACCGGCCAAGGTACGTAACGCTGCTGATGTGTTGACCAGCGCATCGTGCGCTGACATAGAAAAAAATTTGTTGGATGATGAGCGGAATGGATATCCGGTAATGTCAGCAATATGTTTCGCGCACAAATCACCAAACTGCGGATGCGCGTTGAGCCCGGTACCAACTGCTGTGCCGCCGATAGCCAAATCATAAAGGCCTGACATCATCGACTCCAACGTCGCTAATGCGTAATCGATTTGCGCTACCCAACTTCCTATTTCCTGACCAAGCGTAATCGGCGTTGCGTCTTGCAAATGTGTGCGTCCAATTTTGACCACGAGTTTAAATTGCTCCGCTTTGCTATTAAGCGTATCGCGCAATTCGCTGACTTTAGGAAATAACGATTCCATTAATTCTGATACCACCGCAATATGCATAGCAGTCGGAAAAGTATCGTTGGATGACTGACCGCAATTAACATGATCATTCGGATGAACCGGTATTTTGGAACCTATAATTCCATCCATAATTTCGATCGCGCGATTAGCAATTACTTCGTTCGCATTCATATTGGATTGCGTGCCTGATCCGGTTTGAAATACGACCAGCGGAAAATGTTGATTCAATTTACCGGCGATAACTTCATCTGCTGCCTGTTCAATCGCACTCACCAATTCTGGTGGTAACTGTGCCAATTCAGCATTAGCGAGTACCGCTGATTTTTTCAAGATTCCCATCGCGCGGATGATGGGAAATTGCCATTTAAAACGATCAATGCCGATAGGAAAATTGTCGATGGAGCGTTGCGTTTGTGCGCCCCAATATTTATCAGCCGGAACGCTGATTTGCCCCATCGAATCAGATTCAATACGCGGTTTTTTCATTCTGCTCTCCAAGTTCAACGTGGCGGGATTATATTTCAGGAAAAGAGGGGGGCGGAGAAACTATTAGCCATATGCGTCACATCCGTAAATAAGGTTAATCCGTGTTTACCCGCATGTGGATTTCACGAATGGAAGGTCAATGTGTGAACTCATATAATTCTTTTTTGATGCCTTACCGATAGCCTTATATTTTTAAGAAAGTGAACTTACATGTATCCTCCTACTCCCCTTACTCCTCCCATCCCGGCCAGCCCTCCGTTAAATCCGTTCTCCGGTCCATTCTACGACTTTATCCCCTACGACGGAGATAATGACAATGACAAGATGAATCATCAGTTGCCACAGCTAAAGAAAATATTTCAGGAGCACGATGATATAAAGGCTCTTCAGAAAGTTCTTGATCGTGCTCAGCCTCTCACAAGCACCTTATATTTTCTACTTGACGAGATATACGATGAAACCCCCCGAATGGCTGAGGAGATGCTCAAATTTAAACAATACTCACCAGATGAGTTACCCGGGATAGTATTCGACGCATTCGAAAGAGAGGATTACCAATTTCTTGAAAAATTGGTTGCTTTGAATATAGGAGATACCCTTAAAACAAAGATAGTAAACAGAGCACTTCACATGGCAGTGGAATCACATGTTACTTCTGGCCCCCATGATTCTGTTCTTATTAATCATTTCGACCTGATAGAGGCGCTGCTTGACGAAGGGGCGGATCCTCTCAATAAAACGGAATATATCGGCACAAATACAGAAAGCCAGAATCCTTTGGCAATTGCCAGTAATAAAACTTCACCTGACAAACAGCTTATTCAATTGTTGCTTGATGCGGCGCCTGAATCCAACTGAGAAAAATTAGATTGCAGGTGTCTGCTGTATTGCGGAAATTAGATAGGCATTAACCTGGTCGCAGGTGGGCACGTTTTTGTGCCCACGCTGTATTGTTGATAAACCGGGGCACATATTAAGAACCCAATTGACCAACGAACCGCGTGGGCACAAAAACGTGCCCACCCTGCGAGGTTACAATTCCTTGCCTTGTTACTGGCAACAGACAGAGATCAATAAAAAGTTAAATTGATGAAGCAGAGAAAACAGTGGTCTGCCCTGCTGGAATCGAACCAGCAACCTATGCCTTAGAAGGGCATTGCTCTATCCAGTTGAGCTAAGGGCAGTGTGTTGGGAGGGTAAGAAAAAAAGAGGTATTACAAGAAGGCCGGATGATACCTTTTATATGCGTCTTCGACAAGTTGGCATCTGATCGATTTCACAAAAAATCGCCCCGACTTACTACTCTTGCGGGGCGAATTGTCAGTAAATTGCCAGTAGATTATTGCCGCATTTCTTGTGACTTCTCTTTAGCGTCGATTAAATCCTGTTTATATACTTCACGCGCTTCTTTCTCACAAGTCGTACGCGATTTGCCTTTCATTGCTTTGCATTCACGCAAGTTGATTTGTAATGCTGCGCCAGCTTCTTTTTTGAGCGTTTGATAATAATCTTTTGGTGATGATGTGTCTTCCTGATGCTGGCGTGCTTCAACAGCCCGTTCAGCGCTATCCTGGCTATTGCCAGCCATGCCGGGAACCAGTTGAACACATAAAATAAATCCAAGTGTGGTGCATAACATTTGATGAGTCAGTTTTTTCATTAAAGCTCCTGTGTTTTGAATAAATGTCGGTACAGAGTTGCGTTGTGTTTTTCATCGTAAATACATCGAGTTAACCAACAACGCAACGGCGCTATATTAACCTGGCCAGGTTAATCACAACGATTTTAGAAATTCAATTAATTGCGCACGTTGTGTAGCAGAGTAGTTCATGAAGATGTTACGACTTGTAGTCGCCTGACCACCATGCCATAAAATTGCTTCTTCCAACGTGGCGGCACGACCATCATGTAAATAACGCACATTGGGATCGATGGTGGCTAACAATCCAATTCCCCACAGCGGTGCAGTACGCCATTCACTACCTTTGGCTCTGCCTTCCACAAACTGATCAGCAAGTCCTGGACCCATATCGTGTAGCAATAAATCCGAGTAGGGATGAATATTCTGATTACGCAATTCGGGGAAACGATGTTTATTACCTGTCTTCATCGTATCCACGTGGCACGCAATACATTGTGCCTGCGCAAATAAATTCTTTCCCGCCTTAGCATCACTGACACGTTGCGTTTCAGTAGCCAGTTCTGCCGAAGATTTAATTTGCAATCCTTGCACAGCCGGATTTGGCCATTTGACACTTTCTACCACCATCCGGTTTGATGGCACGCCCAACAAGCGAAGGTACAAGCTGACCTTTTCCACATCTTCCGCTGATATCGCCGGTGCCGGGTTGAGACTATCAACAGCGGCACATTTCGTATTAACAGAGCCAGACGCCGCACCCAAAGCACATTCGTGTTTTGGAAATAGTGGATTCGTTACACCCATGTCGGTATTAAACGCGGCGGAAACCTGGACTTCAACCGTTGGCGCACCGCCTTTCCAACCAAACCGTCCGACGCGATTAATGCCTTTCGGGTCTTTTACTATCTGTAATTTTCCAGATGTAGTGGTTCCTTGTTGTGCCAGTACTAACGCTTCCAAAGTTTCTTTTTCATCGATTGCTTCCAACAATCCCATGCCCACTAATTGAGGCGCTGCACGTATAGATAAGCGGTCAGGTAACGGTAAAAACATACCATCAGGCGCCACCATTTTGTAGTTTGGTTTATGTAACGTGGCCTGCGTTCCATCCGGGTACATCAACGTTTCCGGTGTATAGATCACCGATAACGTGGCCTCACGCCCATCGTAATCTTTAAATTTTTCCGGAGACATACGCTCACTCGATTTGTCCTGTCCCAATCCCTGCTGCAAGCGTGTTCCAAATTCGGGATGCGGAATCTGATTACCTTTCGCATCGCTGGCACCGATGAACACGCCCATATTACTCAGCGAGTTATTGATACCGTTATTAAATTTTGGCGAGCTGCGGCCATGGAGCTATGACAGTCCAGGCAACGTGTTTGTGAAAATATCGGCCCAACCTTAGGATGTTTAATTTCAATATCATCGTAACTGGGACCGGTCTGTACCCAATCCGTTCCTTCTTTTCCAAACAGTTCTTTGAAAATAGGATTATTAATTTCAGTATGTGTTCCCGTCAAAAAGGAAACATGAAATAAACGTCGTCCTTCTGTCCACGGTTGAATATGGAAATCAGCAATATTTGTGCTGGCTTGCATCAGCAATTTATTTGCGCCTTCGATAAATGCGGTATTTTCATGCAGCGTCATGTTGCCGCCTGATTGCGTTTCCACAGGCATTTCGACTGATTGCAGCGTGGTGGCCGGATCTGTTCCACCCTGACGCATCCACGGTTGCATGCCCAGGCTACCCACTTTATAAAGCATGGTATCTGAGTAGTAATTCCAGCGATTGGACGTGTCGTTAACATTTTTATGCGCTTTCTCACCGGCCAGGAAAGGGCCAATTTCAAACTCAATTAAATCGCCTGTTTTTAAATTGCGATATCCCTGATTCGCCATTTTGCGAATTTCTTTCACCATCACAAACCGGCCGTCTGGAAAATATTTACATGCTTGCTCTATGCCAGAATAAACGCCGCCGCAAGGATCAAAGTCGGGGCTTCCGGAAGCAGTGCTGCCAAATACGATTCCTTCTTTATTCAAAACATCGTAACCGAGCGCATCATAAGTGAACGGCGAACTGAGCGGCGTGGTGAGATCTTTTCCCTGCAATAACGTATTGACGTTGAACTGATCCAGCGTCTTCATATTGCTGTTGTCAACGTAGCCATTCGGATCCGAAACGGAACCATGATATCCATGGATTTGGTAATTTCCATCTTAAATAATGATTTCATGCTTCAGTTGCTCTGCATGTAGGGTGGGCACGTTGTTGTGCCCATGCGGTTGTTTGATCAATTGCATTCTCAACTCTATTTTCTGGCTTATCAACGACCGCGTGGGCACAACAGCGTGCCCACCCCCCGACTCAAACACTCGAGGGCAGGCTCTACGAGATTACGGTTCATTGATTTAATTCGCCTGAACAAACCACCAGTCAGGTAATAATTGCATGACATCCGCCCGGCTAAAACGGTCATCGATCAGATAAATAATCCCACGATCCTGTTCGGTGCGGATTACACGTCCTGCGGCCTGTACCACTTTTCGCAGTCCTGGATAAAGATAGGTGTAGTCGTAACCCTGACCAAAAATAGTCTCCATCCGCTGTCGCATCGCTTCATTGATTGGGTTCATTTGTGGCAAACCGAGTGTGGCCACAAAGGCGCCGATCAGGCGATCTCCTGGCAAATCGATCCCTTCTGCAAAAGCGCCCCCCAGCACAGCAAAACCAATCCCTTTTCCCTCTGGACTAAAACGTTGCAGAAAAAGTTGCCGTTCGTGTTCTGTCATTCCACGTGACTGCTTCCAAATTGGAATAGCTGGAAAGCGTTCGGCAAACAAGTGACTGACCTGGTTCAGATAATCAAAGCTGCTAAAAAAAGCCAGATAGTTTCCCGGTTGATTCGCATACTGTTCCGCCATCAAATTGCAGATCGGTGCCAGCGAATTCGCACGATGCTGATAGCGCGTCGAGATCTGGTGCGTGATTTTTACTGATAACTGTTGAGGCTTAAACGGAGACTCCACAGCTATCCATACGGTGTTGTCCGGCAGGCCAAGCATATCGATATAAAAGTGTGGCGGACTAAGCGTCGCGGAAAACAGCGTCACGGAATGCGCAGTTGCAAAACGTTGCTTCAGAAAAGGAGCAGGAACAATGTTGCGCAGGCAAAGCACAGAATGTGAGCGGTCGTTACCCGGAACTGCTTTCGTGATATCGAACAAAGAATGTTCGCCAAAAGTTTCTGCCAACGTTGAAAACTGCATCACATCAAAATAAAAACGTTGCAGGTCGCCGCTGATGCTGTCCGGATTTTCCGCCATAAAATCAGTAATGTCGGTACCTGCCTGCTGCAACGCGAACAGAAATTTATCGATAATCGAATGATAAATCTGGTATTCGCTAACCTGACCCTGATGCAATTCGTTCCACAGCCGGTTGACGCGCTCGAGAGTTTTTTTCAGACACGTCGGCGCCGTCTTTCGCGCGAAGCGAAAACTGGTTTGATCAAGTTCTGCTGAATACATCTTGCGTGCGCGTTCAACCATGTTATGCGCTTCATCCACCAACACAGAAACACGCCAGTCATTTTCGATAGTCAGCCGGTAGAGCATCGCGCTGGTATCAAAGTAATAGTTGTAGTCGGCAACGACAATATCGCTCCAGCGTACTAATTCCTGGCTGAGGTAATACGGGCAGATTTGATGTTTCAGTGCGATGCGGCGCAGGGATTGTTGATCAAGAGTCGTGACACTAATAGCAGCTTGTCGCGCATCAGCAAGACGATCATAAAATCCTTGCGCCAGCGGACAAGATGCACCGTGGCATGCTTTGTCAGGATGTTCGCACGCCTTATCACGCGCCACCATTTCCACTACGCGCAGTGGTGTTGTGGACTTACCGTTGCGGATTAGTTCAATCGAATTTAACGCGAGACTGCGCCCCGGTGTTTTTGCGGTAAGAAAAAATATCTTGTCGATTTGTTGACCAGGCGACGCTTTCAATAACGGAAAAATGGTACCAACAGTTTTACCAATCCCGGTAGGGGTCGCGTGGAAGAACCCCCAAAAGCGTTCGTTCTGAGTCGTGTTCTTTAAATTTGCGGGTCGAAAGTAACGCAAAACAGCGCAGATGGAAAGCAAAAAAGCCCTCGGGCAGGGCAAACGCATCAAATTTTCAAATCTGCAAGCCTAATATCTCTGCAAGATAACCATCGTTAAGACAAGCCTTTAATCGTTTTTTTGGCAAGCTGCGTTTGAGAGGATGAATACGCAAGAGATTC
>Ga0209512_1002566_pt1 | contig 18920 bp, 19 predicted proteins | sample frozenSSSSmetaG_FD_184142 | JGI IMG/M metagenome (GOLD analysis project Ga0209512, IMG submission 184142) | Glacier valley bacterial and archeal communities from Borup Fiord, Nunavut, Canada, to study Microbial Dark Matter (Phase II) -... | ecosystem: Environmental > Aquatic > Freshwater > Ice >... | reverse complement strand
CTGCATAAATCGTGGCGATTTCGTTGCTCATGTCGTCGCAGAGCTTCGCGGCTCGCGCATGATCGGCGGCGGTGCCTCCGCTGGACTGTGAGACTTCGTGAATCATCATGCGCCCGCCTTGGACCATGACAACGCGATCCGCTGCCATCGCCACGACGGAAGCCATGGAAGCGGCCAGAGTGTTGATCGTGGCCGTGACATGCACCCCACGCTTTCGAAGCTCCTTGATCGCGCCATAGACCCGGTAGCCGTCCAGAACGCTGCCGCCGGGGGAGTGGATTTCGATTTCAAGGGTGTCGGCGGCATTCTGTGCGTAATTGGTCAAGCCGCCAAATCTCGCGCCTGCGGCAGCGGCCTTTGCCCCGAAGACTTTTCCCAGCTCATCAAGCAGGGTATCGACGGAAGATTTTTGGATGGCGTCGGAGAGCTTGAGCTTCCCGGCTTTGTTCGTGAGGGTAATTAGAGACATGGTGTTAGTTTTTGGTCTGAGATTGTTTTGCGGCGATGCCGGCGGCGATCCGCCGGCGCTCTTCGATGGATTCGAGGCGGCGACGGAATCGCGATGCGCGGCCAAAATTATTGAGTGAGTGGAATACGATTTCCGGGACCGCGAGGAAATCAGGCTCGAGGTAGTGGCGCTTGGAAATGTCGGATAGTGACTGACGCGAGACGCCATAACACTCCGCGATTTGTGAAATGTTAAGTCCGCAGGGTGGCGGGGTCTCCAGCGCCTTGTGAAAGGCCTCGTTCATCAACGTCATGGCTTGGGACTGCCCCCCGGTTTAGCAAATGCAAGGTTATATTTTGCGAGGGGTGAAAATATATTTCAAGTTTTGAGTGTTACCTTGGTTTGGCCGGGATTTCATAGGTTTTCCCTTCAGTCGGCACCGCATCCGGTTAGGATCTAGCGGAATAGATTTCTTGATGGGGGGGGGTAGGGCGTGAAGGCCCCCTTCAAGGCCTTCGCCGTCGCCTGCTTGGTCTGGTCCCGCGCCTTTGCTTGCGAGGGCTTGGCGTGACTCCTGTGGCTTCGCATAGGACGCTGCGCCTCGGCGGATGGCGTTGCTGACCAGCCAGCGGCATCGCTCTTCGAATGACATTTGAAACGAGCGGGAATTGACTGCCCTATCCAGTTGGTGCAGCCGGTCGTCTGCCTGCGCGTCACTGAGCGGTTGAGGGTCGGCTAATGGTTGGTATCCAGCGCGAAAGCGCCATGGGTTGGGGAGGGATTCGATGTGGTTCATATTTTCGGCTTGGTGGTAGATTTAATGCGATGCAGTGGCTTCTCCCCGTTGGCGACACGAACAGCATCATTGGCACGTTCGAATGAGCAGGGGATGCAGTGAAGGACAACGCGGCTGGGGTCGCCGGGGTGTGTCTGGCGAGCTGCCACGACGAAGCAGGTTCCAGCTTCGAGCAGTGCCTTCGATGCAGTTTCCGAAAGTAAAATGCGGGTGAGTGGCGCGTTCATTTGAAGGTGAAGGTTTTCGACATTTCAATCAGGCGACCGGCAAACGGTCCGGCCATGTCCTCGGGTAGTCCGGCAGCGATCACCTCGGGCGGGCTATTGCTGGTCCAGATCGTTCTATCCAAGTGCGCGTGGCGGTGGTCGATGATGGCGAACAGCTCAGCGGCAACTGCCGGGGTAAGCCGTCCCTTGCCGATGTCATCGATCAGTAGGATGTCGCACTCGCGGATTTTTGACAGCCGGGCCTTCGCAGGGTTCTTCACCTCGTAATCGTTCGAGTATTGATTCATCACCGCGTCGCCGATCTCGTAGGACGAAACGAATTCGTAGCTCGGTAGAACCTCGCAATCTTCGTGGCGCACTGTTGTGAGTCTTCCGATCTCTTCGACGGCATAGAGATAGGCCAGCCGCGTCTTGCATCTGCCTGTCATGCCGACAAAGCCAAGCCAAGGTTGATCCTCGCTCATCCGGTGATCTTTGATCGTATTCCAGGCGGCGGCGTTGAAGCTCGCGTGGCTGGTGTCGGTCTTGCGAAACAGGGGAGGAATTTTTCCTTCGAGCCTCGCCTTGTTGGAGGCGCGGGATTGGTCGAGCCTTATGGCTTTTTCGGCGGCGGCGCACACGGTGCATTGGCGGCCGTAGGGATCAAAGGAAACGAATTCCTTGTCACAGTCGAAACAGATTTTGGTTTTTGTGCTCATGGATGTTATGGGAGTTCGAGATTTTCTTGATAGCCTCCGCGTCTGCCGCCGAGGTTCACCGCAGTTGTTTTTCCGGTGGGCTCCTTCATCTTCTCGATGAAGACGTCGAAGTATTGAATCCCATCGCGGTTTCTATCCCTGAGCTTGGAGGGGCTCATGAATTTGGTTTTCCAAAAGTTGTCAGTTCTCGCCCATCGTGACACTTCCCGGATTTGCTCGGGAGTGCGGTTGTCGATCCTGACGAGCTTGTCGTAGATCTCAGCGAAGGATTGTTGCCAGTTGGCTTTCAGGTTCACCGATTCCGGCAATGATGATTTGAACCACTGGGCAAACTGAATTGCGTCGGGAGAAATCTCTATATTGGATTTCTTTATATTGGCTTTCTTAAGATGGATTTCTTTGCACCCCACCTTTTCCAGTGATTGGCACCCCACCTTTTCCAGTGATTGGCACCCCACCTTTTCCAGTGATTGGAGAGAATCAATCACCCCGCTTTTTCCGCTCATTGAGCCATCCTCAATCACCCCGTCATTTCCGCCGATTGGTGGAGTGATGAGGTAGGAGTTCGATCCGCCAAACTTCTTCGGCAGGCGGGTGATGATTCCGGCGTCTTCCAGTGTTTTGAGGGCTGGCCAGATCGTGTCCTTGCTGATGCGGCAGGCGGCGGCGATCGATGCGGCCGAGGGGTAGCAGCGGCCATCTTCACCGGCGCGGCGTAGCAGGTGACAGAGCACCCGGAACGGATGCGGCTTGAGGTCGACGTCATCCAGCCAAGGCGGGATGAAAAATCGGCGTGATGGTTGATCGTTCACTCTCCACCTCCCGCCAGTTCGTCAAGGATACTGAGCAGCCGGTCTGCGTCGACTTTACTGCGCCGGGATGGTGGATAGTCCACCAACGGGGGCGGGGCAATGAACTCGTCATCGTATTCCCGGCGCTGGTCGTCGGTCAAACGCAGATCCAAGGCGAACGGCTCGGTTTTTTGGTCGGCGCAACTCATGGTCGGCCTCCTTCCACTGGAAGCAGCGCCTCCGGTTTGATTCCAAGGATCGCCGCGACTTCCGCGATTGGAAATCTAACGACGTTGCCGATTTTCACGCCGGGAAGTTTTCCTGACTTGAACCAGTTGAGCGGCGTGGGGTCCGATACACCTGCCACCCGTGCGATTTTCAGTGCAGTTGTAAACATGCACTCAGACTTGATGTCTATCTGTTTTGCCTTAGCCATGTGCCTCGTGCTGCCTCCCAGTTGGGCAATGTCAAAGCCGTTTTTTATGAGGTTTGCCAAATAGCGTTCGTCCGGGCGGGTTTCCCTTATTTTACAAGGGTTTGATTTGTGAAAATAAATTCCACACCGACACGAAAAAGCCGTTCGGAAGTCACTCCAAACGGCTTTTCGATGCGGATGTGGCGGGTATCAGGCGGCAGTTAGAGCCTTTAATTTCGTGCCATGCGGGCCGATGGTCCAGATGGCCAAGGCTTCTTTTTTCGGCATCGCGCCGACGTAGTGCCTGCGGAGCATTTCCAGCCCGCCGACGTGGCCATGCTCGAAAGTTAGTGTTTCGATAGGCTTCCCCAGCGCGATGGATACGGTGGCGGCGGTGTGCCTCAGTGCGTTCTGCGGCCATTCTGGGAGATCGTCTGCCGGGGTTGCATCCATCGGCGGCTGAAATCCCATCGTGGGAACTTGATCGCTCCAGACTTTCCACCCAGCGAGACGCCGCACGGCTTTTTCTTTCCTTCTCCAGTTTGACGGTGTGACGGATTCGCCAACGGGATACGCTGCGAGCCATGCGGCGAGCGGTTCCGGCATTTGAACAAAGCGGCGGCGCTTCGTTTTTGCGCTGGTAGCCGGGACGGTGATTCCGTCAACGGTGATGTCCGCAGGCGTGAGACGGTCGATCTCCTTTTGCCGCATGCCAGTGAAAAGGGCGATGGCGAACGCAGGAACGCAATCGGGCAAGTGCTTCTCGGCGGTTTGAAGCAGCTTTGCCGCCTGCGCTGCGGTCAGGGTTCCAACCTCGGCAGAAACCGTGTCCTTGGCTTCAAGATGCTTGATCGGTTCATCCTCGCACCATTTCCGGGGCGGTTTGGCGCACCAATTCCAGATCGCGCGGACTAGCCGTAAATTCTGGTTAAATGCGCCCGGGCCGCCAGTGGTGGCGGCAAGGTTCTTTTGCAGCTCTTCGCCTGTGATCGTGGAAAGCATTCTACCCGGGAAAGCCTTGATGAGCTTTTCCCCCCGCAGGCGATACGCCGTCGCTTGGCTTTTGCTCCAAGCGTCTCCGGTCGCTCTGAATGCGGCGATGGCGTCCTCGATGGTGACACTAGCCCGCGTGCGGGTCTCGGCGGCGACGAAGCGTTGCACGGCATCTAGCAGACCAACGCCAAGCGGAGCGAGCAGGGCGGCTGCTGAAACAGCATCCTCGGCCAGTGACGGGGGGATGGCGCGGGCCTCGGGGCGGTTCCTGCGGTCGATTGCGGCAGATAGACGCCAAGGGTAGCAGCAACGTCTTGAACGGCCTCGGGGAAGGTCGAGCTGCGTCCCAGCCATTGACTCACGGCAAACACGTCGCCGGTGAAGTTGCATGGATAACACCCACACGTTTCTTGATGACTTCCGAAAACCGCGAAGGACGGGCTGGCGTCGTCATGCGCCGGGCATTTTCCCACAAGACGGCTGCCGTTCCTGCGGAGTTCCACGCCACGGGCGGCGAGATATTCCGGCAAGCGGTTTCGAAGTGATTCTAGCAAGTCCGGTGAAAAATGACGTTGCGAACGATCGTTTGACTCGGTAGCTTGCGCGCATCGTTTCGGGTTATTGGCGGGCATCCTTGGCCGGGTGTCCGCCGCTTTCGTTTCGGGTGTGGCGTTCATGCTCGTGAGCCCTTCTCTTCAAATTCCGCACGGCGGATTTTTTCGACTAAATCGTCGATCTCATCTAGCGGGCGGCGCTGGTCGTCGGTCAAAAGCAGATCCAAGGCGAACGGCTCGGTTTTTTGGTGGGGGCAGCTCACTTGGCTTGCCCGGCAGCGGCCTCGGCTTGAATGTCCCGCTCTTCCAGACTGGCAAGGAAAGCGTCGATTGTCGGGACGTGGTAAAGTCGCTTCCCGTATTTCGCGCCGTCCACCTTGAGGGATAGCGAGCGGATTTTCCCGGCCTTTCGAAGATTGAAAAGCGGCGTGTGTGTGATGCCCCGTGTTGCGGTGATGAATCGTTCATCTGCCCACTCGGGAGTTGTCTTTAGCGATGCTGTAGCACTCATAAGGTGCTAAGCATTTTTAACAGTTTTGCCCGTTTTACATGACTCCAGAAAGGAAAGTTGCCCGTTTGTTACATATTCGGGCCTGATTTTGTAACAGAGAGTTTTAGACGGCTACAGATTTGCCGAAACGAGGAAAATTCGCCTTCAAATCCTAACTTTTTCATTTCCTGCCAACGATGTTCTAAATGCCAATCTTTATTTCCACTCATGCGGTGAAGCTCTTGCCATAGACTCCATCCCCACGCGGTTAGAAAATACCATTGATTAAATCCCCCGGCGACTCTCGCCGCCTTGAAATCTTCCCCCGGTTCCACGCTGGTTTTGTATCCAAGCGGCATCTTAAGCAAAGCGGCGGAAGCGTCGGGATAGATTCCACGGCTTCGAGGATCAGCGACTCTCCATTTAGCGAAAGCCCCAAGCTGGCATGGCCTCGGATAGAATACGTCATTGATAGTTTCAAATTCTCCCGCGCGAAGATGTTTAATGCTGATTGCTTTGAGGGCTAGTTGCGTGGGTTTCCCTTCGTGTGTTCCATTTACTACAGAATGAAGATCGACAAGCACGGCCTCGCCGGGATTCCCCTCGGGATAAACTATTGCGGGACTCATGGCTTTTTCGTTTTTGAGTTGAGGCTTGGAAGTTTGGCGATTGCATCGCGCCCGGCTTGCTCGTCGGCGTGTGAATAGATGGCGTGTGAATCCCGTGTGCTGTGTCCCGTTAGAGTCATGCGGTCTTCTTCGGAAACGCCAGCTTTGCGGAGCCAGCTCGTAAAGGTGTGCCGTAGGCTGTGGAATCCTTTCTCCCATGTGATGCGCCCCGCGCCCCTGTCCTGCCCTTCTTCGATGACTCGGGACGGTTTGCCGCGATCGACGCCCGCAGCGGCCATGATGCCCGTGAACGTGTCGGAAAGCCCCATTGCACCGTTGACGGGTGTTTTTGCCAGCTTCGGAAAAACCGGGGCGGCGGGTGAATCATTGGCTACCGGGGCGGCGAGTAAATACGCCAGCAAGTCGGGGTGAATTGGAATACAAACCTCGCGCTTTTTCCGCTTCGTCTTGCTAGGAATGAGCGTGATTTTCTTGGCTTGGAGGTCCACCGATTCCCACGAGAGGCGGGCGGCATCGCCAAGCCGTAACCCGGTGAATGCGGCCACAAGGACAAGCCCGCGCCATTCCTCGGAAGTGGCGGCTTCCACGAGCGTTCCAACTTCGGCGAGGGTGAAGGGCTTTCTTTCCTGACTGTCCCCGGTTTCGGTGTCGGCAATCGCGGTGCCGCACGGATTGAATGAAACGATTCCTTCACGCATCGCCGCCCGGTAAATCGCTCCCAGGTCTTTGACGTAGGAAAGCACGGTTTTCCCCGCCCTGCCCTCGTCTTGCAGCTTCTCGCGCCATTCGCGGACACGCTGGCTTGTGACGCTTTCCAGTGGCTTCTTGCGCCGTTCATCGCCAAGCCATACTAGGAACGCGTCGGCGTGGCTCTTGTATCGCGCCATCGTTGCTTTGCTGGAATCGCGCCCTTTCCTGCGGAGCCATTCCGCCGCCCATGTTTCGAGCGTGTAAGCGGGCATGTCCTCGCCCGTGGCAAGGGCTAGGAGTCTGGCAACGTGCTTGCGGGCGGAAAGGCTGGTGAACTTCTCCAGCTCGATCTCTGCGCCCATCTCGGTGAGGATGGCTTTCGCTTGTTGCGCCTTGTCGGTTCCTGATTTGATGATGCCTTGTGCCGCCCGTTCCATTTCGGCGGCGGCAAGTAGGGCTTCGGATTTTTTCGTTTTCCCTGTCGTTTTCCTGACTTGGCGCAAACCGCCATTCACAAGGTCGGGAACGTAGTATTGCGCCTGATAGACTTTCGAGCCTTTCCGTTTTTTGAGTGATGCCATGGGATGTTAGATGTTTAGTGTCCCTAGACTATCCCCTAGTTTTGACTAGATAGCAAGTTTTTACTGTTCTTAAATTCCTTAAAACACTGGAAATCATTGATTTACAAGGATGCCTTTTCTTTTCGCAGGTTCGAACCCTGCAGCGTGCACCAGTTTGAAAGCGTGACAGGCTCACTGGTCAGCTAGATCCACCGCACTTTGGGTGAATCCGTGCCTGATAACCTGATCGGGTTGTTAAACCGTTTGTTCGCACGCGACATCTCCCATTGGCGTTTAGGATTGCATGCGCCGGGGGCGGGGCCTGCCACGGTGGCAGGCCCGCCCTTTCATCTTCCCTGGCGCCGAGAAAGTCCGGCGGAAATGAAATCATTTCTGGATTCTCCCGCGCTTTCGCGTCTCAGTCTGCGGCGTAAACCATGTTTGTCATTTCCATTGCCGCACTGAAACGAAACACCGCGATCCTGCGCGAGGTGAAGGAAGCCGCGGGCTGCCATCTGGTGCTCGCGCTGAAGGGGTTTTCCTGTTGGAAAGCGTTTCCCTATCTGCGCGACGACCTCGATGGCTGCTGTGCGTCGGGATTGTGGGAGGGATTGCTGGCACGGGATTATTTCAAAAAGCACATCATCACTTACTCGCCGGCCTACGACGAGGAGGACATCGCGGAGCTCTGTGAATTCACCGATCACCTGGATTTCAACTCGCTCTCACAGTGGTTCCGCTTTCGCAAAATGATCATGGCGCATCCGCGATTCAAAAACGGCTCGCTGCTCTGCGGCTTGCGAGTGAACCCGGAATGCTCGACGGGAGATACACCGATTTACGATCCATGCGTCGCAGGCTCCCGCCTCGGCATCACGGCGGAGCAGCTCGCGGGCGCGGACCTGACAGGGCTGTCAGGGCTGCATTTCCACACGCTTTGCGAGCAGGATTCGGACGATCTGGAAACTACGCTGGCGGCGGTGGAGGAAAAGTTCGGCCACGTGCTGCGTTCGCCGCAGTTCAAGTATCTGAACTTGGGCGGCGGGCATTGGATCACCAAGCCATTTTATGATAGAGAGCGTCTGATCCGTCTCGTGCGGGAGACGAAGGAAAAGTATGGCGTGGAAGTCTGGCTGGAGCCGGGCGAGGCGATCGCGATCCATACCGGCGTGCTGCGCGCGACGGTGATGGACGTCTTCGAATCCGCCGGGCACCGGCTGGCGATTCTATCTATTTCCGCGACGGCACACATGCCTGACGTGATGGAAATGCCCTACCGCCCGGATGTTTTCCTGGTGGATACCGCGCCATCGGACTCGAAGCCTGCGGTGACTTTCCCCGGCGAGAATTATCATGCGGCGGAGGAATCCGGCGAATGGCTCTATCGGCTGGGCGGGCCGACCTGCCTGGCAGGCGACGTGGTCGGCGACTTCGCCTTCCCGCGCGAGCTGAAGGTGGGCGACACACTCGTCTTCGATGACATGGCGCACTACACGATGGTGAAAACGACGACGTTCAACGGCGTGAAGCATCCGGCGATCGCGCTCCGGCATGAGAACGGCGATCTCGAAATCCTGCGCGAGTTCGGCTATCCGGATTTCCGCGACCGCCTTTCCTAACGATCAATAAAAAAAGCCTCTGCGCATCGCTGCGGCAGGGGCTTTTGATTGAAGCGAATGTCTAGCGGATCAGCCGGGGATCAGGTCCTTCACGGCTTCGCGCTCTTCCTTGAGCTCGGCGATGGTGGCGTCGATTTTCTCCTGGCTGAAGGCGTCGATCGGCAGGCCTTGGACGATTTCCCATTTGCCGTTTTCGATGGTGCGGATCGGGAACGAAGTGATGAGGCCTTTTTCAATGCCGTAGGAGCCGTCGGAGCAAACGGCGACGGAATGCCAGTCGCCGGCGGGAGTCGGGGTGATGAGGCTTTTCACCGTGTCGAGAGCGGCATTCGCGGCGGAGGCGGCGGACGATGCGCCACGGGCCTTGATGATGGCGGCACCGCGCTGTTGGACGGTGGAGATGAAATCACCCTTGAGCCACTCGACATGCGAGATAACGTCGGTCGCGGCGCGGCCTTGGATTTTCGCGTTGGAGAAATCCGGATACTGGGTGGCGGAGTGGTTGCCCCAGATGCACATGTTGGTGACCTTGGACTGATGGACGCTGGCCTTTTTGGCGAGCTGGCTTTTGGCGCGGTTTTCATCGAGGCGGGTCATGGCGAAGAAGCGGTCCTTCGGCACGCCTTCCGCGTTGTTCATGGCGATGAGGCAGTTGGTGTTGCAGGGATTTCCAACAACCAGCACGCGCACGTCCTTGGCGGCGTTGCGGGCGATGGCTTTGCCTTGGCCGGTGAAGATCTTGCCGTTGATGCCGAGCAGGTCACCGCGTTCCATTCCGGCCTTGCGCGGCACGGAGCCGACGAGGAGACACCAGTTGGCGTCCTTGAAGCCTTCGTTAAGATCGGCGGTGCCGACGACTTCGTTGAGCAGCGGGAAAGCGCAGTCATCGAGCTCCATGATCACGCCTTGCAGGGCTGGTAGGCCGGGCTCGATCTCGATCAGGCGGAGATTGACAGGTTGGTCCGGGCCGAAAACGAAGCCGGAAGCGATGCGGAAAAGGAGGGCATAGCCGATCTGGCCAGCGGCGCCCGTGATGGAAACGGTGATTGGTGCTTTCATAGGAATGTTACGGAACCGCGGCGAGGCTAGGAGACTCGGCCGGAGAGGTCAACCGACGGATTTGCAAAATGCGCCGTATCACATGAAATGCGGCGTTTTTCGGAATGAATGCGATCACCGGGCGGCCGGAATCACCGCAATTCCTCAAATCAGGCTTCCCGCAGCGTGATCGCGGCGTTTTACTCCGGTCATGATCGACATGTTGGTGCGTTTGTATGACCTGCCGGATTCCGCGGCGCTTTATCAGGCGGTCGCGGAAAAAGGCGTCACCCTGCGGCGGGCGCGGGCGTTTGAAAAACACACGGTCGCCGCATTCGCGAAAGAGCATTTTTCGCCCAAATGGGTGAGCGAGGTGGAGGTGGCCCTCAGCCGCCAGCCGATCACCTGTTTCATCGCCACGCGAGACAAGCAGATCCTCGGCTTCGCCTGCTACGACACGACGATGCGCGGCTTTTTCGGTCCCACGGGTGTTGCGGAAATCGCGCGCGGGCTGGGATTAGGAAAAGCGCTGCTGTTCAAGGCGCTGGAGGGCATCCGCGACCTCGGTCATGCCTACGCGATCATCGGCGGCGTCGGGCCGAAGGAGTTTTACGCGAAAAACTGCGGAGCGATTGAAATCCCGGGCAGCGATCCGGGGACTTATACAGACCTGCTACCGTGAAATCTAGCAAGCGGCACGTCTGTGACCGGTGCTCACAGAGACGCCGCATGTGCTGCTGGCTCTAGCAACTCAGATCGTTCAGCTCGGTATGGTGCTCATTCACCTCGTTGTGGATGACCCGCCAGACGCCTTCGGCTTCGATTTCCAGATGGCCGTCGTAATGCAGGCGCGACTCGCCGTTTTTCGATAGAACGACCACGCCGATGTTCTGCTCGGAAAGCAGGTCGAGGATGCTGGATATCTGGTTTTTCGGGAGCGAGCTGCCCGGACGGTCGAGGAAAACAAAGACGGGCTTTGCGAGGAAAATCCGTGAGACCGAGAGCAGGTGTTGCTCGCCGATCGAAAGCAGGTCGTCCCAATCCTGATCGACTCCCAGCCCGCCGGCACGGGCGACCACGTCCTCGAGGCCGAGGTTTTTCAGGACCGCCATGATTTCCGCATCGTCGGTGCTGGTTTCCTTGCCGGTCCGCAGGAGGACATCGCGGAGGGTGCCCGGCGGGAGATACGGGCGCTCGGGCAGGAATAGAATGTCGTCGAGCCCAGGTCGGGTGATCCGCCCGCCACCGCATTCCCAGACGCCGGCGGTGGCGCGGAAGAGAGCGACTTTCGGTGCGTCTTCGGTGCTGGTGACGAGCCAGCGCGAGCCTCGCAGGATTTCCACGTTCAGGTCGGAGACGAGCAGGCGGGATTTGTCAGACGAATAAAGTGTGACGTCCTCGTAGCGCAGGGAGTCCGCCGTTTCGCCAATGTCGAGCGCGCAGGTTCTGGCGTTGTGCGCCTTTTCCATCGCATCGGTGAGCTTATAGAGCCGCGCGGTGACGGCGGTGAAGGTGGAAATCGACTGGAACTGCGTGACGATCAACGAGAAAGCACCGAGCAAAGTGGCGAAGGCCATCGTGGACTGGGTGATCACCCCGAACTCCAGCACATTGCCCTGAATGAACAACGGCGCGACGATCAGCGCCGGGATGATCTGGATCATGTAGTTGTAGATGGTCGTGAAAAACCCGAGATTGCGGTTGATGCGGATGAGGCGGCGGAAATTCGTGGTCAGCGCGTCGAGGCGTTTGTTCAGGCGGGCTTTGAAGCGTCCCTCGCGGTGGGCCAGGGCGATGGACTCGGAGTTTTCCCGAACGTGGATGAGGTCGGACCGGAAGTTCGCCTCCATGTCGAGCTGGTTGTAGTTCAGACGGATCAGCGGTTTTCCGAGGAAAATAGTCAGCAGTGAGCCGCAGACCGCGTAGCCCACCGCCACACCGAAGAGCGTCGGGCTGATCGTCCACAAGACTCCGGAGAAAGAAACCGCAGTCAGTGTGCCGTTGAAAATCAACAGGATGAAGGAAAGCGTGGTGGTCGTGAAGGCGCGCACGTCTTCGGTGATGCGCTGGTCCGGATTCGCCACTCCTGCTGCGGAATCGAGCCGATAGTAGGTCCGATCGCTCATGTAGGTGTCCGTCAGCCGCCGGGTCAGTTGCTCGCGCCAGAGAATTCCCAGCCGCTCCTCGGTGAAGCGATAGAGCACCGCAGCCACGGTGGACCCGCCGAAAACGAGGATGTACAGCATCGCCTGGTACTTGAAGCCGTGGATGTTCTTGTTCTCGATCGAGGACATGAAATCGCGGCCGACGTAGCTGTTGATCACGTTCAAGCCATTGATCGCGACCATGCACAGGCCCAGCGAACCGGAGAGGGCGATCGCCTTGGGACCCGCCTCCGACTTCACAAGCGTCTTCAGGGCAAAGCGGAAGCGCTGCCAGGTCAGACGGGCGATCTTGAGTTTTTCCGAGGCCATGCGCGACAGGCTGAGGATCGCAAAATCGGCCGATAATACGGAAAACTTAACAATCCCTTGGGGGCGAAATGGCAAAAAGTCCCATCAAAAGCAAAACTAATTCACGAACCCTGCGAAAAACCTGACCTCCTGGCCGCCGGAAATTTCCCATAAAACGGCCGTTTCCCCCCACCTCAAGACCGGATTCCACCCGAATCCCCCGCCACTTCTCCCGAATGTAGCAAAAAAGTCACCACGGGGAATTTGTCCGAAAGCGGATGATGTTTCAGGATGCTTAAGTAGTTCGACCCATTGGCAATGCTCCGCTTACGGAGACGGTGCCGACCGGAAAAAACTAACGAATCACCCGTCTCAAACCTTGCAGTCACAAGCAGAAATGCCCCGGCTGCCCGGTGCTGGCACGGGGTCTGCTCATCCAGAAACGACACCCAAACAAACGACTATGAACATCACAGAACATCATGCCCCGTATCCGGACTTGTCTAGCGTGCCGTCCGAGCTGTCCTTCGAAGACATCTGGGACGGCGAAGCGGTATCCGAACTGATCCGCTCCAAGTGCGATCATGGAGAAACTCCCGCCTTTCTATTCCTGGGAAGGAAGGAAGCGCAGTTGCTGAAGGAACACTTGGCTAAAACCTTCGGTGAGGAGTCCGTTGTGACCCTTTACGGAACGTATTACATGGGCCTCGTCGTCGTCACCATCGACTGCGAGACCTTCATCAGCACCGGTGGCCGCAAGGCGATCCGCACGCTCCAGGATCCGATGTCACGCCGTCCCGCATGGCGCGACCGCGAAGTCGATACGCTCTGGCAGTTCCGAATCTGATCCATGCTTGTGACACCCGCTCTTCCTGACACAGGTGGAGCGGGCGTCTCAAGAGCCGGTCGGACGGAATTTTCCAAAGCGTTCCAACAAACCATAACACCAAATAAGAAACCGTCCCCTTCCGAGGGGGCGGTTTTTTATTTTTCCAGGCCACGGTCAAAAGAATCCTTGGCTCTGTCAGGCGGAAAGCTAGTCTCCACATGATTCCAAATCCCTCCCGACTAACATCCCCTCCATGAAATTTCTCCACCTCGCCTGCGTTGCCGGATCCGCCATGATCGCCATTTCAGGAACCACCCAAGCGGAGCAGATCCCCGGCGTGGGCGTGAAGCTGGCGGTTTCCACTGCCAAGCCGAAACTTGCGGAAGGCGACGATGAACCGGACGGCTCGTTTCCAAAAATCGGCTACCGCGGCGAGACGGCGGATGGAGTGCTGAACATCCTGCCGAAACTCACCCACGGCGAAAAGGACAAGGATTACATGGCCGAGCTGAAGGCCAGTGGGCCGATCGCGCCGTTGACTTTCGGCGGGCCGCAATACGACCTGTTTTTCCCCGCCATCGACGTCCGGGTGGTGAACAACAGCAAGGCAGCGCTGCACATTTCACGCGTGGATCTGAAAATCGCCGGGAGCAAACCGGATCCCGAGCCGCTGCCGCTGATCTTCGGCGGCTACTCTGAGGTGCAGCACGTGGTGCTTTTCAACGAAGGCTGGGGGAAGATCGAGAAGGCGGATTTCGAGTTCGATCTCGTCTCGAAAGAACCGAAAGGCAAACCTAACGGCGAGCTGCCGTTCAAGCGTACTCTCCAGCGCATCACCAAGAGCGCCGACCTCAGCCTGCACGAGGAGCTGGAGAAAAAGGGCGTTTCCCACGAACTCGTCGCCGCCGCGAAGGAGTATCGCGAGTGCGAGCTGAAGGCGCGGGAGCTAGAAGAAACCACCACCGATTTCGAGGCACTGGAGAAAAACGGCACCTACACGGAGCTTGAGGAAAAGCGGGGCAAGCTGTCTGAGAAAATTTTCACCATGGCGGAAAAAGGCTGCGGACCGTTTTGGAAGGGCAAGGACGAATCAGACCAACCTAACATCATTTGCTGGTTGCACGGCTGGATGACGCTCTCGTGGCTCGACGGAACGGAAACGAAGAGCATGAAACTCGCGGTGATCTGCCCGGTGCTGGTCATTCCGCCCGATGGGCTCGGCGCGGTCGGCCCGGTCTCCGGCAGCTACGAGACGATGTTCGCGCGCGAGGGCAAGGACTACACGCTGCAGGTCCCCGTTTCCCACATCGTGAAACCCGGCGGTATCACCCGCTTCGATGTCACGCTCGGCATTCCCGAAACCAGCCGCCACGAGTTTTCTATCAGCCTTGTCACTACCGATGGGAAAACGATCGACGGCGGCAAGGTCAAACTCGCCGGACTGCTCCCTCGCGGAGCGGAAACCGCGTTGAAGGAAAAAGCCGAGACACCCGCCCAGTAATCCATGGCCCATGACGTTTTCATCAGCTATTCCTCGCGCAACAAGCCGGTGGCTGACGCCATCTGCGCGGGTCTGGAAGCGGAGAAACTGCGCTGTTGGATCGCCCCGCGCGACGTGCTGCCGGGACAGAATTACGGAGAGTCCATCGTGCATGCCATCGCCGGCTGCAAGGTGATGGTGCTGGTTTTCTCCGAAGCCACCAACGTTTCCCAAGCAGTCATCCGCGAGGCCGAGCGTGCGATGCACCACAGCAAGCCGATCATCCCCTTCCGCATCGAGGACACGCCGATGTCGCCGGGGCTGGAGTTTTTCCTCGCGTCCTGCCACTGGCTCGACGCGATCCAACCGCCGATGGACACCCACATCGCCCATCTCGCCCGCTCGGTCAGGGGATTGACCGGTGAAGGCGAATACGTTCCTGAAAAAACACTCTCCCCACCGCCCAAGGCAAAGTCCAACAGAACACCCGTCGTCATCGCCGGAGCCGTCGTACTCGCCGCCGCGGGTGGATTTTTCGCGTGGCGGAGTTCCCAACATCCGCCGGCCCTCGCTCAGACTAACACTCCGGCTGCCGTCTCGCAGGGCATTACGCTGACAGCGTCGCTCGCCGGTGCCGGAAGCGGCGCCATCGCCAGTCATTTCTCGTCGGGAAATGCCCCGCGCTATCTGGCGACCGAAGCCGACGGAGTTCTAACCATCGCTCCCGCCACCGCTCCTGCGCCCGGAAAGCTCACCGTCATCTCTCCCTCATCGGAGGAAACCTGGCTCGCCATCCCCACCGTGGAGCTCGACCTGAAACTCCTCAACAGCGGCACCACTACCGCGTTTTTCCAGCGCGCCGTGATCGAAGTTTCCAACAGCCAACCGGAAAGCAAACCCGTCTGGCTCGCCGACGGCACCCGCCTTCCCGGTGTTTTTTCCATCCGCGCGCTTGGCGGCGAAGAATCCGCGCCGTCCATCAGCCTCGGCATCGCCGGACCAGAGGACAGTATCGATCCCTCGAAACTCCCCTCTCCCGCAACCGCGAAAACGGCCAAAACCGGCGGCTTCGAATTCCCCCTGCCCCGCGCCCCGCGTTCCGGCATCGAGGAAACCCTCTTCGGCCGCGTGAACGACGTTTCATTTGAAATCCCCCTCGCCACCACTCCTCCGTCAAAACCGGCCACCGCACCGAAAGACCCGGAGCCGCTTTACACCGTCGCACTCCATGAGAGCGGCGAAAATTACACCGTCATCTGCGATCTCTCGCAATACATCCAAGCGGGCGAGGGCGACCGCTTTTTCCTCCGCATCGAGTCTCCTGTCATCGCTCGCCACCGGTTCACCGTGAAACTCGAATACGACGACGGCTCCGGTGCGGCGAAATTCCTCAAAGGTCCGACCGTGGACGCCACTCTCTATCCATCCCGCTGAAACGGCTTTCCGCCCCTTGTGCGATTACCGAAAGCGCCGATCTTCTGTGATGACGACTTCCCTCCGCCTGCTCTCTCTCGGCTTATTCTCCGCCGCATTCTCCAGTTGTAGCACACCGTCCGCACTTCCGCCGCAGCAGGCGATGAGGCGCCACGTCGATCTCGGGAAATTCATGGGCGACTGGTATGTGATCGCGCACATCCCGACCTTTATCGAAAAGGACGCCTACAACGCGGTGGAAAGCTACCGCCTCTCGCCCGACGGCACGATCGCCACCACCTTCACTTTCAACAAAGGCAGCTTCGACGGCCCCGTGAAAACCTACCATCCGCGTGGCTTCATCCATAACCGGGCCACCAACGCCGAGTGGCGCATGCAGTTCGTATGGCCCTTTAAGTCCGCCTATCTCATCACCGCGCTGTCGGACGACTATCAGACCACCGTCATCGGCGTGCCCGGCCGCAACTACGCATGGATCATGGCCCGCAGCAGGACGATTTCCCCTGCACGTTATGACGAAATGGTGGGAATGCTGAAGGAATCGGGACACGATGTTTCAAAACTCCGCCGGGTGCCACAGCATTAGCATCAACGACTTGGTCCGGATCCGCGCTGAACGAATCCTTTGCTCACGGGAAATAGGTTGTTTCAGCAGCTCCATCGTGCAAAGTTTTCCGCCCCCGTCGCCCGAGCGATCATTTGAAATCTTCTGCCCCAACCACTCCACCAACATGCAACAGCTCACTCCCCAGGGACAGAATCTCATCAACGACATCGCCCGTCGTTACGGCATCAGCTACAATTCCGCCGTCAGCATGCTCGTCTCTGTGAACAACGGCGGCGGCACGATGGCCCAGTTCAGTTGCCCCGAACTCGGCAGCGGCCAATGGATGCGCGGTGGCATGACCATGGTGAGCGACATGTTCAACCACGGCCTCAAAGCCACCGTCAACAACCTCTGCGGCGAGCTCTCGAACATCCTCGCTAACAATCAGGTCTTCCAACCCCTGCCCCAAGGCACCGGCGGAAACAACTGGTGGCCCGGCAATTTCGGCAGCCCGTCCAGCAGTGGTGGTCAGAACAACATCCGCTACGCGTTTTTCCCGCAGGCCCGCCGCCTCGCCGTCCAGCGCGATGGCCAAGTGACCGTCTTCGACACGCTGGACCACCACATCAGCGGCGTCAGCCAGCAACAGGGCGGCAACACTTCGCTCACCTTTTCGAGCCAATACGGCACGGTTTCCACGCTCAGCCTGCCGCTCGTTTCCGGCCCCGGCCTGCAACAGGGAAATCCGGTGAATTTCGCCGCACCTCCGGCTCCGGCACAGTCCTTCAGCCCACCGCCGCAGCAGATCAACGCCGGATCCTCCGATCTCGTCACACTGCTCGAAAAACTCGGCCAGCTCCGTGATGCGGGCGTCCTCACTCCCGAGGAATTCGCCAGCAAGAAGGCGGAAGTGCTCAGCCGCCTCTGATCGCGGAATTCTAGCGGAATTTTGATTGGAACAGCACGCCGTTCGCATTTAGAAAGGCAGCAGCTTTTCGCGCCCACTCCCCATGCTCGCCTTTTCTACCTGCTGGAACAACAGCCGCCACGCCGACGGTGAGACGATGATCGAGGAAATCGTCGATCTCGGTTTCACGAACATCGAGCTCTCGCACGGCATGACCATCGCCAAGCTGCCGGGCATCAAACAAGCCTACGAGCGCGGGCTTTTCCGCTGCTCCGGAGTACACAACTATTTCCCCTCGCCCGTAGAGGTGATGATCGACGCGCCGGACGCCTACGAATTCACCTCGCACCGTCCGTTCGAGCGCCAGCGCGCGATGGACATGACCCTGCGCACCCTCAATCTCGCCGCCGAGTTCCAGGCGGAATACCTCGTGCTCCACATGGGCTCCGTCCCGCTGAATCCGAAAAAATTCTCCAAAGCCCTCACCACCACCGTCTCCGAGGGTGGCCAGCACGATCCCGCCTACGTGAAGGCGAAAATCGCGTTCGTGAAAAAGCGCGAGAAACTCGGCCCCCTCTACTACCAGCGCGCCATCGAGGCGCTCACCATCATCGCCGACCGCGCGGCCGAGGTCGGCGTGAAGCTCGCCATCGAGTCGCGCTCCCATTTCGAGGACATGCCCACCGAGCGCGAGATGATCGCCCTCCACACCCATTTCGCCGACCATCCGTGGGTCGGCTACTGGCATGACTTCGGCCACGTCCAGCTCAAGCACAACCTCGGGCTGTTGGAACACACCGAGTGGTTGGAGAAAATCGCCCCCCACCTCATCGGCGGCCACGTCCACGACGTCCAATGGCCCGCCCGCGACCACCGCGTCCCCTTCACCGGCACGCTCGACTACAGCCCGCTGCTGGAATTTTTCCCTGCAAACTGTCCGCTCATCTGGGAACTCAGCCCCACCCGCGAGGCCTCGGAAATCCGCAAGATGCTCGCGCGGTGGAAGAGTGATTTTCCGGAACGGTGCTAACCACAAGAGAAAGGGGAAAACACGATCAGGAGGCGGGAAGAATGATCATCGTCGTGGGAAGGCCGCGATCCTTCGCCTCCACCGAAATAGTTTTCGATACTTGCTTCTGGGTGGAGCGCTCACGGATCCAGAGATCCACACGCTGGAGGCCCACGAAGGAACCTATCCCATCTTTAGCACCTTGAATCGTATGTTGCACATATTCAGCATTTTACGCCAGTTGAAAGAGTGCTTCTGGCACTACATTCCGCGCATTTTGTTAAATTGTGATTCTTTGGAGGCCGCCGGGAGC
>Ga0209512_1002565_pt1 | contig 18923 bp, 16 predicted proteins | sample frozenSSSSmetaG_FD_184142 | JGI IMG/M metagenome (GOLD analysis project Ga0209512, IMG submission 184142) | Glacier valley bacterial and archeal communities from Borup Fiord, Nunavut, Canada, to study Microbial Dark Matter (Phase II) -... | ecosystem: Environmental > Aquatic > Freshwater > Ice >... | reverse complement strand
CTGCCAACGGAAAAAAGATTGTAAAATGGTTATGGGATTTCGGAGATGGCGAATTTTCTAATTTACAACATCCTGTACATACCTTCCTTAAATCGGGAGTCTATCCTGTTAAGCTTATGGTGGAGGGTGAAACAGGTTGTGAATCTAATGTTATTAGTCAGGATATTATTGTCTACAATCTTCCTGTTGCAGATTTTAATGTTAGTTCTCCCGCCTGCGAAAATAAAGCACTTACTTTCAGTGATCAGTCAGTCTCTTCACAGGGTAAGATCATTAAATGGATATGGGATTTTGGTGATCAGACTGCAATAGAGGAAAAGGATTCTGCAGCCCCTTTTACTCATACTTTCAGCCTAAGAGGAACATATGTAGTGAAGCTAAAAGTGTTGAGTGATACCGGCTGTGAGAGTGTAATCATTCAAAAGTCGGTAGTTATTAATCCATTGCCGCAGGTGAATTTTGGAGTTCCGGAAGTTTGTATTAGCGATGTTTTTGCTTCATTCACAGATTCAACAACAATTTCGGATGGTTCAGGTAATTTTGTGTATTTATGGAATTTTGGCGATGATATTGCAACAGCAGCCAACCCAAATACATCGGCACTTAAAAACCCCCTGCATAAATATACTAGGGCGGGTATTTATAATGTAAGTCTGACGGTTAGGTCAAAAGATGGCTGTGAAAGCAGCCTGATCAAAGCATTTAAAGTAAATGGAGCTACACCCAGGGCAGATTTTGAGGTTTTAAATGCTTCCGGACTTTGCAGCAACAAAGAAGTTGTATTTAAAAATACATCAACTGTTGATTTTGGAGATATTGGTAAGGTGGAATGGTATTTTGATTTTGGTAATGCCCCTAAAGTTAAGATGGTTGATGAGAACCCCTTCCCGGGAAAAGAATACCGATATTCTTACCCACTTTTTAGTTCACCTGCTTCTAAACAAATCCGGGTTAGAATGGTTTCATATTCAGGAGTAACCTGTTTTGATGATGAAATAAAGAACATTTTGTTGATAGCGGCTCCATCAGTAAAATTTACGGCGATGGCGGATGTTTGTCAGGAAGTGTCTGCTTTTCGCATTACTCAGGCAAGTGAATTATCCGGGCAGATTGGAACCGGTACTTATTCAGGTAAAGGGGTATCCTCTACAGGTATTTTCAATCCAGGTCAGGCTGGAGTCGGAACACATACACTGAAGTATGTCTTTACAGCGTCTAATGGTTGTGCAGATTCATTAACCAGTACCATTACTGTCATGCCAACTCCTTCTGTCAATGCCGGCAGAGATACATTAATCCTTGAAGGGGGAGAAACTAAACTGAATGCAATTGCAAGCGGCAGAAATATAACTTATAAATGGTTCCCTTCAACCGGTTTAAGCCGCGATGACATCCCTGATCCGGTGGCAAGCCCCCTAGAAGACATTACATATACACTCACTGTTACCTCCGATCAGGCTTGTGCCGCTATGGATAATATCCGGATTAAGGTATTGAAACAGCCTGAAGTGCCGAATGCGTTTAGTCCGAATAACGATGGAATGAATGATCTTTGGAATGTGAAATACCTTGAGAGCTATGCCAATGCCACAGTTAAGGTCTTCAGCAGATATGGTGGGATAGTTTATCAAAGCAGCAAGGGCTATTCCAAACCATGGAACGGGCAATTTAATGGAATAGATTTGCCGGTTGGAACCTATTATTATATTATTGATCCTAAAACCAAAGGAAGGCACGTTATTTCAGGGGCTGTGACGATATTGAGATAGAAGCTATTGATTAGTGAATTAGCAAATTAGTAAATTAGCAAATTGGTAAATCTGATGGTTGGATTCAAACCGATAATCCATGACTGGTAACAGACAACAGAAAACAGAAAACTCGCTAATTCAATTAAAATTCCTCAGTGATAAGATTCATAAATTGAATCAGGAGGAGTGGGATTCTTTTTCTGCGATTTGGACTCCTTTTACAGCCAGGAGAAAGGAAGTGATTACTCGATCTGGTGAAAGGGAACGATATCTTTATTTTGTGATTGACGGAGTTCAGCGAGTTTTTTTTCAAGATGAATACGGACGTGAGGCAACACTGGTTTTTACATATGCCCCTTCCTTTGGCGGAGTACTTGATTCAATGCTAACTGAGCAAATCTCGAATTACAATTATGAAGCCTTAAGCAGATCTGAATTTTTAAGGGCTTCTTTTTCGGATCTGAAAGATCTGATGTTCAGATATCAGGGTGTAAGAAGCATCATTATGGCAGGAGTTTCGGGAGCACTTGCGGGGGTACTTGAACGACTGGCAGAATTACAATGTTTCTCTTCAGAGGAGAAGTTTAAAAAATTACTAAGCCGAAGTCCGCATATTCTAAATATAGTTCCTCATAAATATCTTGCAAATTATCTGGGTATCGACCCGACCAACTTCAGTAAGCTAATCAACAGGGTGATTATTTGAAAATCTTGGTAAATGCCAATATTTTTTTATCCGTAACTGATTTATTTTGGAATTTCAATTTTATCATGAAACTCGATAAGTACAAATTAATAGAAGAACTTCTGGCTGAACTCAAAATTCAGATAGCTATGGTAAAAGAAAATTTTGAAAATGCTCCTGAAGCTGTATTGCAAAACCCTTCTGTCTCCGGGGGATGGAGTATTCTTCAATGTCTGGATCATTTAAATAGCTATGGAGTGTATTATCTGCCGCAGATCAGCAATGCCTTAAACAGAGCTAAAATATCAAATACTGCAGTTTTTAGAAGCGGATGGCTCGGAGATTATTTTACAAGGATCATGTCGCCGGAAACCGGTACTAAAAAGTTTAAAGCATTTAAAGATCATGAGCCTGCAAAAGGGCTTGATTCAAAGAGGGTCATCAGCGAATTCCTTCGTCAGGAAGAATTATTGCTGAGGTATTTGAGTGAAGCCAAAAACGTGGACATGGCTTCTGCAAAAGTACCCCTTTCTATTTCACCCTGGATAGGTATCAGGCTTGGTGATACCTTCAGGTTCCTGCTTGCCCATAACAGGAGACACCTCTTGCAGGCAAAAAGGAATTTGTAAATTGATTTTCTGTGTTTTTAATAAGAGTATTTACCGATTCTGAGCCTGTTTCAAAAATGTGAAACGACTGATTAGCATGATCAGAATACCACCGAACAGAATAATTGCGGCAGTAAGCAGCATTTCATTGATATAGGGTATCGCGGTATAACTCAATGCAGCGAGGCCCTGAGTCATCAGTAATAATTCATTAATAATTACTCCCCCAACAAAGATAGATATACCCCAAATTAATAATTTGTTGACACTGACCAATTCAAAGGAAACAATAAATCCCAACAGAAATATGCTTGTTACACCCAAAAGAACAAGATGCAGGTAACCGATTATAATTGGCCTGAATCCATAGGATAAATGGCTAAGCTCAGGATGTATTGATCCCGATTGCAGCAACAGTTTAATTGTAAAAGCCAAAGCTGCGAGGATTAGAAGGATTTTTCCATAATTTGTAATCTTCTGCCGCATCAAACTTCTACTCTTATAGTAAACTTTCAGTATGATTATCCATGCCACTAATTGGGCAATTACTGCTGCAATCAGCAGAATGTAAATATTGCTGATAAATTCCATCCATAGGATTGAGAGGAAATAAGCAGGAATACAGGCAAAACAGAAAAGCTGAAATGCCCTGTAAAGTTTCTTTCGTTCTCCGGTAATAATTTCCAGCTTGTCGGTAAGCAGACCCAACCCAGCAAAGAGGAACCAGCCATTGTACTGAAAATGCAGAAAAAAATAGATTGAGGACAGGTACATATCCTGATTAGTCATTTTATTGGCCATCATGTAGGCAAGATAAAATGCTCCGAATGATGAAATAAGCCCAAATATTAATGCAGCTTTAAACCAAAGTATGCTTGTACTTTTCTCTTTTATTTTGTTAAGATCCTTCCAGAAATAATAGGCAAATGCGTAAAATGCAAAAATATTAAGCGTTGAAAAGCTTATTGAGTATAAACCATATCCCTGTATGATGAAGGTAATCATCATGCCGTAGGAACTGATCAGATTAGCGTATAATAACCATCTATACCTGTTATTTATCTCCTGTCCCAATATTCTACTCAGATAATAGATCATAAGGATCATTAATGTTTGGCTTATCCAGCCGGAGAAAGCAAAATGAGAATGACTATGCAGGATATTTTTCTGATCAAGAAATGGAAGGGAATAAGCAATTTTGTAACGCAGAATTAAGCCCAGGGCTGCAACAAACAATAAATTTAGTATAGATATACTAAGCCACTTAGAGATAAAGCTATTCATGATTTAAGCAAAAATAGCCTGAAATTAATTATGTGTTTATGACCTTAATCATATCCTTGCAATACACTTTACCTCTGGTAATTACCAGTTCTCCTTTTTCATGCATTAATCTCATGGTACGGATAACTGTTTCTACTCTCAGGCCTGTCATGTGAGCTATCTGTTGCCGGGTTAGTTTTAATTGATTGGTTTCCTTAATAAAGCTCCTGTTTTCTGTTTTTAGATGATTAATTAAATTAATAATAATTGTCTCAGGATTATGACAAGCAAAGGATTGGATAACAGAGTACCTGAATCTTAATCTTCTGGTTAATAATCTGGCAAAATCGAAAAGTAAATTTGTGTTTTCTTTCAGCAGCTCAATAAATGTGGGCTTGTAAAGTCTGACAATTACGCAGTCAGATTCTGCAATTGCTGATGCAGCGTAGGGGCCATCATCAAATAGTGGGAATTCACCGAAAGATTCACCAGGTTCAATAATGCTGTGAATACATTCCCTACCCTCAGCGTCAATATTAATCCATCTTACATTTCCGCTTACCAACTGAAAGTAATAGGTACAAGCCTGTTCTTCACGGAAAATAGTTTCTCCTGAACTTATTTTTTTATAAGTAGCACCCCATGCCAGTAATAAGTTAATATCAATCATACTTTTTGATTTTACGAGCGATAAACAAAATTAAATTCAGGAAGCTGTCCTATTTGTGACCCTGCTTATTCAAATATATGATATTAATCATTTATGATTGAACGCATAAGAAGATCTTTCACACTTAGGTAAAATTGTACAAGCAAATAATTCCAACAAAAAAATCTGGACACATGAAAAAACTTCTTTCACTAAGCATTATTACTTTGATCATTGTTGCTGCAGCTTCTTGCGGTGGAAGCAATGAGTCAGAGAAGACCACTGAAGCTACAAGCGAGTCTGCTGCAAGTACAGATTCAGATGACGGTAACCCGTCTTATGATCCGCACAGAGGCGAAGGTAAATTTACCAGTGTAGACATTTCATCTAAATTGGATGCCTCGAAAGCCGAACTGGGTAATCAGGTTTCTCAGGTCAAATGCAGCAGTTGCCATAAACTAACTAATGAGAAGCTTGTTGGTCCCGGATGGGCCGGGGTAACAACCCGCCGTAAGCCTGAATGGATCATGAATTTTATAACCAATACAGATGTAATGATCAATAAGGATCCTCAGGTACAGGCACAGCTTGAACTTTGTCTGGTGCGTATGCCAAATCAGAATCTTTCTGATGAGGATGCCAGAAATCTGCTTGAATTCATGCGTCAAAATGACGGAGTAAAGTAAGAATATCGAGGGCTGATCAGCTTTGTACTTTCTTAAAAGCGCGAATTGCATTCAAAATAATGCTCAAAGGGAATGTTTTACACTTTTTGAAATTGAAAAACAGCATTAAACTAAAATTATTAATAACCATATCATTAAAAAAATGAAGATAAAATCCAGATATGTTCAAGGGATGGCTGCCCTTGCATTATTAGCAAGTATGAATGCTTGTAAGCCAAAAAATGCAGGCTCCGTTGTAAGCGGAGATGCTGCTGCCAAGGTATATGTTGCCCCGGGCAAATATGATGAATATTATAATTTCGTTTCCGGGGGATTTAGCGGACAACTATCCGTTTACGGACTTCCAAGCGGAAGATTGCTTCGTGTAATTCCTGTATTTTCTGTTGATCCTGAGAAAGGCTGGGGTTATTCTGAAGAAACCAAACCCATGTTAAACACCTCTCATGGGAATGTTCCATGGGATGATCTTCATCACGTGTCTATGTCTCAAACCAATGGAGAGATTGATGGTCGCTGGGTATTTGCAAATGGAAACAATACTCCGCGCGTTGCCAGAATTGATCTTAAAACATTCCGTACAGCAGAGATTCTTGAGCTTCCAAATAGCGGCGGTAATCACTCTTCTCCATTCATTACAGAGAACTCTGAATATATTGTAGCAGGAACCAGATTTAGTATTCCACCAGATGACAAAAACGGGGACGTTCCAATCAATACTTATAAGGAGAATTTTAAAGGTACCATCAGCTTTATCAGTATAGATAAGACTAGTGGAAACATGGATGTTGCATTTCAGTTACAGGGTCCGGGTGTCAATTTTGACCTGAGTCATGCCGGAAAAGGAAAATCTAATGGCTGGTTCTTCTTTAGTACCTACAATACCGAGCAGGCTAATACCTTATTGGAAGTAAATGCATCCAAACGTGATAAGGATTTTATCATGGCAGTTAACTGGAAGATGGCTGAAAAGCTAATCAAGGAAGGCAAGGGGCGTAAGCAGGCTGTAAAATATGCAAGTAATCGTTTTGATGAAAGCACTCATACTGCAACTTCAACGATCAAGAATCAGGTAACTGTTCTGGATATCAGAGACTTCCCCGGATTGGTTTATATGATTCCCTGCCCTAAATCTCCGCATGGTTGTGACGTTGATCCAACAGGGGAGTATATTGTAGGCAGTGGTAAACTAGCGGCTCTAATACCTGTATTTAGTTTTGATAAAATTCAGAAGGCTATCGCAGACAAGGCCTTTGACGGGGAGTATGATGGTATTCCGGTTATCAAGTACGAAGCTGCCTTATACGGTGAGGTTAAAAAACCCGGATTGGGCCCATTGCACACAGAATTTGACGACAAAGGAAATGCTTATACTTCCATGTTCGTATCAAGCGAGGTTGTAAAATGGAATGTAAAGGATCTTAAAGTTTTGGACAGGGTTCCAACTTACTACTCTGTAGGTCACCTGATGATTCCCGGAGGAGACTCTAAAAAGCCAACAGGCAAATACCTTGTAGCTTATAATAAAATCACCAAAGATCGTTATTTGCCAACCGGACCTGAGCTTTCTCAGAGTGCTCAGTTGTATGATATCAGCGGAGATAAAATGCAATTATTATTAGACTTCCCTACCATTGGTGAACCTCACTATGCTCAGGGTATCGCTGCTGACGTGATCAAAAATAATTCGACTAAGTTTTTTAAGATCGAAGAAAATAAACACCCTTATGTTGCGAAAGGCGAGAAGGAAGCAAAAGTGTTCCGTGAAGGAAATAAGGTGCATATTAATATGACTTTAATGCGCTCACACCTTACCCCTGATAATATTGAAGGTGTCAGAGTGGGTGATGAAGTTTATTTCCATACTACCAACCTTGAACAGGATTGGGACGTTCCTCATGGTTTTGCTGTGAAAGGGGCATTAAATGGCGAACTTTTAGTAATGCCGGGTGAAACAACTACCCTGAAATGGATTCCATTAAAGGCAGGTATGTACCCAATGTATTGTACTGATTTCTGCAGTGCATTGCACCAGGAGATGTCAGGCTATGTGCGGGTCTCTCCTGCAGGAAGTAATGTGCCAATTAGTTTTAGCACAGGTACTAATATCCCCCAAAAGGATAAGGTAGCCGCCACAGGTACTGCCACAAAGAAATAATTTTCATTAGGGAGAGGTATGAAATATGCTGTAAGCTGTTTCATATCTCTCTTTTTATCAATTTATTATGAATAATAATAAAATTGCCAAAGCAAGCAGCCTTGCACTCATTCTATGCGGTCTTTCTTTAGTTCTGGTGCTCTTTACTCCGATCTGGAGAATCGAACTCGATGCACCCCAGTATCCTGAGGGTTTGAGTTTATTGATTCATGCAAATAAGCTGGCCGGAAATGTGGAGATCATCAACGGATTGAATCATTATATTGGAATGAAGACCCTTCATGCAGATGATTTTGTTGAATTTAAAGTACTTCCGGGTATAATATTATTTTTTGCGGCTATTTTTGTGCTGGTTGGAATTGTTGCCAGAAGAAAGCTAACAAACCTGCTACTTGGAATATTTGTTCTCTTTGGGATATTGGCAATGGTTGATTTTTGGAGATGGGAATACGACTACGGTCATAACCTGGATCCAAATGCAGCCATCATAGTGCCTGGTATGGCCTATCAGCCACCATTGATCGGATTTAAACAACTACTTAATTTTGGGGCCTATTCAATTCCGGATACCGGTGGATGGATCTTTGTAGGGGCTGGTGCCGTTCTTTTAGGCGTAGTAGTTATTGAGTGGAAAAGAAAGAACAAAAGCAAACATCCTAAAAGTGCTTTGAATACAGTGGCTGCTCTGATCTTTGCCTTCCTATTTAGTTCATGTGGTACGGAACCTGAGCCAATTCGAATCGGAAAGGATAACTGCGATTTTTGTAAAATGACCATCAGTGATTCCAGATTTGGAGCTCAAATCGTAACAAAAAAAGGTAAAAAATATAAGTTCGATGATCAGCATTGCATTTCGCAGTTTTTACATGAGGATAAAGTCAAAGATGAGGACATTGCAGGTGTTTATTTTGTGAATTTTAACAAACCCCACGATCTTATCACTGCTGAAACTGCATTCTTCCTTCAAAGCCCTTCTTTAAAAAGTCCGATGAATGGAAATATCGCTGCTTTCAGTAATAATGATAGCCTTGAAAATGCAGTTCAAACATTTTATGGTAATAAAATCACCTGGGAGGAGATACTGAAGTGAGATATCTTCTTTTCATACTTTTTACACTTTTTTATTTTAGTGCATCAGCAGCTGATATTTATGTCGGAGCAAAGCGTACTTTCAAAACAATCACTTCTGCACTAAATGCAGCTCAGGCAGGAGATATAATTTTGGTCGATGCCGGGCATTACAGAGAAAAGAATCTGGTTATTGATAAAAGGATTGTCCTGAAAGGAATTGATTTTCCGGTACTGGACGGTGAAAAAAAATATGAGATTATTTCTATCACAGCAAATGGAGCTGTTGTTGATGGATTCAAATTAATTCATAGTGGAATTTCAAGCCTTGAAGATTTGAGTGGCATTAAGGTTTATGACAGCAGAGATGTTGTCATTAAGAATAATGTCCTTGAAGATACTTTTTTTGGAATATATATTCAAAATGGCTTGAACTGCAGTATTGAAAACAACAGGCTCATTGCAATAGGTTTAGAAGAACAACAAAGTGGAAATGGAATTCATTGCTGGAAAGGGGATAGCCTGAAAGTAATTGGAAATCAAATATCGGGGCACCGGGATGGAATCTACTTTGAATTTGTTAAAAATTCTGTGATCTGGAGAAACGTGTCAAAAAACAATCTTCGTTATGGATTGCATTTTATGTTCTCCAATGATGATATGTATGTGAACAATGTTTTCAGAAATAATGGTTCAGGGGTATCAGTCATGTACTCAAACAGAATTAAAATGTTCAGTAATTATTTTGAAGAGAACTGGGGAGATGCTTCTCATGGAATTTTACTTAAAGAAATTTCAGATGGTTTTATGGAGGGAAATTATTTCAAAAGAAATACCAGTGGAATTTATATGGAAGGAGCAAACAGGATTTATATGAAAAGAAACGTTTTTGAAAACAATGGATGGGCTTTAAAAATACAGGCGAGTTGTATGGATGTCGTACTTGAGTTGAATAATTTCATTGGGAACACCTTTGATGTAGGTACTAATGGCTCAATGGTACTGAACCGCTTTAATAATAATTACTGGGACAAATATGACGGATATGATCTGGATAAGGATAAGATAGGGGATGTACCTTACAGGCCAGTTAGTATGTATTCAATGATCGTTGAAAAGTATCCGCCGGCAATGATTCTGTTTAGAAGTTTTATCACAAGTCTGCTCGACAAAACCGAAAAACTTATACCTAGTCTCACTCCCGAAAATCTGAAAGATGATGCTCCAATGATGAAAAAAGCATTCTGATTCGCTTATTACCCAATCATTATGGGAAGAGATGAAATAAAATAAATATGATTCAATTAAAAAAAATCAGCAAGCAATTTGGCAAACTGAAAGCTCTTGACAGTGTAACAACAATTTGTGAGAAATCAGAATGTATTGCCCTGATTGGGCCAAATGGATGCGGTAAGACAACGCTGATCAAAACTATTCTGGGTATGGTGGTTCCGGATAGTGGTTCGATCACGTTCAGGGGGGATAATATTCACAACCATTGGCAATACAGGGATCAGATTGGTTATATGCCTCAAATGGGTCGTTATCCTGATAATATGACCATCGGACAGGTTCTGGGTATGATGAAAGATATTCGTGGCAAATCTGAAGGTCTGGATGAGGATCTGATAAAGGCTTTTTCAATCCAGAATCTATTGAACAAGCGTATGGGGACTTTGTCGGGTGGTACAATTCAGAAAGTAAGTGCAGCCCTCGCCTTTTTGTTCAATCCTTCAGTACTTATTCTTGATGAACCAACTGCGGGTCTTGATCCTGTAGCATCAGAACTATTTAAAGAAAAGATCCTGGCCGAAAGGGATAAAGGAAAGCTGGTTTTAATTACTTCTCATATCCTGAGTGATCTGGATGATTTGGTTACACGGATAATCTACATGCAGGATGGAAAACTTATTTTCCATAAGAGCATTGAGGAATTACGGCGGGATACCGGGGAGGAAAGATTAGTTAAATCAATTGCACAAGTAATGATCAGCAATTATGAATAAAATTATAAAATATGTAATTACAGATATCCTGCGTAATAAAATCGTACTTATCTATACCGTTTTTTTACTTGCGGCATCATTCAGCGTATTCAGCCTGGAAGATAATAGCAGTAAAGGTCTCTTAAGTTTATTGAATATAATTCTGATCGTTGTTCCATTGGTTAGCATCATATTTTCGACTATCTACATGTATAATTCTGCAGAGTTTATAGAACTTCTGGTAAGTCAGCCTTTAAAAAGAAATACGATCTGGCTCAGTTTATTTACCGGACTGGCCTCTTCACTTTCAATAGCATTTTTAATTGGGGCAGGTATCCCGGTCTTAATTTATCAGGCTAATTTAGTAGGATTTACCATGATTTTAACCGGAGTGTTGTTAAGTGTTATTTTTGCAGCTATAGCATTTCTTGCCACTGTACAAACCCGTGACAAGGCCAAAGGAATTGGGGCAGCTATCATGTTGTGGTTATACTTTTCCCTTTTATTCGACGGATTGGTTTTATTTATCTTGTTTCAATTTGCGGACTATCCAATGGAAAATGTTATGATTGGCCTAAGCGCATTAAACCCAATAGATCTTAGCCGTATTCTTATTCTGCTCCAATTGGATGTTTCGGCAATGATGGGCTATACAGGGGCTGTGTTCAAAGACTTTTTCGGCGCAAGTAATGGCCTGATATTTTCATTTTTTGTGCTCCTCTCCTGGATTGTAATACCAGTTTGGTATTCCACGTTAAAGTTTAATTCTAAAGATCTGTGATATGAAAAGACATGAAGCACTAATTCCCTTATCAAGAGAGCATCACGGGACATTGATACTGTCGAGGTTATTACGATCAGATGCACCTGCTTTCAAGGGACTTCCGCATGATGAGAAAGGAAAGGCAGAATATGCATTGAAATTTTACCGGGAAGAACTAATACAACATTTCGAACAGGAAGAGAAAATGATACCCATGCTGAAGGGTGTAAATTCTACTTTGGATAGTTTACTTGCTTGTATGCAACTTGAACATCAGGAATTGCATTCCCTGTTTAATTCTTTAAATCAGGATATGGAACTTTCTGCACAGCTGGATATGATTGGAAGGTCACTTGAAAGTCATGTTCGGAAGGAAGACCGGGTGATATTTCCACTGATTCAGGAATCTTGTACAGAGGAAGAATTGAATAAGCTCGCTGATATTTTAACTGAAAAATAGCTTGAAAAAAGATATTGAAAACAGATCTGATATAGAACTTATGGTTGATACTTTTTATAAAAAAGTGTTAGCCGATAAAAAACTCGGGTTTATTTTTCAGGATGTTGCTAAGGTTAACTGGTCAACACATATTTCAATGGTAAATGATTTCTGGGAAAATGTAATCCTGTTTACAGGATCTTATGAAGGTAATCCGGTGCATTTACATAAGCACTTACATGCTATTGAACCACTTAACAAAACTCATTTTGACCGATGGAATAAGCTATTTATATCCACTGTAGACAAGTTATTTGAAGGTTCAAAAGCCGAGCTTGCCAAGGAGAGGGCTATTTCTATTTCGGGTATAATTAAAGAAAAGGTATTTGAATATCAAATAGCAAAAAGAGACATAAGAGCTGGTTTGACCAGAAATTACAGTAAAAAAGAACAAAAGTAATCACTGGCTTATTGGAATAATAAAGGGGATTACTTTTCAGTACTCCCCTTGTTGATAGCATTTTTTTTCTTCGGTTTAGTTAGCTGCAGGTGGTAATAATACAGTATCAATAATATGAATAATACCATTTGATGCTGGAACAGATGCAACAATAATTGCACTTTCATTGATCATTACTTTCCCATCAGAAATGCTTATTTTGATATCATTGCCGTTTACCTGACCAATTATCTGTCCGTCGGTTAAATTCTCTGCTTTAAATACACCCAGTGAAACATGGTATTGTAAAATATTAGTCAGGTCATCAATTTTTTCTGGTTTTAAAAGGCCATCAACTGTTCCTGCCGGTAATTTATCAAATGCCGCATTTGTGGGTGCGAATACTGTAAAAGGTCCGGCATTGCTCAAAGCATCTACCAGTTTTGCTGCCTTTATGGCCGCCACCAAAGTTGTGTGATCTTTGCTGCCTATTGCAACCTGAACAACGTTTTTTTGCGACAAGTCATCCTGAACACCTGACTGTCCGACAGCCTGGGTTTCTTCACTCGTCTTTGTGTCGGCACTTTGTTCTTTACCACTGTTGCAGCTCAATAATAGGCAAACACCAATTATGGATGTAGTTAATACAATTTTTCTCATGATTTTTTATTTAGTTTTCTTTCATACAATTTATTGAGAATTATTGTTTTATACTATGACTTAGGTCATATTTGAACGAATCTTTAAAAGATTTTATCTGTATTAAGAATCTCTAAATCAATATCATACGTGTTAACTTAAGCCTTGAACACAGAGAGGATGATTGGTGGCCATCAGGCTTTCTGAAACTTAAAAAAAGCTGGGTTTTTTAGTATTGCAAAAAAAAACCGGCTCTGAATTTAGAGCCGGTTAATTGTTTGGTCACTTAGACCTTTTGCTCAACAACAGGAATTAAATACTGTAATTTTTCTTCAATTTCCAGGAGTTCATTCATCATCTTCTTCCTGTAAACCTCAGTCTGGTCGGTAATTTTGGGAATTAGTTGTTTGTAGTACTCTATTCCATTTTCCAGTTGCTCTTTGAATTTCAGAAAGTATTTTGCTTTTTTGTCGGTCATTTCCTGTATCTGCCTGCTGATATCTTTTTTAAGATATTCCACATAAAGATTTAGCTCATTAACAAAGAGATTAGGTCGATTTGGGTCATTCAATAAGTTGAGTTTACCATATATATGGCTAACCATCTCATCAAGTGAGAATTTTCCACTGAAATAGGCAATATTAGGCCCAGGACAAATAACTGTAGCTTGACTTTCTTTGGGTTTAAGGATGTTGTTTTTTAAATATGCAGGTGCTGCCAGTCCTTCACAAAGACATAGTTTTTCTGTTATTGCTGCAATCTTTAAATGAAATTCAGAAGGCTCCAGGTTTTCTGCTTCCAATTGCTTGATTTTGAGGTTTTGATATTCTCTGGATGCTGTACAAATTGGTTGTTCTGTAAATTCAGTATTTGAGGCTAAGAATTTTTTAACACATGGACTTCCGGGCCTTCCTTTAGCAATGCGTTCAAGACGCTGTTTCTCTGCAGTGCTTTTTCTGAAATTGTTGAATGGAATTCCTAGCGGGGATGAACCACTGATATAAAAATCACTATGAGAAGCAGTAGAAAGTAGTTCAAGTGTCTCGTCATCCACATTTGTTGCTTCAGGGACCAGTAAAAAGGGGCTTCCCCAACCTGTAGCATCAAGCTGGTAATGATTCATCAGGAAATCATTTTCATCTGAAGTTCCAATACCGCCCTGAACACTGATCCTTAACTTAGGAACGCTTGATAGTTGGATTCCTTTTTCCTCTATTGCCCTGGTGTAGATCTGATATAATTCATCGATCATTTCTTCCTTTTTGGTTTTGAATTCTTCCAGAATAGGACCCAGAAGGTAACCTTCCGTTGCGAAAGCATGTCCTCCGCAATTAAGACCTGATTCAACACGAAATTCTGAAACCCAAAGACCTTTTTTAGCAAGAAATTTTGCCTGTATCAAAGCAGACCTGAAATCACTTACCTTAAGTATGATACTTTTTCTGAAATTACTGAATTGATCAGGTAAGAATTCCTGAAAATTTTCGAGATAACTGTACAGACGAGGATTCATGCCTGCAGACAGGACTACTGGTGTATTTAACTCACTCTCTGCAAATCCCTTTAAGGCGGATAATGCATCAGAAATCTGCTCACCGGTAGTATTTGGGTTCATGCGGTCGACCTTTGCCATGATGTTGACCTGAATCTCCCCCTTTTCAATTTCATTGCGCAACTCATTCTGTAAGCTGAAACACTTTTCAGGATTCTGCTCATTCAGCATTTGATGATATTTTATTTTTAGCGGAGAATTTTCGGGCAGGAGACTGAAATATCTTGTAAGATCAGTATCCTTTTCAAATGCCTGATGACGCAATGTTTCGAATTGATTGTCAACTATCTTTTTAACAAGGTTAAGGTAAGCCGTGATTCTTTTACTTCGAAAATCAGTTTCCTTAGGATCGATTGGTACAAAAACCTCATTGATTTTTTCGGTATATAATTGACGCATTCGCTCAATTAAAATATCATCAACAATTGACACCACTGAACTGATGCCATAGCGGGCTACTTTTATTGGTGTGTCTACTGAATAGGCAAGGCCAAGTACAGGAATATGAAATGTATGACTCATGAAAAGAATTAAAAAGGGTTAATCCACGAGTACAAATTAGGGCATTAAACACTTCTTAAAATATGATAGCGGTCACATATTAGAGAAATTACAATGGGATTTTAATATAGAAATTATCGAAAGATTATGAACCTAGTTACTGAAGGCATTATTCTATTCCATTTCAAGTTTTCTGATCAATTCTGCACTTTGGGCCCTTCCCTGATCAAGTCTTCCGGCAAAGAAGGTTTTCACCTGGTCAAAATGCTGTTTATAGCCTTCCATGTCACCGTAAACAATTAGGGAAGTCCATTCCCTGACCGCTGAATGGAATTCCAGATCGTCGCCCCGAATGCTTTTGTCATACAATGCAGTATTGATCGACTCTTCAAGTAATTCTTCATTTTTGAAAAGATATTCAGCGATTCCCAGCCTCAATCTGAATGGAGGAGTCTGACAGATCAGGTTATCATAAGGGTTAATTCCCAGGTGATGCCATGCATCAACCATACTCAGCAGACTAAGGTGAGAATTAGGCTTCCGGCTTTCTGATCCCGCAGACAAGGAGAATTCCTGCATTACTTTTTCATCCAGCATGACCGGTTTATGTTCCTTGCCGAAAATAAAGTCCCTTGCCTGATATAGTCGCTTGCGAAAGGCTGCTTCCTCTTCCTTGATCATCAGTTTGAATAACTCTGATTCAGAGATGGCATAACGTTTAATCTGATGACGAGCGTATGGATTCAAAATGGCGAGTCCGCCATAAATATGTGCCTTATAACTAAAGATTCTTAGGGTAATCAGAATCTTAACATTATCAATACCACCGAGATAAGAAGCATTCTCCCAGGGGAAGAATCCTGCTTCTTTCCATGCAGTTCCCATACTCTCGAAACCCATATGGGTCACCGCCTGGGTATCGGCTACAATTTTATCATGCTCATGAAAATCTGCTATTTCTACAAGCACTGAACCCAATGTCGAAAGAAGATCTGTCATACGCTGATAAGCCTCTTTAGTAGTTCTGTGTGGGATAACGATCATTTTTTGCCCCTTCGGATCAAATCCGGGACCATGCAATGAGTGACAGGTTATAATATGGGCATCCTTTGGAAGATATTTTTCAAAAGCTTGTATTTCAGGATGTTTAACTGAGGTTTGACCAGCAACAATTGCTCCATACTTGGTGTATGAGCCATATAAACTCAGAACTTCAGTAATTCGTTCAGCTTCAACAGAATAAATGATAACATCAGAAATTCTGGAAACGGCTTTACCATCATCCAGCACTTCAATCCCATAGGGACTAAGCTCAGTTTCCAGTATTTCTCTGCGATTGGGCAGGTCACATCCGTAAACCCTGTACCCGGCTTTAGCAAAAGACTTAGCATATATACAGCCCATGTCTCCAAGGCCAATGATTCCTATATTCATGTTTAAGGGCTGATATTTGAATGGGAAAATAATTATTACATTATTTTCCTCCTTTTAACATTTAATCAAAAAATTTAAATATTCATGCTGCTGAAATATTTTCGGAAGACACGTCACCTATAAACAGGTAAATATTATCGTCAATATTACATATTTTTCTCATATTTAATTAGGCCATATACATCCGGCTGAATAAATTAATATCCATATGCCAGATTATATTTTATCCCTTGATCAGGGTACAACAAGTTCCAGAGCCATAATATTTAACCGTAAGGGTAGTATCGTTGCAGTTGCACAAAAGGAATTTGAGCAGATCTATCCCAGGCCCGGATGGGTGGAGCATGATCCGGTAGAGATCTGGTCAACACAGATTTCAGTAGCCACTGAGGCCATGGTTAAAGCTGGACTGAATCCCAGGGATATCCATGCCATAGGAATTACCAATCAAAGGGAAACAACTGTTGTATGGGATAAAGAAACAGGTCTGCCAGTTTATAATGCCATTGTTTGGCAGGACCGGAGAACATCAGATTATTGTGATACAATCCGAAAGGAACATGGTGATAGAATCCAGAAAAAGACTGGACTAATCATTGATTCTTATTTTTCTGCAACCAAAGTGAGGTGGATCCTTCAAAATGTTAAAGGAGCTAAAGAAAGGGCTAAACAGGGAAAACTACTTTTTGGAACTGTTGATAGCTGGCTGATCTGGAAGTTGTCGGGAGGGAAATGTCATGTAACTGATGTGAGTAATGCCTCCCGTACGATGCTATTTGACATCATTACCCTTAAATGGGATAAGGAACTACTAGAACTATTTGATATTCCGGAGGCAATGTTGCCCGGAGTCAAATCTTCAAGTGAAGTATTTTGCGAAACTGCAGGAGATATTCTTGCTGCAAAAATTCCTATTGCCGGAATCGCCGGTGACCAGCAGGCAGCACTTTTTGGGCAGATGTGTACAAAAGTCGGTATGGTAAAAAATACCTATGGTACCGGATGTTTCATGCTGATGAACATAGGCAAGCAGCCAAGGATTTCCTCAAATAACTTGCTTACCACAATTGCATGGAAAATAAACGGAGAAGTGACTTATGCGCTCGAAGGAGGAATTTTTATTGGTGGAGCTGTAGTACAATGGTTGAGAGATGAATTGGGACTAATTAAAACATCAGGTGAAGTTGAAGAATTGGCTGCAAAAGTTGAAGATACTGGTGGCGTGTATATGGTTCCTGCATTTGCCGGATTAGGAGCACCGCATTGGGATCAACATGCAAGGGGAACAATAACCGGGATTACCCGGGGTACAAATTCCGGGCATTTTGCACGAGCTGCCCTTGAAAGTATTGCTTTTCAAACCATGGATGTGTTGAATGCAATGGAAGCGGATGCGGGTACTTCAATCAGTGAATTACGAGTCGATGGGGGTGCCACGGCCAATAATTTATTAATGCAGTTTCAGGCTGATATTATGAAATGCAGGGTTATCAGGCCAAAAGTTACCGAGGTGACTGCTCTTGGGGCGGCCTATCTTGCCGGACTTGCAACCGGTTTTTGGGGGAGTGTTGAAGAAATTGCAGAACAGTGGCAGGTTGAGAGAAATTTTGAACCAAAGGAACTCGAAAATTTTGATGATCTTGTTAATGGATGGAACCGGGCTGTTAGAGCCGCAAAAGCTAATGTAAACCTTTAAAAAATAAATTTTCGGATATGGCACCTTTTACAGCCGAGTTTTTAGGAACAGCACTATTGATTTTACTGGGCAATGGAGTTGTTGCCAACGTTGTTTTAACAGGAACCAAAGGAAACGGCGGAGGGTGGATAGTAATCACTACAGCCTGGGCATTAGCCGTGTTTGTTGGAGTAGTGGTTTCGGCTCCTTACAGCGGAGCGCATCTTAATCCGGCGGTTACATTCGCACTGGCAATCAGCGGTAAGTTTGACTGGGATCAGGTGCCGGCCTACATGCTCGCGCAGATGCTTGGGGCGATGCTTGGTTCTGCACTGGTTTGGGTGAAGTATAAAGATCATTTTGCCGCAACTGAAGACAAAGGATTAAAGCTAGCTGCATTTTGCACCGGACCTGCCATAAGAAATACCTTTTCCAATCTTACAAGCGAGATTATTGGTTCATTTGTACTGTTGTTTGTTATATTCTACTTTACAAATGCAGAGATAGCAGACACTAAAACCCCAGTTGGTTTGGGTTCATTAGGCGCTATCCCGGTAATGTTCCTGGTTTGGGCCATAGGGCTTTCCCTAGGGGGTACTACCGGATATGCCATTAACCCGGTACGCGATCT